>Ga0070741_10000479_pt1 | contig 146003 bp, 131 predicted proteins | sample Coa_R1_4_FD_66440 | JGI IMG/M metagenome (GOLD analysis project Ga0070741, IMG submission 66440) | Surface soil microbial communities from Centralia Pennsylvania, which are recovering from an underground coalmine fire - Coalmine... | ecosystem: Environmental > Terrestrial > Soil >... | reverse complement strand
CAGCAAAAAATTGACGTGATGATGTTCGGGCAGACCCATACCGGCAACCACATCGCTTTGGTCTTGCGCTTCCACAAAGGCAAAATACGGACCGTTCTTTTTGGTAATGTCGAGATTCGCGTAAATGTCCACATTCGCGCGTCCGTCGGGACCGGTCAAACGCTGCGTAGGCGGGTCGCCGGCGTCGCGTCCAACCCAATCCACAAACACGCGCACATTCGGCATCGGCTGATTCTGCGCGTCTACAACAGTGAACCAAATGTGATGTTGACCCTGCGCTTCTTGTTCATCCTGATAGCGCGCTGCGGCGACGCTCCATTTGCCCGTTGCATTCGTTTTGAGATTGACACCCAAGTCAGTCAAGCGGTCGTCCCATTCCATCCCTGCCTCCTCAAAAAGAACCTCCGCCCCTACCCCTCTCCACATCCAAGCGTGAACTCTGCATGACAAAGCTACGCTCATTTCTGTCCGATTCGCGCAGATTCGCGCAGATTCGCGGTTGCAGACGTCAATCAACTTGAGCGACTGCGCAGAACTTTCATGTCGAAGGGGCTGAGACATCTCGCTCCGCTCGATGTGACAAGCGCTGCGAATCGCGCATCCCGCGTGGGCTGGGTATTTCGGAATAACAAGCGCGGGGGCGAAGCTATGCATTCGCAATGCGCGCCTATTATCGCCTTTTCGTCCGCGTGTTGCAAACGCGTCCGATTCGCACTCCACATTCCGCAATCCCCAAGCCGGCGCCTGCATTCCGCAATCCCAAATCCCTCCTGCCCCCCATTGCGTTCGCTTGGACGCGTCGGTATAATCGCCGACAGCAACTATTTCTCCCCTCGCCCTTGGGGCGAGGGGCTGGGGTGAGGGTTTATTTTCGGAGGAGCCGTGATGAACGACCGCCGCGAAATTTTTGGCTGGACGATGTACGATTGGGCAAACTCTGCCTTTTCGACCACCGTCGTCAGCGTCTTTTTTGGTCCCTATCTTTCGGCGCTCGCGCAAAATGCCGCCGACCCGAACGGCTTGATTTATTTTCTGGGCATTCCCATCAAGTTCGACTCGTTGTTTCCGTACTGCGTCTCCATTTCGGTCGGACTGCAAGTGGTATTGCTGCCGATTTTGGGCGCGATGGCGGACTATTCGCATTTGCGTAAACGCATGTTGATGTTGTTTTCCACCATCGGCGCGGTGGCGGCAATTCTGCTTTTTTTCGCGATGGTGGAAACGCTTTGGCTCAGCGCGCTATTGTTCATCATTGCGAATCTTTCGTTTGGCGCGAGCATCGTGTTTTATAACGCGTACCTGCCCTCGATTGCAAGCCAAGACCAGCGCGACAGTGTCTCTTCGCGCGGCTTTGCAATGGGCTACGCGGGCGGCGGCATTCTGCTGCTGCTGAATCTGATTCTGTTCCAATTCAGCGACAAACTCGGCATCAGTCAAGAGCTGGCGGTTCGCATTTCCTTGGCGAGCGCGGGATTGTGGTGGCTGCTCTTTTCCCAAATCACGTTTCAGACGCTGCGTCCGCGCCACGCGGTCCGCGCGATTCCCCCCGGCGAAACGCTCTTGTCCGTCGGATTCAAACAACTCGCCAACACCTTTCGTCAGATTCGACAGTTTCCCGAAACAGTACGGTACCTCATCGCGTATCTGATTTACAACGACGGCATTCAAACGGTCATCGTCGTCGCCACGCTGTTCGGTTCGCAAGAGCTCAAGATAGACAACACGTCGCTGATTCTGGTGATTTTGATGGTGCAAATTGTCGCGTTTTTTGGCGCGTTCTTTTTTGGCTGGCTCGCCAATCGGTTGGGCACGAAACGCGCCATCGTGGCGAGTTTGGTCATCTGGAGCGCCGTCGTCATTTATGCCGCCGTCGCTTTGCAATCCGTCGCCGAATTTTGGGTATTGAGCGCGGTTGTCGCGGTAGTGCTCGGCGGCAGTCAAGCGTTATCGCGCTCGCTGTTCGCGGATATGATTCCAAATGGACGCGAAGCGGAATTTTTTTCGTTCTATGAAATCAGCGACCGTTTCACCTCGATTTTCGGTCCGTTAATTTTTGGCTTGGCGAACCAAATCGCGGGCAGTCTGCGCGCCGGAATTTTTTCGCTCGTGCTTTTGTTTGTCCTCGGGCTGGCAATTTTGCTTACGGTGAATGTCCCGCGCGCCGTTCGCGAAGCCGAAGCCGCGCATCTGGAAGAAGTGGCAAACGCGGCGCTGTAAGGACGCGACAGTATGCTGACGTGGCAATCCGTTCTCACACGCCCGCGCAACGCGCCGCCGTTATTGATGGCGCATCGCGGCGCGTCGGAGGAACTGCCCGAAAATACACTGGCGGCATTTCAACGCGCGTTGGCGCAAGGCGCGGACGTGTTGGAGACCGACATTCGTTTCACACGCGACGACGAAATTATTCTGATGCACGACGCGACGCTGGAGCGTACGACGAACGGCGCGGGCGTGGTCGCGGAAATGACGCTGGCGGAAATCAAACGCTTGCGCGCGGAACGCTCGTTTGAATCCAAGCAGACCTTGGGCGCGGAAGAAATCCCCACGCTGGCGGAATTTTTGCAAGCGACGCGCGCGTCCGCCGTGCCCCTCGCGCTCGAACTCAAAGACGACCGCTTTATCCAACCGCGCGCGGCAGAAAAACTCATTCGCGTGTTGGAGGAACACAGCGCGTTGGCGCGCGCCAGTCTGCTTTCGTTCCACGCCGCGCGAATTCGCGCGTGTAAACGCGTCGCGCCGCAAATTCCCATCGGCATCATTACACTGCAAAATCCGTTTCCGCTGTATGATACAGAATTGATGGGACCATTCTATCCGCTGTTGTATCTCAATCCGTTTTATTTTGCGTGGGCGCGGCGGCGCGGCAAAATTGGCTGTCCGCTCGACCCCGCGCCGGAACCGCGCTTGAATTTTTATCGCCGCCTCGGCGCGCCCGTGTTGTTGACCAATCATCCCGCCGTAACCAAGCGCGTGTGGGAACGGCAGAACGTGGGAACGCGGTTGTAACCTTCGCCGCGCCCAGAGCGTAATACATGCCAGAACAAACCCGCATGGAACCTCAAATTATCGCCGCCGCGCAACGCGGCGACAAAGCCGCGTTTGCGCAAATCGTGGCAGAGTTCCAAACGCCGGTGTATAACCTCGCGTATCGCATGTTGGGCAATCGCAATGACGCGGAAGACGCCGCCCAAGAAACTTTCTTGCGCGCGTATTCGCAGCTCAAAACGTATGATCCGGGGCAGAGTTTTGGCACCTGGCTGCTCTCTGTCGCGGCGCACTACTGCATTGACCGTTTGCGCCGCCGCAAGTTTCAGTGGCTGTCGTTTGACGACCCACGTTGGGACGAATCGGCGCCTTCGCTCATTTCGGATTTGCCTTCCCCCGAAGCCAGCGCGCTCCGCAAAGAACGCGAGGAAGAAGTACAACGCGCGCTGCAAAAACTTGCGCCACAGTACCGCATGGTGCTGGTGCTGAAATATTGGAACGATATGTCGTTGGAGGAAATCAGCCAAATTACCGGCGATAATGTCGGAACGGTCAAAGTGAAATTGTTCCGCGCGCGCCAGATGCTCGGCAAACAATTACGCGCCGGTCCGCGCAGCCCCACCCGTTTGGAGCCCAGTCATGCAGGATGAACGCTGGAATACCGATACCATTATTGAACTGATTGCCAAATCCCTCGACGAGCCGCTGACGCCGGCGGAACAAGCGCAGGTGGACGAGGCAATGCAAAACTCGCTCGCGATTCGCGTCGCCGCCGATGGTTTACACGAATTTGACGCGCTGCTCAAGCGCACCGGCATGGCGATTCCCGAAGAAGGGTTTCCCGCGCGCGTGCTCATGCGGATTGAAGCGTACGAACGCTCACGCTCGCGCGTGCAGTGGTATCTCACACTCGGCGTCCTTTTTTTAGGATCGTGCGCCGCGTTGTTATGGGTCGGGCTTAATTGGGGTCTGCTCTTGAACGCGAGCGTGGATTGGGTCACGGACGCGCTGGTGTTGTTGCCACTGCTCTTTGCCTTCGTCGTCGCGCTGTTCCATTTCATCGGCGAAGGACCGCTTTTGGTCTATGCGTTGGGCGCGCTGCTGTTGACCTTGTTGTGGGTGCGCGTGAGCGGCGGATTTTCATCCGAGCGACAGAACTGAATCGTGGAGAATCAAGATGTCACAGCATACATGGAGGCGTAATTTATCACTGGCGCTCCTTCTCGCGCTGATGCTCGCGTTTGGCGGCGCGCTGCCCGCGTTTGCCTCCTCCGCGCAAGCGGGCGACCAAATCTGCACCGGAAATAACCTGACACTTGCTTCGGGTCAAACCGTCCGCAACATTTTGGCATTCGGCTGCAACATCGAGATCCAACAAGGCGCGACGGTGCTGGGCAGTCTCAGCGATTTCGGCGGAAACATTCGCGTCGCGGGCACAGTGAATGGCAGTATTGTTGCGTTTGGCGGCAACATTTTCTTGACCGAAACGGCGGTCGTGGGCGGCGAGGTTGCTACGATGGGCGGCAGTTATTCCAGCGCGCCGGGCGCGGTCGTGCGCGGCAACGCGTCGGGCAACACGCTTGTTCCACCCGTGCCGCCGACGCCGATTAGCCCACTTGCGCGTCCTTTTAGTTTTCAATTTGATTTGCTCGGCGGCATTGTGACCGCGCTCGCGTTCGCCGCGCTGGGCGCGCTCGTCGTCATCTTTGCGCCCAACGCCACCAAACGCGTCAGCGATGCGGTGCAAGCGAAACCGTTGAATACGGCGGGCGTCGGTTGTTTGACGCTGCTCGTGCTGCCCATTTTGGGCATTCTGCTCATCATCACCTTGATTGGCATTCCAGTCGCCTTGTTGTTGGCGCTCGTTTCGTGGGCGGCGTGGATTTTTGGCGGCATTGCCATCGGTCTGCTCGCAGGCGAAAAAATTCTGAACGCCTTCAAGGTGAGTAACGTGCTGCCCGTCGTCGCCGTCATTCTCGGCGTTATCGTCTTGATGCTCATCGGACAGATTCCCATCTTTGGCTGGTTGGTTTCATGCATTGTCGGACTCTTTGGGTTGGGCGCGGTCGTTCTCACGCGTTTCGGAACGCGCGCGTATCCGCCGCTGCCGACCATGACGATGATTCCCGCCGCCGCGACTGCCGCGAGCGCGCCGGGCACGTTCACGCCTTCCGCCGCCGATGTCGCCGCATGGGAAGCCAAAGCGCGCGAGGCGACGAACGCACAGCGGACCACTCCTCCACCAGTGACGAGCGAGCCGCAGACAGAAGAACGGAAAAGCATCGAACCGCCGCCGGAAAGCGGCGAAACGAAACCGCCAGCGTAAATTCGAGTCCCGTATGACAAAGACGATACGACAAATTACTGCGATGCAGTTCATCGCCTTTGTCATACCCTTTCCTAGCGCAGCATTAACCAAGCTCTTGCGCATCCAAGAGTATGAATCGTTTAGAAATGCGCCTTGCCCGAGCACTCACCCCAAACAAGTTGGTTAATGATGCACGAGCAGACCTCGTAGGGATTTGAGCCCTGCGAGGTTTTTGTTATACTTGTTTTTGCATGATTGGGAACGAACGTGCAGCCCAATGGCATTGGAGCCGTATTCTCAGTCGCGCCGCCGTTCTCTTGATCGTCGGCGCGTTGATGTTTTACGCGGTCGAGCCGTGGCTGCCGTGGAACGCGCGCGCGCGTCCGCGCACGGTCGTCGTCTATGGCTTTAGCATTCTCGGCGACGTGATGAACGGCGGAATTTTTCCCGCGTTCAAAAAAGAATGGAAAACGCGCACGGGCGAAGAGATTGAATTTATTGCGTCGTTCGCCGGTTCCGGCACGATTACGAATCAAATCATTCTCGGCGTGCCCGCGCAAGTGGGCATTCTCTCTACCGAACTCGACGCGCAGCGCCTGGTGGACGCGCATGTGCTGCCCTCCGCTACGTGGAAAAATTTGCCGCACGAGGGCACGGTCAATCTCACGCCGTTTGTAATTTTAACGCGACGCGGCAATCCCAAACAGATTCACGATTTTGCGGATTTGACGCGTTCGGGCATCGGCGTGGTTCATGCCGACCCGCGCACGTCCGGCGGCGCGATGTGGGGCATTCTCGCGGAATACGGCAGCGCCAAACAATTGGGCAAGAGCGACGCGGATGCGGAAAAACAACTGGCGGGCGTATGGAAAAATGTCGTCGCGCAGGCATCTTCGGCGCGCGGCGCGCGCACGCAATTTGAAAACGGGTTCGGCGACGCGCTGGTGACGTACGAGCAAGAAGCGTTGTACGACCTCACGCGCCATAAATTCAACGGCGAATTGGTCTATCCGCGCAGCACCATCGAGAGCGAACACACGGTGGTCGTGATTGACCGCAACATCGCGCCCGACGAACGCGAACTGGTGAACGCGTTTGTCGAATTTTTGTGGAGCGAACCGGCGCAAAAAATTTTTGTCCAGTACGGTTTTCGCAGTGTGGACGCCGAAATCAACGGCGCCGCGTTCACACCGATTGAAAAACCATTTCGCGTCGCGGAATTGGGCGGCTGGGCTGTCGCCAAACAAAACATTATTGACGCCATTTGGAAAGAAAAAATTATTGCGGCGAATCCGAATCCATAAACTATGACTACAACGACTCGCAAAACTTGGCGCGTTCCGCGCGGCTTGGTCCCGATCAGTTTGCTGCTTGCCGTCCTGCTGCCGCTGCTGCTGATGCCGCTCGCGGCGATTTTTGTGTTTGCCGCGCGCAGCGGTTGGAGCGGTTTCCTCAACGCGCTGGCGAGTCCCGAAGCCCAGTTCGCGCTGCGCTTTTCTCTGCTCATCGCGTTTCTCACCGCGCTCCTCAACGGCGTATTGGGCACGTACACTGCGTACGTACTGTCTAAATATCGTTTTCCCGGACGCGACGCGTTGAATGTCGTCGTCAATTTGCCCGTCGCGATTCCAACGGTGGTCGTCGGCACGTCCCTGCTGCTGCTGTGGGGACCAATTGGCATTCTCGGGCAACTCTTGGTGCCGCTGGGCATTTCGCCAATGTTTGCGCCCGCGGGGGTTTTGCTCGCGCATTTGTTTGTCACTTTTCCGTACATGCTCGGTTCAGTCAAACCCGTGCTCGACGAATTAGAAGTGACGTACGAAGAAGCCGCGTACACGATTGGCGCGAGTCAGTTGCAGGCATTTCGTTTTGTCGTACTGCCCGCGCTGCGCGGCGGTTTGTTCAGCGGCGCGCTGCTCACGTTCGCGCACTCGCTCGGCGAATTTGGCGCGACGGTCTTGGTCAGCGGCAACTTGCCGTTTCGCACCCAAACCGCGCCGCTGTACATTTTCGCGCAATTTGAAGCGGGCAACATCGAAGCCGCCAACGCCGTCGCCGCCGTGCTCGCCACGCTGTCATTCGTTTTGTTTTTTGCCCTGATGCAATTCAACAAAAATTCAGGAATGAGGAATGAGTGATGAGCAATGAGCAATGAGCAATGAGCAATGAGTTTTGGTTTTTGGTTTTTGGTTTTTGGTTTTTGGTTTTTGGTTTTTGGTTTTTGGTTTTTGGTTTTTGGTTTTTGGTTTTTGGTTTTTGGCATTCAGCATTCCGCATTGCGCATTCAGCATTCCGCATTCATGTCCATCATTTTGTCTAATCTCACCAAACGGTTTAACGAACACATTGTCGTGAATCGCGTTTCACTCGATATTCGCGATGGTGAATTGTTCGTCCTGCTCGGCGGCAGCGGCAGCGGCAAGAGCACCATCCTGCGCATGATTGCCGGATTGACGACGCCCGACGCGGGCACGATTGAAATGAACGGACGCGATGTGACGCACCTGCCGCCGCAAGCGCGCGGCACCGGATTCGTTTTTCAAAACTATTCGATTTTTCGTCACATGACCGTACTCGAGAATGTGGCATTCGGTTTACGCATCCGCCAAGTCAACGCCAAAGAACGACAGCGCCGCGCCGAAGAGCTGCTCGATTTGGTGGGCTTGGCGGGACTCGGCGCGCGGTATCCCAGTCAATTGTCCGGCGGGCAGCAGCAGCGCGTGGCATTGGCGCGCGCGTTGGCGTACCAACCTTCTGTCTTGCTGCTCGACGAGCCGTTCGGCGCGCTCGACGTGAAAATTCGCGCGCAGCTGCGCGCCATGCTCAAAGACATTCAAAAACAATTGCGCGTCACAACCATTCTCGTCACGCACGACCAGGAAGAAGCGTTCGAGTTGGCGGACCGTATCGGCGTGATGGACGCGGGGCGTTTGGTCGAAGTCGGCACTTCCGAGACGCTGTATCACGAACCCAACACCGAATTTGCGGCGACGTTTGTCGGCGGCGGCAACGTGTTGGTGGGGCGCCGCGACCGCGACAAGATTCGACTCGGTTCCGCGACGCTGCCCCTGCCCGCTGAAGCGAGCCATACTGACGACGGCGCGCCCGTGCGCGTCTTGTTTCGCCCCGAACGCACGCTGCTCGAAACGACACCGTTTCAAGCGGACGACGTTTATGTGTTGGGGCAAGGCGTCATCAGCGAGCAAATTTTCGCGGGCGCGGTGCGGCGCATTGTGCTGGAGATGGAAGGACTGCGCGGCGTGCGCGCTGTTTCGCCGCGCGTTGCGTACGGACAAAGCGCGACGCGCATCGAGGTGATTCAAACCGGCACGCGCGCGACGGAAAACGCGTTCGCGCTCGGACAAAAAGTTTGGGTCGGACTGCGCGATTTTCATGTGCTCGAGCCGTCGGGCTTGAAAGTGTTGTTGTGCGTCAGCCCGGACGCCGCCGGCAGTCTCGCCGCCGATATGGGTTCGCTGCTCGCGCAAGCGACGCACGGACCGGCGACTTTGCTCCAAGTAGTGAACCGACCGGAATTGGTAGCAGTCGCGCGCGAATATTTGGAAAGTGTGCGCCTCAAGTTTTCGGCGCGCTTGCCCCATCTCGACGTGCGCGTGCGCGTCGGTACGAGCGCGACGGAAATTTTGCTCGAAGCGCAAGAAGGGCATTACGAAGTCATCGCGCTCGGTCAATCGCTGTCCAACGAAACGGGATTTCGCGGCTTGGGCAGCACCGCGCGCCAAGTGTTGGAGCAAGCGGAAATTCCGGTGCTGCTCGCGCAGACTACTCGCGCACAGTTCAAACAGATTTTGATTTGCACGCGCGGCGGCGAGCCGGGCAAAACGGATGTGGTCTTTGGCGGGCGCGTCGCGCGGCGCGCCAATGCCGATGCCACTGTCTTGTATGTGCAGACGCCGCACAGCGCGCCCGAAGAACAAAAACGCGCGGCGCGCCATTTGCTCCAAGCCGAAGCCTCGCTTTCGGTCCAAGGCGTGCGCTGTAAAATCAAAATCATGGACGGCAATATTGTCGAAAGTATCATCGCCCAAGCCCAAGCCGACGACGCCGACCTCATCGTCATTGGCGCGCAAGCGCCGCGCGGGCGTCCGCGTTTGCGTTGGCAAAATTTGGCGACGCAGTTGGTGGGCAGCACCGCACGCCCGGTTTTGGTCGTGCCGATGGGCGAGTAAAGGAATTGTGGATTGTGGATTGTGGATTGTGGATTGCGGATTTTCGATGGGTATGAACGAAACGACGATTCCGGTCATTGAAGCGCGCGGAACGCCGTTCCAAGTCGGGTATCAAATCGGCGTCGCGGCGCGCGAGTCTATGCGCGCGATGCACACGGAAACGCGCGCCGAGTACGGCGACAAATGGCAAGCGCTGTTGCGGCAAAGCATTCCCTTTGTCGAAGCGACGCAGCGACATCTCCCGCGCGTAATGGAAGAAATGCGCGGCGTGGCAGAAGGCAGCGGCATTCCTTTGGACGATTTGTTTTTGATGAGTGTCGAAGAATTGTTGTACGAAGAAGTACGGGGGACGACCTCACCCCCTGCCCCTCTCCTCGTAGGAGAGGGAAATTCTTTGCTCCCTTCTCCCGTTGGGAGAAGGGCTGGGGATGAGGGGCACAAGGGTTGTTCCGACCTCGCTGCGGCGCCGCCCGCGACGCGCGACGGGCATGTATGGCTCGCGCACAACAATGATTTGGGACCGGACGCGCGCGCGCATTTGTTTGTGACGAAATTGCGCGTGGAGGGCGAACCAGAAATTTTGGCGGTCACAGTGGGCGGATGGTTTATCAGCATCGGGATGAACAGCGCCGGACTCGCGCTGACGGGCAATCAATTGAGCGCTAATGATTCGCGCGCGGGCATTCCGCGTTTGCTCCTCGTGCGCGAGATTTTGGCGCAGACCACGTTGGAGGACGCGCTCGCCGCCGCGCTGCATCCCGCGCGCGCGTCGAGTTATAACAATATCATCGCCGCGCGCGATACGCGCATTGTGAACGTCGAAGGTTCGGCAACGGCGGCGGCGTTAACGTGGAGCCGCGACACCGATGGCGCGCTCGCGCATACCAATCATTATCTCGACGAAACGATGCGGCGTTACGAAGCCGACACTGCGGCGGTTGCGATGTCCGCGTCGCGCTGCGCCCGCGCGTTTGATTACGCGCAAAAATATCGCGGCAAGCTTGATTTCGAGATTTGCGCGCGTTTTGTGCGCGACCATGTGTATGCGCCGTGGAGCGTGTGCAAACATGCCGGGCAAAGCGTCACGGTGTTTAGCGCGCTGATTGATTTGACCGAAGAAAAAATGTGGCTCGCGGCAGGCAATCCGTGTCAAAATCATTTTGAACTCTACACGCTCGCGCAAGAGGCTCCAGTTTCGCTTTAGCCTTTCGCCTTGATAATTCATAATTCACAACACCTATGTTACAATCTCGCCGCTTGCAGGTGCAAGCCCATTGCCTATGATTCATGTTGCCGTCATCGGCGCGGGCTATTGGGGACCGAATCTCATTCGCAATTTCAATCAAATCCCCGGCGCGCGCGTTTCTTTTGTGTGCGACCTCGACCCGGCAAAACTGGCGCCGCTCGCTGCACAATATCCAACTCTCACCACGACCCGCGATTATCACGAACTGCTCGCCGCCCCGAATGTGGACGCCGTGGTCATCGCCACCCCCGTTTCCACACACCGCCATCTGGCGACCGAAGCATTGCGCGCCGGCAAACACGTGCTCGTCGAAAAACCGCTCGCCGCAACCACCGCCGCTGCGCGCGAGATTGACGCTACCGCGCGCGCGATGCAGCGCGTCTTGATGGTCGGACACACCTTCATTTACAACCCCGCCGTTGCCAAAGTCAAAGAATATATTGAACGCGGCACGCTCGGCGATATTTATTACATTGACTCGTCGCGCGTCAATCTCGGCTTGCACCAATTCGACATCAATGTGATTTGGGACCTCGCGCCGCACGACATTTCGATCATTCTGTATTGGCTTGGCAAACGCCCCTTGCGCGTCAGCGCGCGCGGCAATTCGTACACGCAAGACAGCATCGAAGATGTCGCGTTCATTACGCTCGAATTCGCGGACAAAATCATGGCGCACATTCACGTTAGTTGGATGTCGCCCGCGAAATTGCGCCGCACCACTGTCGTCGGCTCGAAACAGATGGTGGTGTACGACGACCTCGAAGCCGCCGAAAAAGTGAAATTGTACGACATGGGCGTGGAACAACTCGCGCTGAACGCGACGACGCGCGCCGAATTGCAGCGCACCTATCGCATCGGCGATGTCATCAGCCCGCGTCTGGATGTGGTCGAACCGCTGCGCGTCGAATGCAAACATTTTGTGGATTGTATCGTCGAAGGCAAAACGCCGCGCACGAACGGCGGCGCCGGCATCGCGGTCGTCCAAGTGTTGGAAGCGGCAACGCAGTCGCTGCGAGAAGGCGGGCGGACGATTGAAATTGGAAATTAGAAATTCAAAATTAGAAATTGGAAATTCAGTCGGTCACTCACGTTACGCGGGGAATGTCATTTCGAGCGGAGCGAGAAATCTCAGTCCGACAAAAACCAGATTTCTCGCCGCATGCGATGAACTACATTGCCCGCTCCTCGAATTGACAGTGTGTTGCATGAGTTTGTCATTTGAAATCTGAAAGAGGGCATCACGATTGAAGATTTTGGTCACGGGCGGGGCGGGGTTCATCGGGTCAAATCTGGTTGACGCGTTGGTCGAACGCGGGACGGATGAAATTATCGTCGCGGATGATTTTTCCACCGGCGCGCGCGAAAATGTGCAGCATCACGCGTCCAATCCGCGCGTGCGCGTTGTAGAACTGGATATTCGCGACCAAAGCGCGGTGCGCGACATTATGCGCGGCGTGGACATGGTATATCACCTTGCCGTCCAGTGCATCCGCGTTTCGATTCGTGACCCGTATTTGGTGCATGACGTGAACGCGACGGGCACACTGCATTTGCTCACTGCCGCGCTCGACGAAAATGTCAAACGCTTTGTCTATTGTTCGTCGTCCGAAGTGTACGGCACGGCGACGCGCGTGCCGATGGACGAAGAACATCCGCTCGTGCCGACGACGCCGTACGGCGCGAGCAAACTCGCAGGCGAAACGTACGCGCGTTCGTTTTATCTCACGTACGGTCTGCCCGTCACCGTCGTGCGCCCGTTCAACACGTACGGTCCGCGCGAACATTTTGAAGGACCGTACGGCGAAGTGATTCCGAAATTGGTCGTGCGCGCGTTGAACGATGCGCCGCTGGTGATCTTTGGCGACGGGACGCAAACGCGCGATTTTACCGACGTCGGCGATACGGTGCGCGGGTTGATGGCGGCGGGCGAATGCGCTGCGCTCGTCGGCGATGTGGTGAATATTGCGCGCGGGCAAGAAGTCAGCATTCGCGCTTTGGCGCGAATCGTGCTCGAGACGCTGCCCGAATCGAAAAGCGTGATCGAACACCAAGCGCCGCGCCCGGGCGATGTGCGGCGTCATTTTGCGGACATTTCCAAAGCCAAACGCGTTTTGGGTTTTGAGCCGCGCGTGGAAATTCGAGAAGGCGTCAAACGCTATGTAGATTGGCTCCGCCGCAGTGAATTCGATCCGCGCGAAATGCTAAGCAAGGAAAAACTGCGGAATTGGGAGTGAGGAGAATGCTGAATGCACAATGCTGAATGCTTAATGCCAAGCGCAAAGCGTCAAGTTGTGGGACCGAACAATGAGTGGACCGCGTTCTTATCCGCCACAAAACATTCAAGATAGGACATTTCATTTTGGGGTGCGCGTGATCAAGTTGGTAGATCGTTTGCCACGACGCATGGGCACAGAGGTTGTCCCAAGGCAATTGGCGCGTTCGGGAACTTCTATCGGCGCAAATTTGCGCGAGGCAGATGGAGCAGAATCACACGATGATTTTGTCCACAAGGTCAAAGTTGCGCGCAAAGAAGCACTTGAATCCCATTTTTGGCTCAAACTGATTCACGAAACGGTCGCACAAAATGATTCGGAAGTCATAGCGCTCTTGGATGAGGTTGAGCAACTTGGCAAAATTTTGTATGCCATTGCAAACAGCAAAAAGAAACCGTAACCACTCGGCACTCTGCATTGAGCATTCGGCATTCCGCATTGAGCATTCGGCATTCGGCATTGAGTATTCGGCATTCCGCATTCATGAAAGATTGGTTTTCTCACGGTACAGGCGAATTTCGTCCCGAACAATTTCGCAAATTAGGGCGCAACGTAGTGTTTGAACGCGGCGTACTGGTGTTTCATCCCGAGAACATTGAAATTGGCGACAACGTCTATATTGGGCACAATGCGATGCTCAAGGGCTATTACAAAAACCTGATGCGTATCGGCTCGAATTCGTGGATTGGGCAAAATTGTTTTTTTCACAGCGGCGGCGGCATTACGATTGGCGAATACGTGGGCATCGGTCCAGGGGTGCAGATTCTAACGCTCGCGCACGTTTTGGACGACGATGTGGAAACGCCGATTATTTTGCGTGAGCAAGAATACCAAGCGGTCGTGATTGAAAACAACTGCGACATTGGCGTCGGCACAATCATTCTGCCCGGCGTCACGATTGGCGCGGGCTCGATGATTGGCGCGGGCTCGGTCGTCACGCGCAATGTGGAACCCTACAGCGTGGTCGCGGGCAATCCGGCGCGGTTGATACGTAAGCGCAAGTAATGAGGGATGGGCAATGAGCGCTGAGCGCCGCTCATGCTCGCTGCTCATTACGCGTTGCTCGATACGGAATGATTCCTGTAGCCAAACCTTATTTCGACGAAAAAGAAGAACGCGCGGCGGTGGAAGCGATTCGCAGCGGCTGGGTCGTCCAAGGACCGCGCACGATGGAATTTGAAAGAATGGTCGCGGAACGCGTCCAAGCCCAATACGCGCTCGCGACCTCGAATTGCACCACCGCGCTGCATCTCGCGTTGATTGCGCTCGGCATCGGTCCGGGCGATGAAGTGCTGGTGCCGTCGTACAGTTTCATCGCCACCGCCAACAGCGTGTTGCACGCGGGCGCGACGCCGGTGTTCGTGGACATTGACGCGCGCACGTACAACATGGACCCCGATTTGATTGAAGCCAAAATCACGCCGCGCACGCGCGCCATCATGCCCGTGCATCAAATCGGTCTCGCCGCTGACATTGACACGATTCAGGCGATCGCGGCAAAACACCATCTCGTCGTGCTCGAAGATGCCGCGACCATCATCGGCGGCACGTACAAAGGCAAACCGATTGGCGCGCACAGCCGCGCAGTATGTTTTTCGTTTCATCCGCGTAAAGCCATTACGACCGGCGAAGGCGGCATGGTGACAACGAATGACCCGGACGTGGCGCGTCAAGTCGAAATGCTGCGCTCGCACGGCGCGAATGTGTCGGATTACGCGCGGCACGGCGCGGGGCAAGTGATTATCGAAGAATATCCGGTGCTCGGCTATAATTATCGCCTCACGGACATTCAAGGCGCCATCGGCGTCGAGCAAATGAAAAAATTGGATTGGATTTTGCAGCGGCGTTTGGACATCGCGCAGCGGTACAATGACGCGTTCGCCGATTTGGATTTTGTCGTCACGCCGTACGAGCCGCCGTACGCCAAACATACGTATCAATCATACTGCTTGCGTATCGCGCACAATGCGCCCAAAACGCGCGACGAAATTATGGCGGCGATGCAAGACGCGGGCATTGCCACACGGCGCGGCGTGATGGCGGCTCATCTCGAACCGTTTTACGTGAACAAATTCGGACGCGTTTCCCTGCCCGTCACCGAAGAAGCGACGCGCTCGACGATTCTGCTGCCCATTTACGCGCAAATGACCGAGCAAGAAGTCGAGACGGTCATTCATACCTTTCGCAAAATCTTGAACGCTTAAACGTTCCAACGTTTGAACGTTCTAACCAAGTCATGTTTCAAGACTCTATTTCCATTGTCATTCCCGCCTACAACGAAGAGGCGACCATCGTCGCGGTCGTGAACGAAGCGCGCGAGGTTTTGCAATCGCTGACGCGCGAGTACGAAGTGCTGGTCGTGGACGACGGCTCGACCGACCAAACCGGCGCGCTGGCGGACGCGTTGGCGCGCCAAGACGCGGCGCACGTGCGCGTGTTGCATCACGAACACAATAAAGGTTTTGCCGGCGCCATCAAAACGTGTTACGCGAACGCGACCAAAGATTGGGTTTTTCTCGCCCCCGCCGACAAGCAAGTGGATTTGAGCGAATTGAAAAATTTCGTCGCGCTGGCAGATGGCGCGGACATCGTGGTTGGCTATCGCAAAAATCGCGCCGACGGACTGCGCCGCGAAATGAATTCGTTTGTGTTTCACCTGCTTTGTCGTATTTTGTTCGGCATCAAGTTGAAACAAATTTCCACCTCGAAACTGTACCGGCGTACGCTGCTGCAATCCATCCCCCTCGAAGCCGCGCCCTCGTCGGCGATGATTGAACCGGAAGTGATTTACAAAGCGATGCAAAAAGGCGCGCGCCTGCGCGAGGTCGGGATGAACCATTACCCGCGCGCGGCGGGCACCGCCAAAGGGACGGGCGTGCGCATGATTGTCCATACCTTTGGCGAAATGTTTCGCTTGTGGTGGGTCTTGCGCGCAGCGCCAACGTCCGCCTCTGCCCCGTTCGCCTCCTCGACGGAAAAATCGCGATAAAAAAACGGGCGGCATCGGATGCCGCCCGCACTGTGTGTGCGACTTTGGAACGGATTCGTAATTTTCGGCGCAACCCCGACGGGCAAGCCTTGCTGCTGCTGGCGGCGCTCGCGTTTTTGTTCTTGCTGCCCGCCGCGACGATGCAGGGCGTTTATTTTTACGGCGATGCCAATGATTATTTCGCGCGTCTCGCCTACAGCGCGGAACGCTTGCGCGGCGGGCAACTCGCGCTGTGGAATCCGTACCTCTCGCTCGGCGGTTCGCATATCGCCGACCCCGCCGCGCTGGCGACGTACGTTCCCGCGCTCGCGCTGTTTTTGATTTTTCCCGAAGCGTTCGCGTACAACTATACCGTCATTTTGCATGTGTATCTCGCCGGCGCGGGCATATACTTGTTGGCGCGGGCGTGGCAGCAGTCGCGTGCCGCCGCGTTCGCCGCCGCGCTGGCGTTTGCGTTCGGCGGCTTTTTCGTCGCGCATTTGCAGCATTTGAATATCGTGATTGGCGCGGCGTGGCTGCCGTGGATTTTTTGGGGTCTGGAAAAATATTTCTCCACGCGGCGAATCGCGTATCTCGCGCTGTGCAGTCTCGTCCTCGCGCTGCAAATGATGGGCGGACACACGCAAACGGTGTTGTACGGCGGCGCCGCGTGGGGCGCGTATGGCGCTGCGCATTTTTTGCGCGAATGGCGCGTGGGACGCGGAGGCGTTGCCGTGCGCGCATACGCGTCAGTTGTGGCGCGCCAAATCGGCGCGCTGGCGCTGATGCTTGTCGGCGCGTTGGGACTTGCGGCAATTTTTATTGTGCCGTTCGTCGAGTTGTTGAATTTCACCACGCGCGGCGACCGCATCACGTACGAATACGCGACCTCGTTTTCGTTAGAACCGGTGCGCCTCGTCGAATTTGTGTATCCCTATTTTTTTGGCGGCAATCCCGGCACGATGGAACGCGGCGCGGGCAGTCTTGTCGAAATGACCGCGTATCTGGGAATTGTTCCGCTCGCGTTAGCGAGCGCCGCGTGGCGGCGGCGCGAGGGGCGCGTGTTTTTTTTGATGGCGCTGGCCGCGCTCGCGCTCGTGTTGGCGCTGGGAAAATATACGCCGCTCTATGCGCTCGTTTATCACATCCCGTTGTTTGGCGCGGTGCGCGCGCCCGCGCGTTTTTTGGAATTGGTCGCGTTCGCGCTCGCGCTGCTCGCGGGATTTGGTTTCGATGAAATCAAAAAGACAGTGACCCTTTGGCAGCGCAATTTGGTTTTGGGCTTGTTGGGAATGGTCTTGGTTGTCGAAATTGCCTTGTTCGTCGCGTCGCGCATCGGCGCACAGTTGTCCGAAACATTTTTGAATGCGGCGGCGAATCCCGCGCTGTTCGTCGCGATGTTTTTTGGCGTCGCCGCAGTGGCGCTTTTTGGTTTGTGGCAGCAAAAAATTTTTTCAGAGCGCGCGCGCATTGGCTTGACGCTGGCGCTCGTGTTTGCTGATTTATTTTTTTTCGGATGGAATTTTCGATACAACGCCGTCGCGCCGTTCGACGTGTACACCGCGCCGAGTCCAAATGCGGCGGCGTTGATGCAAACGCCGAACGCGCTGGCGTACTATTGGGGTCTGGGCGAAACGAAAACCGCGACGTATTTGCAAAGCGGCGCAATGCAAACGTATCTCGACACGGCGCGCGCGGGTTTGCGTCAAAGTTTGCCAATGCGCTTTCGCGTGCGCTCGATGCAGGGGTACGGCACCGAGCCGCCGGTGTATCAAGCTTTGATGCAAGCGTTAGAAGCGCGCGGCGCGTTCGACAAAAATTCGTTGACGCTCGCCGCGCTGTTTGGCGATACGCACGTGTTGAGCGCGCAAAATTTGCAGACCAATAGATTGGAACGCGTGCCAACAGACGCGCAGGTGAATTTGTATCAAAATACGCTGGGCAGCCGCGTCGGGCGCGCGCATGTGGTGTGGGACGCCGTTCCGGTGGACAGTCCGAACGCGGCGCTGGCAAGTTTGACGAACGGCGTCGCCAATCTGGGCAAGGTGCGTTTGCAAGGCAGCGTCCGTGCGCCCGCGCCGGTGCAGGACGCGCAAGGCAGCGCGCAAATCCAAAGCGACGCACCGGAGCATGTCGTCGTGCGCGTCGAGACCAATCAACCGGGCTGGCTCGTGTTGAACGACACGTACTACCCCGGTTGGCGCGCGACGGTGGACGGACAACCCGCCGAGATTTTGCGCGCGAATGCGTTGGCACGCGCGGTGGCGATTCCGGCGGGCGCGCATCAAGTCGAATTTGTCTATGACCCGCTGTCTGTCAAAATCGGCGCGGCAATTTCGCTGGTGACGCTGTTGGGGTTGGCGATTGTTTTTGTTTTGGATAGGCGGCAAATGAATCGTCGCGTAGAATGCGACGCCTGAACAAAGCGCATTGTTTCTCATAAGTCAACATGAACTCGGTTCACCACCAAGGATGAAAATCTCCCCTCGCCCCTTGGGAGAGGGGCTGGGGGTGAGGGGCTATTTTCGAATCAGCTTTGTTGAAACGTCCAATTCTATTCCATCGTCGCATTGAATGCGACACCTGAACAAAGCGCATTGTTTCTCACACAGCTTTGTTGAGACGTCGAATTCTATTCAATGGCTTTTCGATGCAAGGAACAAATCGGATTTGGCAGTCGTCTGACAAGTGGTTCAAACTCGCGCTCGCGTGCTTGATGCTGGCGTGGATTGTTGTGTTGAGCGGCGCGGCGTGGCTCAAACTCAACGCGCTCGGCATGGGCTTTGACCTGGGGATGTACGAACAGGTCATTTGGAATACGGCGCACGGACGCGCGTTCGCCACGAGCGCGTTTCGCTACACCACCAATCACATCGGCGCGGACTTGATTGTGCTGGAAGCCATTCTCGCGCCGCTGTATGCGCTGATACCGGCGACGATGACATTGTTGGTCGCCCAAGTCGTCACCGTCGCGGTGGGCGCGCTGCCGCTGTATCTTTTGGCGCGCGACCGTTTGCAGTCGAATTGGGCGGGCTTGGGCGCGGCGCTCGGCTATTTGTTGTACGCGCCGCTGTTGTATCTCACGCTGAATGAATTTCAACCGCGCGCGTTCGCGTTGGTGTGCACGCTGTTTGCTCTTTACTATTTGGACAAGTCACGTTTTCGTCCGTACATTTTATTTTTGTTGATTTCGCTGTTGACGCGTTCCGACGTCGCGCTGCTTGTAATCACGGTGGGCATGCTCGCGTTCATCTGGCGCAAGCCGTGGAAATTTTCGCTTGCGCCTATCGTCATGGGCGCGGTGTGGTTTGTGCTCGCGGTCTTTGTGATTGTCCCGCGTTTTCAAACGTCCGGCGGCGGTTTTATTTATTTTGAGACGTACGGCTGGCTCGGCAAAACGCCGCTGGAAATGCTGACAACGCTCGTGACCAAGCCGCTGTATGTTTTGCAGACCGTATTCTCACCGCAAAAAATAGAATTTTTGGCGCAAGTGTTCGGACCCACCCTGCCCTTTGCGCTGCTGCGTCCCGACGTTCTGCTTTTGGCGGCGCCGACGCTCGCGCTGAATTTGTTGTCGCAATACAATGTGCAGTCCAACATCACGCGGCAGTACGCGGCGATGCTGTATCCCGTTGCGTACGCCGCCGCCGTTTTGGGCATCGCGTGGCTGGCAAAACAAAAATGGTTGACGACGCGCATCGCCCGCGCGCATTTCGTGCACGGCGCGGTCGCGTGGCTATTGGTCTTGACGGTCGCGGAAAGTTTTGTGGTGGGCAATCCGGTCGTGTCCCAATATCGTCACGGACCGTCGCCGCGCGCGAACACGGTGCGCGCGTTGATTGCGAGCGTGCCTGCTGACGCGGGCTTGGGCATTTCCAATCATGTCGGTCCGTTTGCGGGACAGCGCGAAGGTTTTTATTTTTTTCCGCCGCACGAATACTATACGCACAACACGTTTGAGGTGTCGCAGTACATTTTGGTGGACGCGCAAGCCGACGGCAATACGCCGAGTGTGCGCGAGGGTTTGCGACGTTTGCAAAATGACGCGGCGTGGGAATTGATGGCGCAGCGTGATGGATATGTTTTGTATCGCAAAAAATAACGCGCCGCGTCAAAAAAAGGTTTGACAGTCATTCTATTTCTGTTAGAATCGCTCGTGTTGGCGGTGCGACGCGTTTTTAAGGCGCGGATTTGGCGGCGCCCTTTTTAGGGAGCGCCGCCGCGCCCATCAAAAGAATGGATGGTGTTGCCATCGTCAAATAAGGAGAAGTGTCATGCAGGTCAGAAAAGTGCTCGTCATGACGCTGGTCGTTCTTGCAACCAGCGCCTTTTTGTTACCGTTTATGGTGTCCGCCGCTAGTTGGAGCAGTCCCTTTGCACTGGCAACCGGCGGCATCAAACCCGCCGTCGCCGTGGATGCCAACGGGAATCAGTACTATGTCTGGTGGAACAGCAGCGGCAGCATTCAATTTTCAAAATGCACCGGACTCGGCGGCAACGGCTGTTCTTCGCCGGAAGATTTACCCACCAACGGCGCGTCGTTCTACCCGAGTATCGCGCTCGACCCTCAAGGTCGTCCCAACGTTGTCTTTGAAAGCAAAGTAAATGATTCGGCAAAATATGCCGTGTTCTGGACGCGCCGGCAAAACAGCGGCTGGACGAATCCACAGCGCCTTACGAATGAACCCTATGCCGAATTGGCGGACATTGCCATTGGTCCCGGCGGCACCATTCATGTGGTCTATCAAAGCAAACAGGGCGATACCGGCTATGTCTATTACACCAAGAGCGTCGGAGGCACTCAATTCTCGGCGCCGGAAATGCTCGACTCGGCACAGTCCAATGCGCCCATTGCGGAATTTGGCAAGTTAGCCGCTGAAGGCAATGCCATCGAAGGCACACAGCTCGCGAACGGTTTGTACCCGCGCGTCGCGGCGGACCAAAACGATAACGCCCATGTCGTCTGGAATCTTCCCGGACCCACCTATGGCATCAAGTACGCCCGTCAGGTGAACGGCAGTTTCGTCACAGCCCAGACCGTCGGTTCGGGACAAAAAGACCAGACCCCCGATGTCACTGTCGCGCCAAACGGCGCGGTCGGCATCATTTGGGGCACGTACGATGATTTCAACGCCGCGTTTGCCGAATACGACAACGGCGTCAAAGACAACTATGTCAACGACATTGACGGCGGTCTCGCGCAAAGCTTGTGGCCCAAAATCGGCGTTGACTGCGCGGGCAATTTTCATTTCGTGTTTCAAGGCAGTGTGAATGCCGACAGCCAGTGGAACATTTACTATCGCCCCTATAATCCTTCGACCAATCAATTGGGTCGACGTCAAACCATTGCCAACCTCGGCGCGTCTGAACAAACACCGGCAGTGGATGCCCGCAGCGTGGTCGCGGTCGTTTATACGAATGTGACGAATGGCATCATCGACGCGGCAACCGCCAATTTGAATCTCGACTGCGGCGGCGCAACGCCCACACCGTCCAACACGCCCACCGCAACCAGTACGCCCGACCCGAATATCACGCCGACTGCTACGCCAACCCCGGGCGCGGAAATTTGGATTCCCAATGCCGCCAGCTGTCCCAGCTATGACGGGACCGACCAGAACTGCATCCACTATCGCAAGGCGTGGAAAAAATATAACAACGGCAGCGCAACGGACGGCAATTATTCACGCTGTGAAAAAGACGGCGTTTGTCAATCGCGTTCTGCCGCCAAAATCATCGTGCCCGATGGATACACACAGGTGCAGTGGTACACCGCCAAAGCGTTGAGTTACGGCATCGCCAAAATCTGGATCAACGACCAACTCGCGGGAACGATTGATCTGTGCAAAGGCAGCACCAGTCTCAAACCCAAGTTCGTCAATTTGACGTACACGATTCCCGACCGCAGCGACGGACTCCCACGCTCGTTTGAGATTGGAGCGCCCGGCAAGCACACCAACTGTTCGCCTTACGATGCCAATTTCGTCGTGATTGACGGATACCGCATCTTGCCGTAAGCTCCAGACCTCCGAAGTGGAAATCTCTTCGGAGGTCTTTTTTCGACCATGCGCATCCTCTATGTCATCGCGATGTACGGACCCGAATATCTGGGCAACTTGATTCATCGCGAACTCGGTCTGGAGTTTATCCAACACGGTCACACATTCGATGTATTTGCGCTGGCGAGCGCGCGCGAAATGCAAGGACGCGCCGTCGAAAGCGTCGAACAAAGCCTCCGCGTCCATCGCGCCGTCGCCGCCGGAGACACGCGCGTCAATGTCATCAACGCGCTTGCCAAACCGCTTTTGCATTACGAGCGCTTTGGCGCGGGTTGGGTTGCGCTCGCGCGTTTTTTGCGGCAGCAGCCGCGTTACGATGTGATTCTTGCCGAAGGCGCGTATCCGTTCGGCGCGATGTGCGCGCTCGCCGGCGCGGCGTCGAATTTGCTCGTCACCGTCGCGGGCGGCGATTTCATTGACAGCCGCGCGACGCGTTACGGCTATGGGCGTTTTCGTACGGCGCGCGCGTTGATGCGCTATACGTTTCGCCGCGCGGCAGCGGTGCGCGCCACCACGCCATTGGTGCGCGAGCGCGTCCTCGCGCTCGGCGCGCCGCGCGAACGCGTCGCGCTCATCCCGCGCAATATCGCTGCGTATTGCTATCCCCCGCCCGATTTGGATTTGGACACTTTTCGCGCACACGCGCGCGCCGCGCTGCGCGCCAAATACAATTTGGGTGACGCGCATCTCATCGCGGCGGTCGGACGTTTATTGCCCATCAAAGGATTTGATGTTTTGATTCGCGCGCTGCCCGCGTTGAATCGTCACGCGGGCGAGACGCATCTCTTGTTGGTCGGACCGAATCGCAGCGACCCGAAATTGGGCGACTATCAAGCGTACCTCACGCGGCTCGCGCAAGCGTTCAACGCGCAAACGCATATCACGTTCACGGGTGCGCTGGCGCATCCGGACATGCGCGCGGTGCTCGCCGCCGCCGACGCGCTGGCGGTGCCCAGCGTTTTGGAAGGCATGAACAAAGTCGCCGTCGAAGCGGCTGCCGTCGGCACGCCTAGCATCGTCACGCGCACCGCCGGCATCGCCGATTTATTGCGCGCGGCAGGCGCGGGCGAAATCGTCGCGGAAAATTCGCCCGACGCGTTGGCGGAAGGATTGACGCGCGTGTTGTGCGACGAAACGCGGCGCGCGGCGTACGTCACGCGCGGGCTCGAATTCGCCGCGCAGTTTTCCTCTGCCCGCGTCGGCGCGGCGCTGATTGACCTGTGCGAAAAAATTGCGGCACAAATCCCCTAACCATATTGGACTATTGACCGAAACGCGCGCTCTTGTTAGATTAGATGGAACAGCGAACGCGCGCGTAAAAAATCCGGCGGCGCGCGCTCGTGGAGGAATCCTGATGAAACGTTTTCAGATTTTCGTCATCGCGCTCGGCATGTTAGTGGCGGGCGCATTTTTGTTGCCGTTGACCACCTCCGCCGCGTCGTGGAACGCGCCGTACAAACTCGGCGACGGCGGCACCAAGCCCGCGGTGGCGATTGATTCGCAAGGCAACATTCATTACGTCTGGTGGGACCCGACAACAAAAGTCATCCGCTATGCGGTTTGCGGCGGCTTGGACAAGGCGAGCTGCAGCGCGCCCGAAACGCTGCCCAACAATGGCGGCGCGTCGTTTTACCCCAACATCGCGATTGACCCGCAAGACCGCGCGAATGTGGTGTGGGAATCCAAAGACAGCGGCTCGTATTCCGTCTTTTGGTCGCGCCGCGAAAACGACACTTGGAGCGCCATCAAAAAAGTGTCGTCCGAACCGTACGCGGAGCTGCCCGACATCGCAATCGGTCCGCAAGGCATCATCCACGTGGTGTACCAAAGCAAACAGGACAACACGGGCTATGTTTATTATGTGGAAAGCCGTGACGGCTTTGGCAGCGCGACCAAGACCGAAATCGCCGCCGCCGTTTCCGATGCGCCGATTGGCGTCGCCGCTGAAAACAATCTCGTGCCGGAAGGGCAACAATTGACCAACGGCTTGTATCCGCGCGTCACCGCCGACAACAACGACCTCGCGCACGTGGTGTGGAACGCGCCTTCGCCGTACGGCATTTACTATCGCATTCAACAACCGACCGGCAAATTCGGCACAACCATCACCGTTTCCACCGGGCACAAAGACCAAACGCCCGATATTACATTTTCGCCCAACGGGTCGGTCGGCATTTTGTGGGGAACGTACGACAATTTCAATGCCGCGTTCGCAGAATACGACAACGGGCAAGCCGATTTCAAAAAATATGATGTGGACGGCGGCTTGGAGCAGTCGCTGTGGCCCCGCGTCGGCGTGGACTGCAGCGGTTTGTATTGGTTCGCGTTTCAAGGCAAAGTCACCGCCGACGGCAATTGGGATATTTTTGCGCGCACCTACAACGCCGCGACCAACAAATTCGGCAAGCGCGTGACCATCGGGAACACGAACGCGCAAGAACAAACACCCGCGATTGCGGCGACTCACATCGGCGCGATTGTGTACGCCAATACCAGCAGCGGCAGCGCAATGGGCAGCACGACGAATCTGGGCATCACTTGCGGCACCTCGCCGACCGCCACCGCCACCGACACGCCCAACGCGACCGCGACCAACACGAGTACGCCGACCGCAACCAACACCAACGCGCCCAACGCGACCGCGACCAGCACTGCCACCGCGACGCATACGCCGACCGCGACCTTTACGCCTACCAATGCGCCAACCAACACCCCTACGGCGACATCCACCGCCGTAATTGGCAGCGGCACCGAACACATTCCAGCAAACGACCCGCGCATCGCATATGACGGCAAATGGCGCGCGTTCAAAACCAAAAAGGCGACGGACGGTCTGTATAAACGCTGCGGCGGCAAGCGCACGTGCAAAAAGAATTGGAGCGCGACGTTGAATTTTATCGGCGGCACGCGCGTCGAATGGGAAACCGTCTATGCGCAAACGTACGGCAAAGCCCAAGTCATCATTGACGGCAAGCTCTTTGAGCAGATTGATTTGTGCAAGCTCAATCCCAAATCGGCGTTTCCGAAATTTGGCGTCCGTACGTATCTCCTGGCTGGCGACGAATCAACGCCGCACACCATCAAAATCCGGGCGCTCGGCAGGCGTTCCAACTGCTCGCCCTACACCTCCAAATACGTCTCTGTGGACGGATTCAACATCGTGCATTGACCCACACACGACGCCGCAGGTGAAATCTGCGGCGTTTTTTTATTTGACGCGCAGCAAGAACTCTGCATATAATCGTCTGACTCGAAAATAACCCCTCACCCCCAGCCCCTCTCCCAACGGGCGAGGGGAGATCTTTGTTGCGGGTGGTGAACAAAGTTCATGTTGACTGATTCGAAAATTTCCCCTCACCCCCAGCCCCTCTCCCAACGGGAGAAGGGGGATTTGCGCAAAGGAAACTATATGCGACAACTTTTAACGCTCAGTCACGAAGACGCGCAGCGCGCGGTGAATGTCATGCGCGATGAAGCTTTGAAACGCGGCAAAGCGGGAGTGATTGTCGTCAGCGACGCGCACGGCGAACTCCTCGCGCTGCTGCGCATGGACGGCGCGCCGCTTTCCTCCATCCAAATCGCGATGAACAAAGCGTACACCGCCGCGCGCGAACGCAAACCCTCGTATGAAGTCGGGCAGCGCGCGCGTGACCCCGAACGCGGTTTTCCGATGACCAACTTTGGCGAACTGCGTTATGTGACGTGGGGGGGGGGACTGCCCGTCGTCGTCGAGGGCGAAGTGATTGGCGCAGTCGCCATCAGCGGCTTGCCCGAAAACGAAGATATGGAAATCGCCGAATTGGGACGGCAGGCGGCGTTAGGCATTTTATGATTGCACGTACCGACAAAAAATTGTACATCGCCACGAAAATTCCACCCAAGAATCGCATCTGACCCTCGCGGCGCGGTTTCAAACTGCAAGATGTTTTCCCCGCCGCGTACATCAAAGAGTACACCGACCCGGAATGCGGCGAGAAAAACATGTGCGCGCCAACCTTGCCGTGAGCGACGGCGCTTTGCTTTCTCCCGACCTCATGCGCGAATTGAAAAAACATCGTTGGGACCGCACCCCAACAGAATGGTCACAATGAACGATACTGAATCGCAAGACCAAATCACCAAAGCGAAACGCGGCGCGCCCGACGCCGGAAAATATTTTCGCTACATGGCAGAATTCGTTGGTTTCCGCGCGGACGACGAACGCGCCATCGCGCAAACGCGTCCCATCATCGAAAAGCATCTGCCCAAAATCATCGCGGATTTTTACGACCACCTGCTGCGCTATCCGCCCACGCGCAAATTCTTTCTCAACAAAGCGGGCGAGATTGACCAAGATTATCTCGAGCTGCGGATGCGCCACAACGCGAATTTTTGGCTGCGCACGCTCGAAGGCAATTACGACGACACATACGCGTCGTATGTGGATTACGTAGGACGCGCGCACACGACGCACGGCGCCGACCCGAGCATTTACATTCCCGAACGGTATGTCATCGGGCAAGTCGGTTTTATGCAACATGCCATCAGCCAAGCCATCACGGAAGAGCTCCGCGACAAGGACGAAGAGTTCGAAGATCGCGCGGTCGAAGCATGGGACAAATTGATGATGGTCATCTTGGAATTGTTGTCACGCGCGTACGGCAACGAACGCGAGCAAGAAAAATTCGAGCCGCTCGTCCAAGTGGATTCGCAAGCCGTCGCGTCCCTCGCCGCGCACGCGGTGGAACACGAAATGCCGCCGGCGACACCGCCAGAAACCAAACGCGTTACCGTCGCGCGCGCCGACGACATTCCCGACGGCGAACGCAAACTGGTGAACGTGGACGGGATTTCCATCGGCATCTTTCATCACGACGGCGGTTGGTCGGCGTTGCGTAATAGCTGTCTTCATCGCGGCGGACCTGTCGCGACCGGCAAACTCGAAGGCGATACACTCACCTGCCCGTGGCATGGTTTCCAATACGATGTGTGCGACGGACATCTCATCGTTGACCCGAAATCGCATCTCGACACGTTCAAGGTCCACATCGAGAATGGCGCTGTGGTGTTGGAGATACCGCAATAGAAAAAATTACGCGGCGGGTGAAAATTCACTCGCCGCGTTTTTTGCTTCCGCCGCGCCCATGAAATGGAATTTCACGACTCAACAAAGCATCATAAAAAACTTGGGCGATGATGTGCCTATTTCTTTTCCAACAATCCCTTTAACAAAATCACCGCGCCGCGTTTATCCAACGGCTCGTTGTTGTTGCCGCATTTCGGCGATTGCACACACGAGGGGCAGCCGTATTCGCACGGACATTGTTCGATGGTTTCCAATGTCGCGTGCCACAGCGATTCAAGCAACGCGAACGCTTTTTCGGTGATGCCGATGCCGCCGGGAAAACCATCGTAAATAAAAATTTGCGGCTTGCCCGTATCGGGATGTACGAGAATCGAAAGCCCGCCAATGTCCCAACGGTCGCACATCGCAAACAACGGCAAGAGTCCGATGCACGCGTGTTCCGCCGCGTGAAGCGAACCGGCGAGGTCGCAACCCTCGCGCGAAATTTTGCGAATCAACTCTTCGGGAAGATCCCACCACACCGCTTTCGTGTCAAACAATTGCGGCGGATAATCCAAATCTATCGTCGCCAAAACTTCTTCGGTGAATTGACGCTTGCGCCGATAGCCGACAATTTGTTCCCACACGCGCACGTCGCCGTAATGGACGGTGCAGCGACCGTCCGCTACAATTCGTTCGCGCAGCGATTTCAAAATGCGCGTCTCGCCGTTCTCGCGCACTTCGGTGTAATAGTCCACGTCAACGGGTTTGCAGTACGCCGCGCCCGCTTCCAAATCCAATTTCGTCACGAGGTACGATTCGCCTTGATGCAGATAAATCGCGCCTTCGTAGCAGCGCTGCATCGCGGTCGTCGCTTCGATTTCTTCAATCGTTTTGAAATTATTTTTCACATCAACAAGCGAAACAATTTGGTCGGACACCGAACGGATGTTGACATTCTCGGCGGGATAACCAATTCCTTGAAAATACCATTGGTCGTTGCGATAGGCGAGCGTGCCATTGCGCTCCAGTTTAATCATGGCTTCGACGAATCCGGGACCGAACAGTTCTTCGTCGGCGTTCGTCAACGGCAATTCGTACGCCGCGCACGGCAAATGTTTTTCCAAGATGTACGGATTGTCGGGATAAATCAACGCGTGCTCGACCGGTTTCGCAAACAACACTTCGGGATGGCGCATGAAAAATTGATTCAGCGGGTCGTCCATGCCAACGAGAATCGAAAGCGCGTCGCGCGTGCCGCGTCCCGAACGCCCCACCTGCTGCCACAGCGACGCGATGGTACCGGGAAAACCGACAATCACCGTCGCGTCGAGATGTCCCACATCAATGCCGAGTTCCAACGCGTTCGTCGCGGTCACGCCCAATAGTTTTCCCGAAAACAAATCGCGTTCAATCGCGCGCCGCTCGTCGGCGAGATAGCCCGCGCGATACGATTTCACCTTGTCCACCAATTCGGGCGCGAAACGTTTCAAATTGTCACGCGCATACAGCAGCACCAATTCTGCAAGTTTACGCGCGCGCACAAAGGTAATGTTCCGCATGCCCGCGCGCACGAGCGACGCAAACAAATATGCGGCTTCGGAATTGGCGCTGCGGCGCGTCGTGCGCGTCTTGTCAATGAACGGCGGATTCCATAACGCGAATTCGCGCGCGCCGCGCGGCGCGCCGTCTTCCGCCACTACCTTGGCGCGTCGTCCCGACAGCCGATGCGCATGCTCGCCCGGATTCGCAATCGTCGCGGAACAAAAAATGAATTGCGGGTCGGCGGAATAGTATTCGCACAGACGCCGTAAACGTCTCAGCACACACGCGACCTGCGAACCAAACACGCCGCGATAAATATGCGCTTCGTCAATCACCACATATTTCAAATTCGCGATGAAATCCGCCCACAACGAATGATTCGGCAAAATGCCGACCGACAACATATCGGGATTCGTGAGAATGATGTTGCCGCGCTTGCGTAGTTTCGTCCGCGCTTCGCGTTTTGTGTCGCCGTCGTACGTATCGAATATAATTCGTGTTCCCGCTTCCAGTTCTCCGGTGATTTCCGCCAGCGCGCGCAGTTGGTCTTGCGCCAACGCTTTGGTCGGGAACAAATACAACGCGCGCGCGTTCGATTTTTCCAGAATCGCCTCCAATACGGGCACGTTGTAGCACAGCGTTTTGCCCGACGAGGTGCTCGTGGCGACGACGACGTCATGTCCTTCGCGCGCCGCGTTGATGGCGTGCGCCTGATGCGAAAAAAATTTTTCGATGCCGATGACTTTTAACGCATCGGCGAGCGCGGGAGGCAGCGGCTTGTCCAGCCGCGCGTATTTTGCCCCGCGCGGGGGGAGATGTTCCAAATGCGCGATTTGGTTCGCGTAATGTTTTTCGGAACGGAGGGAGGTGAGGAATTGGGTGGGAGTCACGGGGGTTTTTGATTTTCGGTTTTCGATTTGTGCGTAAATGAAAACCGCCACTCGCAAGAATGGCGGAGTTATCGTACCCAATCAATGGAGACGATGTCTGCGACCGTTCTAAATTCAGGGTCTCCGGTAATGACCGTTGCCTTGAGCTCTTGCGCCAAGGCAACAGCAAATGCATCTGCATACGATAAACGATACATGCTCTTTAGGCGCGCCGCCGCGCGAATCCGCTTTCGATCGACTCCCATTAAGATCATCGGATAGTCGTCGGGGTCTTGTTCGAGCTCGTCCGCAAATGCCACTCCGCGTTCGCGTTCAAAGGTGTAGAGAATTTCACCCCAATTTATCAAACTCATGTAAAGCGCAATTTCATTGTTCTGCGCGGCTACGAGTCGTGCCACGACGCGTTCGTGTCCCTTTTCCTTGTCCAACAGCGCGACGACGGCGTGTGAGTCGAGTACGAATTTCGGTTTCTTCACGCGCGATTTCGGCGCGCCGCTCCGCGAGGAGGGATTGGGTGAGCGAGGTTCCGCCGGCATATTTCTCCTGCATCTTTTGAATCAAAACGCGAATGTCTTTTTTTCGTTTTCTGGCAATGCCCGGGACTATCTTTTTTGGAGCGGTTCTCGACAATCGCCTACCGAGAATCTTTTCAATTTGTTCAACACGTCGCACCAATGCACGATGTTCGGCAACCAATTCAGGAAGCATTTGAGAGGGGGTCATTTGTTTCTCCTTGCCGGATATAGCATAGCATATCCGTCGCGAAAATCAAAGTGAAAGTTCAACCTTAAAATTTGCGCGCACACAATTCGGTGCTTACTGCACCCGCTCCGCCAAATATTCAATCAAATCAATTTTACTCACAATCCCCGTCACCTTGTCCGCTTCGCACACGACCGCCACTTTGCCGTGACGAAATACATCGGACAGGACCGCGAGCGAGGTTTCGGGTCCGATGACTTCGGCGGATTCGCGGTCAATGATGTCTTCGATAGTTTCATCCGCGTCGTGCGCATGGTCCGCGCCGAGCAAGTGATTCAACAAATCCACTTCCGTTATCATGCCCGCGTAGCGTCCATCCGTTTCGACGACCGGCAATTGCGAAATATTGTACTGTTTCATCCGCGCAATCACATCTGTTTTGCGGTCGCTCTTGTGCGCCGTCACCATTGCCATCTTTTTGTGCGCCAACAATTCTTCCACGCGTCCTTCGGCGAGCGGATAATCGAGGAACCGATTCTCGCGCATCCAGTCGTCGTTGAAAATTTTCGACAAATAGCGCGAACCCGAATCGGGCAAAATCACGACAACGGTTTTGTCCGCATCCAAATTTTTGGCGACTTGGAGCGCGCCGACCACTGCCGACCCCGACGAGCCGCCGCAGAACAACCCTTCTTCGCGCACCAAACGCCGCGTCATCAAAAACGATTCGCGGTCGCCCACTTGCACCACATCGTCCACATATTGCAAGTCCAACGCGCTCGGCAAAAAATCTTCGCCGATGCCTTCAATTTTGTACACTTTCGGAAACGCGCCTTCGGGAATTTTGCCGCCCGCTTTGAACGTGTCATAGAGCAGCGAACCAATCGGGTCCACGCCAATCACTTTAACATTTGGATTTTGCTCTTTGAGAAATTTTCCCGTGCCCGAAATCGTGCCGCCCGTGCCCATCCCGCACACAAAGTAATCAATCTTGCCTTGCGTCTGGTTCCAAATTTCCGGTCCTGTCGTTTCGTAATGCGCTTGTGGATTCGCGGGATTCCAATATTGCCCCGCGAGAATGGTATTGGGCGTTTCTTCCGCCAAACGTTTGGAAACGGAATAATACGAACGCGGGTCATCGGGTTCCACCGCCGTCGGCGTAATCACTACACGCGCGCCGAACGCGCGCAGCAGGCGAATCTTGTCCTCGCTCATTTTGTCGGGCATGACAAAAATGCATTTATAGCCTTTGATTGCCGCCGCAATCGCGAGACCGACGCCGGTATTGCCGCTCGTGCCCTCGACAATCGTGCCGCCCGGTTTCAATTTGCCTTCGCGTTCCGCGCGTTCAATCATCGCCAAGCCGATGCGGTCCTTGACCGAACCGCCGGGGTTCATGAATTCGAGTTTGGCGTACACTTGCGCGCGAATGCCGCGCGTCACTTTGTTCAACTTGACCAGCGGCGTATCGCCAATCGCCTGCACCACGTCGTCATAGACGCGTAATTGTTCGTTCGACATAGAGACCTCAAAAGGGATGGTAGACAGGGAGAAAAGGAAACAGGCAGCCAACCTCACTACCCGTTTACAGGTTTTCTTGTTTACTCACAATGTGTGCTCAGTATAGCACGCGCGTTCGTTTTGGGTCAACGCGTTGGCGCGTGGGATTCATTGCCCCGGCGTAAACTTTAGCAATTCCGTGTGCGAGCCAAACGGCGTGCCCGCGTGGTCAAACCCTTCCCCAACAATTCCCACGCCCGGACAAAAATCGGTCAACACGGCGCCGGTATTGTAAAAATCGTGCAGCACAAAACACGACGTAAAATCGCCCGCGCGCAGATGCAAGACCGGCGCGCGTTCCACAACGCGCAGCCCCGGCAAGGCATCGTCCACCGAAAATTGTGCCCGCTGTTCCGGGTCGGGATACCAGCGCGTGCCTTCCGTCAACGGCAGTTGATATTCCAGCGTCGAAGTTTGCGCTGTCGTCCAATCCAGATTTTCAAATTGTGAATACACTTGGTCGCCCGCGAAAATGTACCATTTCGTCGCGGGCGCATTGTTGGCAAAATACATTTCGCGATATTCGCCCAACTGCGCGAGGTCCATGGTCGTGGAAATGATGGTGCGTTCGCGCACAACCTGCGCCGCGTAATACGACGCGTACGTCTGCGTATCCATCACCGTATCCGTAATTTGCAAGGTCGCCGTAATTTGACGATTCGTCAGTTGGGGCAACACATCATTCGGCAGAGTATCGTACGCTGTCTCTGTGTAAATCCACTGCGCGCCGCGTTTCAACGGAAACACGCGCAGCGCGGCATCGTTGACGGACAATGCGGCGGTTGCGGTCACTGTCGGTGTCGGCGTAACCTGTTGTGATGTCGGCGCGCGGGTCGGCGCAAGCGGCGGCACGGTGGGCGTTGCGATGACCGGCGCGGCACAGCCGACCAACCACAGCAACAAACCCAACCACAGTTTGTTTTGAAAATTCATGTCTTGCCTCATCTTTCGCTAACGAGAATCCCCCCTCGTCCTTTGGGAGAGGGGCTGGCGGCGCATCGTCACACTCAACGTACATCTTATTTGACGCGCGATATATGTGATGACATGTTGGTGATGATGCGTCGGGGGATGAGAAGTTATTTTCGCGTTCGAACAAAAAACTCGCCGCGCTCGTGCCGACGAGTTTATTTCACGCGCAGCAGCAGCGCATATACCGCGCGGCGGTCGCGTCCACTCGCTTTCGCAATCTGCTTCACCGCATCGGTGCGCGACACACCCTTTTTCAACAACGCGCGCATCTCTCGCATCATCCGCGCATCATCCCATTCCCGCTCCGCGTTTCTCGCTTCTCGCCTCTCACTTCTCGCTTCGCGTTTCTCGCCTCTCGTTTCGCGTTCCTCACCCGCTCCCGCAATCACGAGCGTAAATTCCCCGCGCGGCTCGTGCTGTTCAAAATACGCGCGCACTTGCCCAATCGAGCCGCGTTGAAATTCCTCAAACTTTTTCGTCAACTCGCGCGCCACACAAATTTGACGCGTCGCGCCCAAGATACTTTCCAGATCCGCCAATGCGTCGCGCAGCCGATGCGGCGTTTCAAATGCCACTATCGTATCGCGTTCATTTACGAGTTCGCGCAAAAATTTTCGGCGCGCTTGCGGTTCGCGCGGCAAAAAACCCACATACAAAAACGCGTTCGTCGGCAAGCCCGACGCGACCAACGCGGTCAACACCGCGCTCGCGCCGGGGATCGGCGAAACGCGATGCCCGCGCGCAATCGCTTCGCGCACGAGTTCGTACCCCGGGTCGTTGATGCCCGGCATCCCCGCTTCCGAAATCACCGCGACAGCGCCGCGTTCCAGCGCGTCCAGAATCCGTTCCAACTTTGCGACGCGGCTGTGTTCAAAAAACGACGTGACGGGCGTGTGAATGTCAAAATACGCGAGCAATTGTTTCGCCGTGCGCGTATCTTCTGCCGCAATCAATGAAACGCCGCGCAGGGTGTCGAGCGCGCGCGGTGAAATATCTTCGAGATTGCCAATGGGCGTGGCGACGAGAAAGAGCGTGGACAATGCAGATTGGAGATTGGAGACTGGAGACTGTTCGCAAATCTCCAGTCTCTAGTCTCCGGTCCCTATAATCCATAGAGTTCGGCGTATTTATTTTTCAAATACGCGAGATACGAACGCGTTTGCAGCGGCTCGCCGGTGATTTGGACGGCAAGTTCATTGAGCGTGAATTTTCTGCCGTGCTGATAAATTTTCTGTTGCAGCCACTGCAGCAGATGGTGAAACTCGCCGCGTGCGAATTGCGCGTCGAGGTCGCCCAATTCCTTGCGCGCTTGGTCAAACAACTGCGCGGAGAAAAATGTGCCAAGCGAATACGTCGGAAAATAGCCATACAAGCCCATGGACCAGTGCACGTCTTGGAGCGCGCCATGCGCCACATCCGGCGGCGTGACGCCCAAATACGACGACATCGCTTCGTCCCACCACGCGGGCAGTTCGGATACGCGCAGTTTGTTTTCCAGCAGCAGATTTTCGGCTTCAAAGCGCAGCATCACGTGCAGCGAATACGTCACTTCGTCGGCTTCGACGCGAATGAGCGAGGGCTGCACCTTGTTGACCGCGCGATACATTTTTTCCGCGTCCAAATCCGCCGCGTTTTTGCGAAACGCTTTTTTGAACGTAGGAAAAAAGAATTGCCAGAACGCGCGCGAGCGTCCGACGAGATTTTCCCACAGCCGCGATTGCGATTCGTGCACGCCGAGCGATGTGCCGCCCGCGAGCGCGGTGCGTTCAAAGCGGTCGGGCGAACCCTGTTCGTACAGCGCGTGTCCGCCTTCGTGCAGCGCGCCGAAAAAACACGAATTGAAAAAATCCGGCAGCACGCGATTGGTCACGCGCACGTCGTGATTGGAAAAGGAAATGCAAAACGGATGCGGCACGCGGTCCATGCGCCCGCGTTCGAAATCGTAACCAATCACGCGCAGGACTTGATGCGCGAGCGCCCACTGCTTGTCGGGCTTGTATTCGCGATGCAGTGGTGCATCATCCACGCGGTCGGCATGAGCCTGAATCGCGTGCGCGAGCGGCACCAATTCTCGGCGCACGTCGTCAAAAATTTTCGCCACTTGCGCGGTGGTCATGTCCGGCTCGTACGTGTCCAGCAGCGCGTCATACATGCAGTCGGTGTAGCCAATGTAATCGGCTTCGCGCTGTTTCAATTCCAAAATGCGCGCGAGATGCGATTCAAAGCCCTGCCAATCGTTCGCCGCGCGCGCCTCCGCCCACGCAGTCGTCGCCAAACCGGTCGCCTCCGCGAGTTCCGCCACGAACGCGGCAGGCAAACGAATCGCTTTGGTATAATCGCGTTTGAGCACGCGCAGTAGCGAAACCGTATCGTCGTCGTACGGCAAATCGCGCGTTTGTTCTGTCAACGCGTCAATCAAATATCCCACGCGTTCAGACGTAAAAAGTTCATGCGCCAGCCGCGACAGCGTTGCCGATTGCAGCGCGCGCGCGTGCGCGCCGCCAGGCGGCATGTACGCTTGTTGGTCCCAACTGAGCACCGCTTCGGCTTTGCGCAAATCATCCACCTGTGCGATGCGCGTTTTCAATTCCTCCAACAGATTCGACTCGAACATTCCCTGATCCTTTACTCATCGAATGGAATTCGACGCCTCGACAAAGCGAGCGAGAAAACAAGGCAAAAACGGCAAGTCCACTGCTTACCGCTTACCGCTTACTGCCTTCTGCCTACTGCCTTCTGCTGACTGCTCACCGCTCACCTCATCCTACGTTTCACTTCATATAATAACACGCTTGCGGCGACAGCCAGATTCAGCGAGTCCACTTGCCCGAACATGGGAATTCGCACCGCGCTCCCCGCGCGCAGCACATCTTCCGGCAAGCCCTCACCTTCGCTGCCAAAGACGACCACCAGCGGCGGGCGCAAATCCGCGTGCCAAAAATCTTGGGCGGCTTGGTCCGATGTGGTCACAAGGCGTAAATTTTGCGCGTGTGCCCAATTCAAAAAATCCTGCGCCGCGCGCACGCGCACAAGCGGCACCGTAAAAAGCGCGCCGCGACTCGCTTTGACTGCCGCGGGCGCGTACGGGTCCGTCGCCGCGCCGCTGACAATCACGCCGCGCGCGCCGACCGCGTCGGCGGTCCGCAAAATGGCGCCGAGATTGCCGGGATTGCTCACCTGATGCAGCGCGACAAAAATCGCGTCGTCCGCCGCGCGCAGCGTGTCTAATGCGCGCGGGGCGATTTTGACCACCGCCGCCAGCCCGGAAGGATTTTCGCGTTCGGCAAACGATTCAAACACCGCGCGCGAAACGCGGACGATGCGCGTGCCTGCGCGTTCTTGCGCGCGCACCAATTCGCGTCCCACCGCGCTTGTTAACAAGTCGGGCGCGACGACAATCAATTTCACGGGCGCGCCGCTTTGCGCCGCTTGCACCACCAATTGAATGCCTTCGCACACGAATTCGCCGCGCGCCTCCCGCGTCTTTTTTTGCGCCAGCGCGCGCATTTCTTTGATTAACGAATTCGAGACGCTCGTAAGCACCGCGTCATTCATGGCAATTTTTCCGCAAGCCCATCCGCGCGAATTGTCAACGCCAGCGCGTCGGGCACCGCGTAAAACGTGAGACACGTCCTATCCGCAATCGTCAAGCATTGCGCGGGCGCGCTGCCTTTGTAAAAAGCAACCGCTTGCGCGTCAAACAAAACAATCGTCCGAATATTTTGCAAATTCCACGCGAGATTGGCGGGACGTGTATAGACTTCTTGTTTGCCAAATGCCGCAATCAGCGGTTTGGCTCGGTCGCCGCTAAAAAAGAGCACGCGATATTCCGGTAAATAATATTCCGCAAAACGCCAATCGTTCGAGAGAATCAACGTGGTCTGCGGATTAAAATGTTGACGAATCGCCTGCACGCGCGCAGTGAGCGAAAGATCATGCTCACGCAGACTGCTGTAATTCAACACGCGCAAATCGCGTCCGGTGTACAAATCCGGCGGCGTGCCGAAAAAGAGAAACACATTCACCGCGCACAGCATTATTACGAACGCGACGCGCCACATCGCCGCCGAACGCGTCAGCCAAACCACCCCGGTCGCCGCGACCAAAAACAACGCGGCGAGGTACACATAAATCAGACCGGGCGAACCCATGTGAAAAAAGAGATAAAAGACAAGACTGGGCGCGGTCCACAAAATCAAAAAGCGCACGCGTTCGCTTTGCCAAAATGGAACCTGTGCGCGCACGCGCGCGACCACCGCGTACGACAGCGGCACGAGCGACAAATTCATCGCGTACAATGTGAACGTGCCAATCAATTCCGCGTTGCGAAATAACGCCAGTGCGCCGCCCGTTCCAAAGAGCACATATTGTTCCGTAAACGCGGCATTCTCGGCGCGCACAACGGCAATGTATGGCAGCAATCCGCCCACACTCGCAGTCAAGGGGACGAACCACAAGAGACAAACAAAGGTAAACCACAAAAGCGCTTCAATGCGTACGCGCCACACTTGACGCCAATAGACATACAACACCAACGGCGCGAAAAAGAACGACATCTGCTGTCGTGCGCCGACCGCCAGCGCAAACCCTACCGCCGCCAACGGCGCCACGCGCCGTTCCCCCTGCCACAACGCGTACAGCAGCAGCGCCAACGCGACGCTAAAGCAGCCCTCGACAACGTACGGCAGCGCGACCAAACCGTCGAACCAAAACGCGGGACTCGTGAGCAGCAGCAGGGCGGCAATCAAGCCCGTCGTACGCGAAAACATGCGCGTGCCCAAAAGGAACAGCAGTGTCACCGCCAGCGCGCTCGCTAACACACTGAGTAGAACCAAAGCGGTTTGAGGGTCGGGAAAAAAGAAATTGATGAGCCGCCCCATGCCGATATACACGATATAGCCGGGCGGCTGGGGACGATGAATTGCAATGTTGAACGAGGTCAATGCCAGCGCGTGATTCACCGAATCCCAATGATTGAGCGTTTGACTCACAAAGGGCAAGCGCAGCGCCAGCGTGAGGAAAAACAAAAACAACGCAATCCAAAGCGGGGAAATCGAAACAGCGTTTGCGCGCAGCAGACGCGCCGGAGATGCAGAACAAGTCATGCGTTAGAGGTTCGAGTGAGGCAAAGCAGCGCCGGGCGTTGGATTACGAATTACGCCATTCCGCGTCGCGTTCGCCCACCATCAAGACCTCATCATAATACTTTTTATAGCCGAGCGCGTCCAATTTTTGCTTGAACGCCTCGAGGCGGCTTTTATCCTCCGCCTCCCAAATTTCCAGAAACGAACCCTGCGTCGTCAACGTGTAACCGACGACGGGCGTCACATCAGTCGCTTGTGCCGCGCGCCGCACACGCGCCGCGAACCCGGCTTGTTCTTCTTCCGACAGTTCTTGCCACTCGGGTTTGAAATGCCCGATGAGAATCAAAGCGATGCGTTTCGACACGGAATGAATGCGCAATGCTCAATGCGCAACGCATAACGCACTTGCATTGCGCATTGGGCATTGTTCCTTACGCATTGGCTCACGGCATTCTCGGCGCTTGAATCGGATGCTTGTGTTGTCCCACCAACACGGCGAGCATTCCGCCGCGCTGCGCGACATTCACCACCTGTTTTTGCGATGCGCGTCCGAGCACGGCGAGACCATATTTCGTCGGCGCAAAACCATAGACCACGTAAAACGGCGAGATGGAAATGTCGCCCGCTTCCGTGAGGACCGGGAACTCGTACACCGCGATGTGCGCCAAACGCTGCACGACCCACGCGCCCGGCTCATTCACCGCGCGTTCCATCGCCGCTTCCCACGCGCTTTGCGTCGTCGAAGGTCCAATCAAAACATCTTCGCCGCCGTACGCGCGATTGGGTTTGATGACCAGAATCTCGCGATTCTCGCGCGTAAATTCTAGCAGGTCCACCAATTCTCCCATCGGGTCAGATGTGCGCGTGTCGCGCAAAACACGCGTCCACAAAATGTGGCGGCGAAACACGTTGCGTTCGTCCATCGTAAAGTGGAGCGCAAAACGCGGGTCGGTGAAAATTTCAAAACAAGACTTGTGGTCAAAATCGCCCGCCATCGAACTGACCATTTGATTTTTGCGAAATAAATGCTTCATCGGGCGCACATTCATCCCGTCGGCTTCCATCTCTGCCAACTCGCGCGTTTCATAATCGCGATACGCCACATCAATCAAATGATTTTCGTAATAGACTTCGCCGCCGCGCAAATACAATTCTTCGGGGTCGGCATGATAAACCTCGATGCCGCGCGCGCGATAATAGTGCGTCAACGTTTCTTGTTCGTTTGGACCGTCGCCAGAGTATTTCGGGTCCACAAAACAAATCGCGCGCCCTTGTCGCCCGATGACTTCGGCGTGGTCGAGCATCTCTTGCATAAAGATCGCGCGCAAATCATCCGTGCGCTTTAATTCCAAATCTGGCGCGACCGATTCCATCACCGGCACAATCGTCTCGGCAATGATTTCCTCCGCCGTGGGAATCAAATGAATGCCGCCCGCCCCGACCAAATTGGCTTCCAAAAACGCGAGCGAGTCTTTCGAGAACGCGCCCGTCAAGTCCGCCACCGCGTCGAGGCGTCCAAACACGGTGTGAAATTGATTGTGACTCGCGCCCCACGTGTCCCACAACCATTTCGCTTCGCCTTCGTCCAGCGGCACGATTTCGCGCACTTGGAAATCTTTCAGATACAATTCCGGCATTCGCTTGAGCGCGCCGAGCAGCGTCTGCGAAACGTAATGAAAATAATGGAGCTGTTCGGAAAACATGGCGAGCGGGCGCATCATCACATTGATGGCTTCAACCTTGCCTTCGTGAAAATAGACCAGCTCTTTGCGCAGCGCCTCCGCATGAATCGCCTGACTGAGTTGTTTGAACGTTTCCGGCGGCAGGAACGCGAAAATCTGACGCAGGTACAGATCCAACGAAACCCCGCGCAAACCATGCTCGTCGGCGCTAAAAGGCAAACCCGGAGCGCTCATGATGGTGAGAGTGTAAAACGTTTTGGGGGGTGCGTCAATGGGGTCGCGCTCCAGACACGTTACGGCGCACGCGCCAAACCGCGCAGCGCGGCATACGCGGCTTTGGGCGAAAAATCCGCGCGCAACAAGCCAAAATGACTTTCGGGGCTGTCGCCCGCGCGGTCTTGCAGTTCATACCAAAAAATCGTCGGCGTCAAATCCCACAGTTTGGTATAGACCAAATTCAGCCAATTCGCGGCATCTTGCTCCGACTGCGGCGGTGCCGTGGACCACCACGGCACATCGGTCGGCACGCCGATTTCAGTCAGCCACAGCGGAACGGCTTGGTCGCCATGTTCATTCATCACTGCGCGCGTTGCCGCGATTTTTTGTCGCAGCGTGTCAATCCCACCGTTCGGCAGCATGTACGGATGAATCGCCATCACGTCAAAATATCCGCGCGCGCCCGCCTGATACGCCTGTGCGACGAAATTGCTCATCAGCCCCGCATCGTCGTCGCCTTCGACGCCGTTTCCGCTCAAGCCCGCAAACAAAACCACTGCGTCGGGGTCGGCATATTTCGCGGCGAGATACGCTTCTTGCAGCAGCGACACGTAGCGCGCGGGATTCGGTTTGGGTTTCCAAAAATCTTGCGTGTTCGGCTCGTTCCAGATTTGCCAGACATGCACGTCATTTTTGAAATGATTGACGACCTCGTACGTATAGCGCGCAAAATCGGAATCGTGGAGCGGTTCGGAATACAAGCGCACGCGCCAATCATTTGAATTTTGCGCCGACGACCCCCACCAACTGGTGTAATCTATAATGCCCAACAGCGCCAAATGGCGTTGGCGCACGAGGCGTACCGCCGCGTCATAATCGTCAAACTTCCACTCGTCGCGCGTCGGATTCAACATGTCCCAATTAAAATCCATCCGCACGACCTGCACGCCCGCGTCTTGCATCCACTGCGCCGCGCGCTCCACGTCGTCCAACGCGGGATAATACGGCGCGCGACGACGTTCCAAATGCGCGGTGATCCCAAATTTCCACGCGGGCAGTTTGGGCGAGGAAAACGCGACGATGCGGCGCGTGACGCGCACACTCTCGTTTTTCGCATCTCGCACGGTCAAGCTGGTCGTGTACGCGCGCGGCGCACTGAAAACAAACGGGGCAGGAGTTTCGCGCGGGCTGTCGGTTTTGTGGTCGCCGTCAAAATCCCACGCGTACGTGTACGGCGGCGTCCCACCGGAAACGTTCGCCGCAAAGGTGACGGTAAAGGGAACGCGTCCCACGACGGATTTGAACGACTGCGCGGCATCGGGCGCTATCGTCGCGGTCAGCGCAGGGGGGGGTGACGTGGGAACGGGTGTGGACGTTGATACGGGCGTCGGCGTCGGCGTCACCCGCGCGCAGCCCGCGAGCCATACCGCGCCCAAAAGAACGAGCCAGCGCACGCGTTACAATTCTCCGCGCACTTCGCGCGCCAGCCGTTCAAAAAATTCGCTCATGTACGCGTGACGCTCTGCCGCGATTTTTTGCGCGGTCGGCGTGTAGAACCGCGCGCGCAAATGTTTCAATTTGACGTGAAATTCATCCACCGGCGTATGTTCGTGATTATGCTGCTGCCGCGTTGCGACCGCGTCGGGCTTGGGTTCGCTGTACAATTTCTGATTCAAGGCGCCGCACACCGCGTACGCGCGCGCCACGCCGATTGCGCCAAGCGAATCGAGTTTGTCCGCGTCGAACAGAATTTTGGCTTCGAGCGACTGCGGCTGCGCGCTGCCGCGAAAACGATGCGAACGAATGGCGTCCGCGACGCGTTCGGCAAAATTTTCATCTGCGCCGTTTTGCATTAAAAACCGTTTCGCCTCGCGCGCGGAAACATCCGCATGGTCCATGTGCGCCGCGCCATGGTCCTCATCGTGTCGCGCAATATCATGCAAGAGTGCCGCCGCGCGCACAACGTTCACATCCGCGCCTTCGGCACGCGCAAGCTGCTCTGCCATTTTGGTCACACGCAAAATATGTTCAAAATCATGCGCGCTGTCCGCGTCGGCATAAAACGCGCGCGCTTGTTCAGGAGTAAGATAGGATTGCGACATGACGGGAATTATAACAGAGATGGGGAGAGGGGGAGGGAGAGAGTGAGGGAGAGAGAGGGAGAGAGAGAGATTGGGTGATTGGGTGATTGGGTGATTGGGTGATTGAGCATTGTGCATTGTGCATTGAGCATTCTGCATTGAGCATTCTGCATTCTGCATTGTCCATTGTGCATTTTTCATTGTCCATTTCTCATTGTCCATTTCTTTACCTGTGCTATAATTTTGCCGTGTCCACTCAACCAGTGAAACAAAGAACACGCGCCCAGATTGTGGTGCGCGGCATCGTGCAAGGCGTCAATTATCGCTGGTTCACACAGCGCCGCGCGGCGGAGCTGCATTTGACCGGCTATGTCATGAATATGCCGGACGGCTCGGTGTTGGTCGTGGCAGAAGGCGCACGCGACGAAATCGAGATTTTGCTCGACGCTCTGCGCGTGGGACCATCGGCAGCAGTCGTCGAAAGCGTGCAAGTGGAATGGCACGCGCCGTCCGGGGAGTTTGACCGTTTTGAAGTTCGATACTGAGTCGCGTGTTTTGCCCAAAGCAACGCGCGTGACTGTGTCACAAACGCAATTTTGGCACGGGAAACCGGAACGCATGGCATGGCTCGTCCTGTTTGGGGCGTTCTTTGTCTGCCTCGCGCTCAGTACGCTTGTACCGGTCCTCAGCTATCAATTCATTCGTTTTTCCACCGACCCGCAAACCGCGTCGCTGCAAGCCATCGGCGTAACGCAAGAAGGCGTCACCCCCGTCCGCGTCAATGTGCCCAACAGCGCGCTGCCGCTCGCCATCAAAGACCCCGCGCCCGTTTCGGAAAATTTCAGTATCATCACCGACAAGACCGATTCGTCGCGCGCCTTCCTCACTTTTTTCGATTCCAGCACGGCGACGATTTCGCCCGATACGCAGTTGACGTTGAATCAAATGCGTCGTCCTAGTTTTGGCTGGAGCGACCAACCGAATCTGGTCACCGTCGAACAGGCGCGCGGCTTGGTGCGGTACGCGATTGCGCCCACGTGGAAACACGACGGCAATCCCGACGGGCGTCCGCTGCAATTTCTCGTCCGCACGCCGAACTTTGACGCGTGGCTCAATCCCGGCGGCAGCTATTCGCTCGTCGTCGCCAGCAATAGTTCCGAAATTGCCGTACGCGACGGCAGCGCGACGATTCAAGCGCGTGACGGAAGCCGTCAAATTCTGGTGAGCGTCGGACAGCGCGTGGTGGCGGAACGCGGCAAACCGTTGGGCGACCCCATTCCAGCGGCGCAAGATTTGTTGGTGAACGGCGATTTCAGCGCGCCGATTGACTGCAAAGCCAACACGGGTCCGTGGAAATGTTACAGCGACCAGGGCGGCGACGGCGGCGATGTGAACGGCTCCGTCGGCGTCGTCACCCTCGACCGCAACGCCGCGCAAATCAAACGCACGAATTCCAATCAGAACAGCGCCATCACCGGCATTCGCCAATATCTTGACCGCGACGTTTCCGATTTTCGCACACTGACACTTTTGGCGGATGTGCGCGTGGACAATCAAAATTTATCCGGCGGCGGTTACCAAAGCACCGAGTATCCGATTATTTTGCACATCACGTACAAAGATGTGAACGGCGACCCGTACGAATACTTTCACGGCTTTTACATTCAAAACGAGACCAACAACCCGCACGAAAACGCGGACTTGATTCCGCGCGCGCAGTGGATTCCCTTTGACACGAGCAATTTGTTGGCGAGTCTCCCGGTCAAACCGTTCCGCATCGTCTCGGTCGAGGTCTATGCGTCGGGCTGGGACTATGAAAGTTATGTTTCCAACATCCGCTTGTTGGCGGAATAAATTTCTGTCCGCGCGCAGTTCGCATCTTTTCCTTTGATAATCCTTCTCTGCTACGCAAGATCACATCCAAAACAACACAACGCATCAATCTATGCCCATCACGATCTCACCCGAACGACCGGATACGCCGGACGCTCGCGCGTTGATTGCAGAACTTCAAGCATCTCTCGCGCCGCTCTATCCGAAAGAAAACCAATTCGGTTTCAGCGTCGAAAAATTGATTCGCGAAAATGTCGCGTTCTTTGTGCTGCGCGTGGACGATGCGCCCGCCGCATGTGCGGGGATCCAAATTGTCGGCAGCGAGTATGGAGAAATAAAGCGCATGTTTGTGCGACCGCCATATCGCGGCGCGGGCTTGGGCAAACGGTTGCTCCAACATTTGGAGCAATATGCCGCCGCGCAAAACATTCCGCTCTTGCGTTTGGAAACGGGCACGCTCCAACACGCCGCGATTCGTTTGTACGAACAATACGGCTTCTATCGCATCCCGCCGTTTGCGGATTATCCCGAAACGCCGTTGAACATTTATTATGAAAAAAAGGTAGGAGCGCAGCATTGACGGACACGTCCATGCACCAAATGGCAGCCGCAAATAGCAATGCTTCGCCCCTACTGAACGAAATCCAAAATTATCTGCGCGTGACGCGCGATGACATTCGCGTTGTTTCCCAACGCAGCGCGGATGGTTTGACGCGCACGCTGTTGGTGATGCAAATTCTCTCGGAGGAACATACCATGAATCGGCTTGGAGCGATGGATGCGGCGGACGCAATCCCTGCGCCCTATCGGGATACGCCCATCGGTCGCTTGATTGAATACCATAATTTGGAACGTCCGCCGGATGTCTATACGCAAGCGCAGTTATTGATTGGCATGTGCATGGACCATCGCAAGCATTTACGCATTCCGGATAATTTTGCGTACATTCTTCGCGCAGGGGGCGCGAACTTGCGTTACAGCGAATTCAAAGTGTCGTACGCCATTGCGGTTGGCGGCGTGCGCGCGATTGCGCTCATCGGGCACAATCACTGCGGCATGGTCAACCTGATTGCGCGGCAGGAGCAATTCGTACAGGGGTTGGTGGACGCGGGTTGGGAACGCGAATGGGCGGAACAGCACTTTCAACATTTCGCGCCGATGTTTGAAATCGGCAACGAAGTGGACTTTGTGCTGAGTGAAACAAAACGCTTGCGCCTGCGCTATCCCAAAAGCATCGTCGCACCGCTGCTCTATCGCATCGAGGACAACCGCCTGTATTGGATTCGGGAAACATGACTCGCCGGCGCCAAGAAACACAGCGCAAGGATCGGCGCGCCTCAAGGGATGGCGCGCCGTATTTCTTCCAACGCGCGCGTGTTTTCCAACGCGCTCACGTCGCCGGGGTCATTGCCCAAATACACGGCGCGCGCGACGCGGCGCATGATTTTGGCATTGCGCGTGCGCGGCAAATCGTTCACAAAATAAATCGCTTTGGGCGCGAGCGCTTTGCCCAACTCATCCACCACGCGGGCGCGCAATTCCGCGCGTAAGGTTTCGTCCGCGTGAAACGGCGGCTTCACAATCACAAAACAAACAAGCGTTTCGCCCTTGACCTCGTCGGGCACGCCAATCGCCGCGCTTTCCTGCACGGCGGGATGCCGCGCCAACGCGGATTCAACTTCGGCGGGACCGAGCCGCTTGCCTGCAACTTTGATCACGTCGTCGGAACGACCGAGAATGTACCACAAACCGTCGTCGTCCACCGCTGCCCAATCGCCGTGCACCCACACATTCGGAAAACGCGACCAGTACGCGTCGAGGTAACGCTGCGGGTCCTTCCAAAAACCGCGCGTCATACCAATCCACGGTTGACGAATCACCAATTCGCCGACGCGCCCGCGCACCGGGTTGCCGTTTTCGTCCACCACATCCGCATCCATGCCCGGCAGCGGTCCGGCGAACGAACCCGGTTTTTGGGGCGTGAGAAAATTGCCCATGAGAATGCCGCCCGAAATTTCCGTGCCCCCCGAATAATTGATAATTGGCAGTTCCCCCCCCCCTACCGTGTGGAACAGCCACAACCACGGCGTCGGATTCCACGGCTCGCCCGTCGAAGCAAACGCGCGCAGTGATTTCAAGGAATATTTTTTCGTCGGCTCATCGCCATATTTCATCAACGCGCGCACAAACGTCGGCGACAAACCCAACAGCGAAATGTCGTGCCGCTCCACCATTGCCCAGACGCGATTGGGTGCGGGATAATCCGGCGCGCCATCGTACAAAAACATCGTCGCGCCGAGCAGCAGCGTGCCGTACACTTGCCACGGTCCCATCATCCACCCCATGTCCGTCATCCAATACAACGTGTCCGTTGGTTTCACGTCGAGACCGTGATACATGTCCTGCGCCGCTTTGATGGGAAAGCCGCAGTGCGTGTGCACCGCGCCTTTCGGTTTGCCGGTCGTGCCGCTCGTGTAAATGAGCATGAGCAAATCTTCGGCGTCGGTGCGTTCGGACCTCTCCCCTAACCCCTCCCCTACGCGGGGAGGGGAACTGTTGTCTCCCCTCTCCGCGTACGAGAGAGGAGGAGCACTGTTATCTCCCCTCTCCGCGTGCGAGAGAGGAGGGGCACTGTTGTCTCCCCTCTCCACGTGCGAGAGAGGAGGGGCACTGTTGTCTCCCCTCTCCGCGTGCGAGAGAGGAGGGGAACTGTTGTCTCCCCTCTCCACGTGCGAGAGAGGAGGGGCACTGTTGTCTCCCCTCTCCGCGTGGGAGAGGGGTCGGGGGTGAGGTTGCTCGCCGCGTGTCACGATTTCGTCCCACCAATGGTCGCGTCCGTGTTTCATCTCGATTCTATTTTTCGCGCGCGGCAAAACAATCACATGCTCAATCGTCGGACACTGCGCGACGGTTTCATCGGCGGTTTGTTTCATCGGCACAACCTGTCCGCGTCGAAACGTGCCGTCGGCGGTGAACAAGGCTTTCGCGCCCGCGTCGTTCAAACGCACCGCTGCCGCGCCCGCGCCGTATCCGCTGAACAAGGGCAAAAAGACCGCGCCGATTTTTGCGATTGCCAAAACCGCAATCACAATTTCGGGCGTCATCGGCATAAACACGCCAATCGCGTCGCCTTTTTTCAACCCGAGCGCGCGCAAACCGTTCGCCACCAGATTCACCTCACGATACAGCTGCGCGTAGGTCAGCGTACGCGTCGCGCCTTCTTCGCCTTCCCATTTCACTGCGATTTGTGATTCGCGCGGCGTGCCCATGTACTTGTCCAAACAATTGTGGACGATATTCATTTTGCCGCCGACGCACCATTTCGGAAATTGGATGCCGCCGGACAAATCCACGACGGTCGTGTACGGCTTGTAAAATTGCACGTCGAGTTCGCGCAGCATCGTGTCCCAAAACCACGCGACATCGTTCACCGACGCGCGTTGAAATTCGTCCAGCGATGCAAAACCGAGACGCGTAAAGCATTGATACAAATTGCTCGCTTCGATTTGCGCGCGCGTCGGACGCCACACAATCTCACCGCCAAATTGAAATTCGGACATGTACACCACCTCCCACACCCATTATATGCGGAATGCATCAACTCGACGCGTAATCCTCATCTCTGCGCGCTGCGCCGAAACGAAACAGCGGGCGGAGCTGCGCGGGCAGTTCATCCCGATTTTCGCGTGTGACGGCAACAAGTCGGACGCGCGGGTGCTTTTTCACGTCATCGGCAAAACGATGCGGACGCGCCACAATCGTGCCGAACACCGCGCAATGGTCGTCATCCAACAGATTTCGCACCGCATCACAAAACCGCTCTGAAAAAATTTCCATCGGACCGATTTCGTCCACAATCACCAGCGCGCCGCGTTCCGCCGCGCGTTCCATCGCGGGCACGGCGACTTGCGCGACCGCTTCGGCATTCACGATAAAGCGTCCGAGACGACGTTGATTCGGAAACGTCGCGTGCGCGTCGGTGGTGGCGAGCAGCGCGGTCTCGCCATCCAGCGTCACAATTTCAAAGCCAACGCGCACACCATTTCGCCGTACCTCGCGCGTAAAAAATCCGCCGGGGCGTTCCGGCAGCTGCGCGATGACACGCTGAATAATCGTGGATTTGCCGACGCCGGGCGCGCCGGTCAGCAAGAGAACGGGGCGAGTGGTCATGGGCAAAAATGCGGGTCGTTTCGCTTTGCCAATGGATTATACGCGCGGGATACGGGTTGTTCAACCGAAAAAGAGCCATTTTGGAGACACTTGCCGACGGCAGCACGCGGTCTTGCCGATTGACGCCGCGCGAGTTTCGCATACAATCGGGCAACGATATGGCATCGCCGCCGGAACTCCTCACGAAACTTTCGCAAACGCACGGCGCGTCAGGGCACGAAGACGCCGTGCGCGCGTTCGTCCTCCGCGAATTCAAAAAACTCACCGACCGGATTGAAATCACGCCGCTCGGTTCCGTCATCGGAATCAAACGCGCCGCGCCGCGCCCAGCGGGCAAGCGTTCGCGCCGCGCCGCCGTGCCGTCCGATGCGCCGCGCCTGCTCGTCGAAGCGCACATGGACGAAATCGGTCTGATTGTCACCGAGATTCAGGACGGGTTCATTCGGTTTGAAGAAGTCGGCTATTGGGACCCGCGCGTATTGCCTTCGCAAAATGTTTTGGTGCATGGACGCCAAACTCTGCCCGGCGTCATCGGTTCGCGTCCGCCGCACGTTTTGTCCGCGCAAGAGCGCAGCGAATCCTTGCCGCTGCAGCAATTATTTGTTGATGTGGGCATGTCCGATGCGCGCGTGCGCGAACTCGTCAGCCCCGGCGACGTGATTACGCTCGACCGCGCGGTGATGCCTTTGCAAAACAATTTTTACGCGGGCAAAGCGTTCGACGACCGCGCCAGTCTGGTCGCGCTGCTCGAATTTTTGCGCCAACTGCAAGACGCGCGACATGAATGGGACATTTACGCAGTGGCGAATGTGAATGAAGAAGACAGCAGCGTGTATGTGGGCGCGCAAACTGCCGCGTTCCAAATTCGCCCGCACATTGCCATTTGTCTCGATGTGACGCACGCGCAGCAAGTGGGACTGAACGACGACGCGCTGGCGCGCGCCGGAGCTGGTCCGTGCATTGCGCGCGGCGCGAACGTGCATCCGTTTGTGTTTGAAAAATTACAGCAAGCCGCGCGCCGTGAATCCATTCCGCACCAAATTACGGTGTACGGCGGGAATACCGAAACCAACGCGTGGATGATGCAAGTCGCGGGCGACGGGATTCCCACCGCGCTGCTCGAAATTCCACTGCGCTATATGCACTCGTCGGTCGAGACCATCGAACTCTCCGATGTGACGCATCTCGCCGAGCTGCTGTGCGTATTCGCGACCGCGCTGACGCGCGACGATGCGCGCGCTCTGCAAGGCGAAACATTCGTGCGCCGCGTCCGCAAAACCACACCGCGACACGTCTCGTCCCAATCCACCGCGCGTAAAACACGCGCGCGGCGCAAACGTTGAGCATGTTACTGGAAAAACTTTCAAACGCACGCGGCGTGTCAGGCGATGAAAGTGCCGTGCGCGCCATCATCATCGAACACTTGCAAAAATATGTGGACGAATATCGCGTCGACGCGTTGGGCAATGTGCTCGCGTTCAAACGCGCGTCGAAACGCCGCGCCGCACGCGCGCCCCACGTATTGCTCGCCGCGCACATGGACGAAGTCGGTTTCCTCATCACACACATTGACCGCGATGGCTATTTGGAATTTGAAAAAGTCGGCAGTCTTGACGACCGCATCCTGCCGAGCAAAGCGGTTTGGGTTGGCGCGAATGCGGTGCCCGGCGTCATCGGGCTGAAACCGCGTCATCGCACGTCCGAAAACGAACGCAAACAAGTGGTGCCCGCCGACGCGCTCCGCATTGACATTGGCGCGACCTCGCGGGAGGATGCGCTGCGCGTCGTTGCGCCCGGCGATTACGCGACGTTTGCGACCCAATTCGCGCCGTTCGGCGACCACTGCGTGCGCGGCAAAGCGTTGGACGACCGCGTGGGCTGCGCGCTCTTGTGCGAACTGGTGCGCGAAGATTTTCCGTTCGATTTGTACGCCGCGTTCACCACGCAAGAAGAAATCGGTTTGCGCGGCGCGCGGGCGGCGGGACACGCGGTTGCGCCGGATATGGCGTTGGTGTTGGAAGCCACCGTGTGCGACGATTCCCCAAAAACGCGCGAAGAAGCGCCGACCACGCGTTTGGGCGCGGGTCCTGCGTTGACGATTGCCGACCGTAGTCTGATGGCGGACAAAGCGCTGAATCGTTTGCTCGCCGAAACGGCGCAAGCGCACAAATTGCCCTTTCAGTACAAGCAGCCGCTCATCGGCGGCACCGACGCGGGCGCGCTGCATCGCGTCCGCGAAGGCATTCCCAGCGCGGTGATTTCGATTCCCGCGCGTTACATTCATTCGCCCGCGGCAGTGATTTCGCTCGACGATTACGGCAATGCGTTGAAACTCTTGCGCGCGGCGCTGCCGCGTCTGGGAGACCTGATTGTCTATGGCTCGCAAAGAAACAACTCGCGTGCGTGAAAGCGCGCACTTTCCCGCGTTCGACCTGAGCGCGACTCCCCCCCCCCTTGCGGCGGCGCACGGGACTGCGCTCGCGCCGTTCTCGGCATTGGTCAAACGCCTGTCGGACGCGTTCGGTCCGTCGGGCAGTGAAGAGAATGTGCGTGAAGTAGTGCGCGCGGAAATCAAAGGGCTCGCCGACCAGGTGCGCGTGGACGCGCTCGGCAATTTGATTGCCGTCCGCAAAGGCAGCGGCAACGGACGCAAAAAAATCATGCTCACCGCGCCGCTCGACGAAATCGGCGTGATGGTAACCTTTCTCGATTCGCGCGGGTTCGCGCGCGTGGGCATGCTCGGCGCGGTGAATCCTGCCACCTTGCCCGGCGCGCGCGCGCAATTTGAGAATGGCGCCATCGGCGTCTTTGGACGCGAAACGCGCGGCGCCGCGCGCGCGGAAACCGATACGAGCGCGCTGTTTTTGGACATAGGCGCGACGGCGCCGGAAAACGCGCCAGTGCGCGTCGGCGATGCCGCGTGTTTGGTCGGCGACTTTGGCGTCGCGGGCAGCGCGCTGCTGGGCAAAGCTTTGGGCGGACGCGCGAGCTGCGCGGTCTTGATTGAAACACTGCGCCGCTTGAAAAAAGCCGCGCACGATGTGTATTGTGTCTTTACCGTACAGCATCAAGTCGGCGCACGCGGCGCCGGCGCCGCCGCGTACGCGATTCAACCCGATTACGCCTTTGTGATTGAACCGACGCCCGCGCACGATGTACCGAACGGCGGCGATGCGTCCATCGCGTTGGGCAAAGGTCCCGCGATTTTGGTGCAGGATGATAAAATGATTGCGAGCGCCGCCGCGCGCCAGATTCTGATGCAAGCCGCGCGCAGCGCGCACATTCCATACCAAATGCAAGTGCACGCACACGCCGGCGGCGACGGTACGCCGATTCAAGCGACGCGCGAAGGCATCGTCACAGCAACGCTTGCGCTGCCCACGCGTTATTTGCGCACACCATCGGAAATGGTGGACCCGCGCGATGCCGAAAACGCGATGGAACTTGTACTGAGCGTACTCGCGAACAAAGGAATGTAATTTCAGTACTATTCTCCCATTGAGATTTCCGAGTGACGCGCATACAATGCAGCCGTAAGTGAGCATTGCACTTTAAACGACACTCGGACAAAGGCAAACACAGCCAAAGCTGTGGACGCAAAGTTGAGGGACCTAAAACGTCGAAGCATTCGTGCTCGCGTCATGGTAGCCCGACTGCCAAAGAGTGATGTCGAGCGCACAGCGCTTGGCAGAAGGTTTGATTGTGCGTAGAATCAAAATCGAACCCGCTTCTTTGGCGAGAGAAGCGGGTGTTTTTTTGGATGAAAGCAGATGGGTCTGCTCTTCCCCCCAGAGCAGCCCATCGCGGGTTATTGCGCGGCCGGGCGCAATAACCCGCTGCTTGTTTATAGGGGTGCAATGCGTTTGACCAATCCCGTTGTACCGTTTACTTCAATCCATTCGCCCTCGCGCAGCATTTGCGTGAGATTGGCGATTGCCGCCACCGCAGGCAGATGATATTCGCGCGCGACGACCGCGCCGTGCGATAACACCCCCCCCCGTTCCAGCACCAGACCGCCCAAACGCGCAAAGACCGGCGTCCACGCCGGGTCCGTCGCAGGCGCGACCAAAATTTCGCCCGCGCCGACGCGTCCCAAATCGCGTGGGTCATACACCACGCGCACCGCGCCGCGCGCAATGCCCGGACTGACGCCGCGTCCGCGCCATTCGCGCGCATCCGTCGTCGGCGCTTCTTCGATCGGCGCGTCGCCGCGCAAAAATTGCGGCATTGCCGCCGTCCGGTGCGCGCGATACGCTCGCCAATACGCAGACCATTCGCGCTGCCGCGCCGACACACACGCGCGCAAGGCTGAAACATCCAATTCGCCGCGCGCGTACTGTTCAATTTCCCCACGCGTCGCGTAAAAAATATCTTGCGGCGCGGCGAAAATGCCTTGCGCCGCATACTGCGCGCCGATTTGCAGATACGCGCGCCGCGTGAGCGCGAGCGACTTTTGCCAAGAATAGCGTTGGTCTTCGCGCAGCTGCGCATAACGCCGCGCCAAACCGACGATAGGGCGAAAGACGAGCCGCTGCCACCAGCGCAGCTTGCACCGCGCCTCCTGATATGCCGCGCGCATTTCATCTTGTTGCGGTTCGACGCTCGCTGACGGCGCGGCTTGGAGCAGCGGCAGCAATTGCGCGGGGTCGTCGCGAAAGGACGGCTGCGCCAAATCTAGACTAAATGCGCGATGCCCGTGCTCTTGCAGAAAAGCGTCCAGCGCGCGCGCGGTGGCTTGTTCCGCGTCCGTCAGCGCCGCGCGTTGTCGAATGCGTTCCAACAACTCTTGTGTCAACGGCGCGGGCTGCTGCGCCAACGCGGCAAGCGCCGTATTCACCGCACGCGTTTTGTTCGGCACATTGCTGATTAAAATGGGCGCAAGCTCGCCGCTCCACTGCGCGAGAATTTTGTAAAACACATCCGCGTACGTCAAACTCCAGCGATGCAGACGCAGCAGCTGCGCGTCGAGCGCATACAGCGCGGCGATGATGTCCAAAATGTCTTGGACGCGCGCTGCCGCGTCGAGCCGCGTTTTGAGTTGGCGCGTTTGCGCGTCGTGATACAGCACAAAGCGCTGCCATTGGCGATAATTCAGCGGCGACGCGTTGAACGCATCACGCAGCAAATGACGCGCGAGCGCCAGGAGAAAACGCGGCTGTACGCGCGAGGTCGGATATGGCGCGCGTTTGCGATAATTCAAATCGCCGTGCGGAAAGTAGCGCACGGCGTCGGCGGGCACCAACGCGTCGGGAAAAGGTTTGTACAAGATTTGGAAAATTTCGACGTTGACGTACGGGTGCGCCTGCCACAAACGCGTGGCGGGAATCGTGTCCGCGTCGGGAAAACCCATAAAGCGTAACGGATCGCGCAGCGCGAGTTCTTCAAACAGCGTGCCGATGAACGACCAGCCGAGCGGCGAGACAGGTTCGGTAAAACGTTCGTTGAGAAATGCCGACGTCCAGAGAATTTCGTTAGCGTTTTGCATTGCGTTTATTATATGCGCGGCGAGCGCGCAAAAGAAAATGAGTTTGCGCGTTCCTTCAATTCGGTTATAATATTCGCGCCTTTGACGCCGCGCGCGTCATTTAACAAATGCATCGGCACGCAGCGAAGTCGGGTGAGAATCCCGCGCTGTCCCGCAACTGTGAAAATCAGTAAACAGTAAGCAGTCGTCAGTAGGCAGTGCACAGTAAAGGTATCGGTGAACTGACCACGGATGACTGACCACGAATAACTGACAAGCCAGGTCGCCTGCGTGTTGACTGTGAGTGATCCCACGGGTCCATCATTCACGGAATCCTGCGGAGCTGCTGTTTTCACCAAAACAGAGTTTCCGAACATCCTTCGCGAGAAAGGGGGCAGGCATATGAAGAAAACGGCTTCATGGCGCAAAACACTTGCGCCGTTCTAACCTCTTGTCGCTTAGGCAAGAGGTTTTTTGTCGTACTCGATCATCGTCGCGAAAAATGGGCAAAGCATTGCCTCAAACTCTCAAATGGAGCCGCTATGCCATTCCGGAAATTACAACTAAATACAATCGTTTTGGCGCTGCTGTTCGTCGCGCTGTTCGGCGCGGCGTGCAGCGCGCCTGTCACTCCCGCGCCAACGCTACAACCAACCGCCGTACCTGCGCAGCCGACAGCGGTCCCGACGCAAACGCCAACCAGCGCACCAGCACAGCCAACGTTGGCGCCAACGCAAGCGCCGCCGACACCCGCGTTCACACCCACCGCGTCCGCTGTGACCGTCACCGACAGCGCGGGTCGCCAAGTCACCTTCGCCACGATTCCGACGCGCATTGTTTCGCTTGCGCCGAGTACGACCGAAATTGTGTGCGCGGTCGGCGCGTGCGACAAACTCGTCGGCGTTGACCAATTTTCGGATTATCCCGAACAGGTCAAGACATTGCCGAAAGTGAGCAGCGGGTTCAATCCGAATTACGAACAAATCGTCGCGGCGAAACCCGACCTTGTTTTGGCGGCGGGCATTACGTCGCCCGATGTGATACAGAAATTGGAAGATTTGAAACTGCCGCTATTGGTCGTCGGCGCGGAAAAGACCACGTTCGACACCATCCAGAGCGAAATCAAAATGGTCGGCACCGCCTTGGGCAATCCCGACAAAGCGAACGCCGTCGTCGAAGCGATGGACGCCAAGCTCGCGGCAGTGGCGGCAAAAATCGCGCAAGCGAAAACCAAACCGCGCGTCTTTTGGGAACTCGACGCGACGGACCCGGCAAAACCGTTCACGCCGGGACCGGGCAGTTTCATAGATGAAATCATTACGCGCGCGGGCGGCGAAAATATCGCGCACAACGCGTCGTCGCCGTACCCGCAGCTCAACGCCGAAGAAATCATCAAGGCAAATCCGCAAATCATTATCCTCAGCGACGCGGCGTACGGCGTTGCGCCCGATTCGGTGGGCAAACGCCCGGGCTGGAATGTCATCGAAGCCGTGCAAAAAAATCAAGTGTATCCGATTGACGACAATCTCGTCAGTCGTCCCGGTCCGCGCGTGGTAGATGGTTTGGAAGCAGCGGCAAAGTTGATTCATCCCGAATTGTTTACGCAGTGAGACCTCACCCCCTACCCCCTCTCCTACGAGGAGAGGGGGAGCGATGCGGAGCGCGATCATCCTAAGGCTGTTATACCTCCCCTCTTTCCCCCTCTCCTACGAGGAGAGGGAGAGCGATGCGGAGCGCGATCATCCTAAGGCTGTTATACCTCCCCTCTTTCCCCCTCTCCTACGAGGAGAGGGGAAGCGATGCGGAGCGCGATCATCCTAAGGCTGTTATACCTCCCTCTTTCCCCCTCTCCTACGAGGAGAGGGGAAGCGATGCGGAGCGCGATCATCCTAAGGCTGTTATACCTCCCTCTTTCCCCCTCTCCTACGAGGAGAGGGGAAAAGAGGGGGGGGAACTAAAATCATGGCACGACAAAATGCGATTCCGCAAAAAGCGTCCGTCGAAATACCGCGCGCGGCGCGGCTCGCGCGGCGTACCAAATGGCGCGTCTCGGCGCGTCACCCGGTGTTTGTTTTGAGCGCGCTCATCGTTCTTTTATTCGGGACGTTAATTTTGGCAATGCGGCTCGGCACGGTGAGCATCGAGCCTGCGCAAATCATCGCGATTCCGCTCAAACATCTTTTCGGTCTCGATTTGGGCGTAACATGGAGCGCTGCGGAAGAAGCCATTGTCTGGCAAATTCGTTTGCCGCGCGTGTTGGGTGCAGCAGTGGTCGGCGCGGGGCTCGCGGGCGCGGGCGTCGTCTTTCAAGGACTCTTGCGCAACCCGATGGCGGACCCGTACTTGCTCGGCACGTCGGGCGGCGCGGCGCTTGCGGCGACGCTCGCGTTTCTGGTGCCCCTCTCGCTCGGCGTTGTTTCATTCGGGTTTGTTCCCGCCGCCGCATTCGTCGGCGCGCTGCTCGCGGTGATGTTGGTGTATCGGATCGCGCGCGTGGGAATGCACACGCCCATCACGACGTTGCTGCTCGCCGGTTTCGCGGTCAGTTCGATGTTGTCCGCCATCATGTCCGCGTTGATGCTGCTGAGTCGCGGCACACTCGAACGCGTCGTGTTGTGGACCTTGGGCGGCGTGAGCGCGAGCGGATGGAATATGCTGCTCGCCGTGACGCCGTTGATTGCGTTGGGCAGCTTGCTGGCATTCTGGCTGGCGCACGACCTTGACGCGTTTTTGTTGGGCGAAGAACAGGCGGCGGCATTGGGCGTGAATGTGGAGCGCAAAAAATTTATGCTGCTCGCCGTCGGCGCGTTAATGACGGGCGCAGCGGTCGCCTTGAGCGGGCTCGTCGGTTTTGTAGGCTTGATTGTGCCGCATGTGACGCGCATCGTTTTGGGTCCGGCGCATCGTTTGCTGCTGCCCGCCTCGTTGTTATGTGGCGCGATTTTTTTGGCGCTCGCGGATTTGATTGCGCGCACGGTGACGGCGCCGCAAGAAATTCCGCTCGGCGTCGTGACCGCGCTCGTCGGCGCGCCGTTCTTTATCGTACTGCTGCGGCGGACCAAGAAGGAATACGCGTTTTAACGTTGGAACGGTCAAACATTGTATTATGCTTCAAGAGACCATTCTCCAAATCATGCCGCTCGACGAAAAGGCGATGGCGTCCGCGCGCGCGCGGCAAGCGCAATTGACCAAACCGCCCGGTAGTCTCGGTCGGCTCGAAACGCTTTCGCTTCAACTCGCGGGCATCACGCGCCGCGCGCGGCCGCGTTTTCACGACCCCGTGATTATCACGCTGGCGGGCGATCATGGCATCGCGCGGCAAGGCGTGAGCGCGTATCCGCCGCAAGTGACGCCGCAAATGGTTTTCAATTTCGTGAATGGCGGCGCGGCAATCAATGTCTTGGCGCGGCACGTCGGCGCGCGCGTGGTCGTCGGCGATTTGGGGGTGGACGCGGAATTTCCCGCCGCGCTCAATCTCGCGCATAAAAAGATTGCGCGCGGCACGCGCGATTTTTCCATCGCACCCGCGATGACACGCGCGCAAGCGGAACGCGCGATTGTGGCAGGCATTGAAATTGTGAATGCTGAAATCGCGCGCGGCGCGGATTTGATTGGCACAGGCGATATGGGCATCGGCAATACGACCGCATCAAGCGCCATCGTCGCGGCACTCACGCATCATCCGCCGCGCGTGGTGACCGGACGCGGCACGGGAGTAGACGACGCAACGCTGGCGCACAAAATCGCGCTGATTGAACGCGCGCTCGCGCAGCACCAACCGGACCCGCGCGACGCGTTGGATGTTTTGAGCAAGGTCGGCGGTTTTGAAATCGGCGGGCTTGCAGGCGTCATGTTGGGCGCGGCGGCACAGCGCGTGCCGGTGGTCATTGACGGATTCATTTCCGGCGCGGCGGCGCTGCTGGCATTCACGCTGGCACCACACGTGCGCGACTATTTGGTTCCCGCGCATCGCTCCGTCGAAATCGGGCATCGCGTGATTCTCGACACGTTGGGCTTGCTGCCTCTGCTCGATTTGGATTTACGTTTGGGCGAAGGCACCGGCGCGGCACTGGGCATTGCCTTGTGTCTCGCGGCGGCAAAACTTTTGGACGAAATGACGACGTTCGCCGAGGCGGGAGTGTCCAACAAGTCGTGAAAGATGTATGGGCAGCCTTTGCCTTGTTGACGCTTTTGCCAATTCGCCGCGCGCCGCATGTTTCCGCGCGCGCGTTTGCGTGGTTTCCCCTCGTCGGCGCGCTGCTTGGCGGCGCCCTCGTCGCCGCGTTTCTGGTCTGTCGCATTGTGTTTCCGCCGCTCGTGACGGCGGCGCTGATTACCGCGTTGTGGGCGCTGCTCACGGGCGCGCTGCATTTGGACGGCGTGAGCGATGCGTGCGATGCGTTGTTTGCCGAGACCACGCGCGCGCGGCGTTTGGAAATTTTGCGCGACGTGCACATGGGCGCGTTCGGGGCGGCGGGATTGATTTTGATACTGCTGCTGAAATTCTCCGCGCTGAACAATCCAAATCTTGGCGCGCTGTTTCTGGCGCCGATTCTCGCGCGTTGGGCAATGGTGTACGCGGCGGCATATCCGCTCGCGCGCGCAGAAGGCATGGCAGCGTTGTTTGCCCGGACGTTGACGCGGCGCGAAATTGGGTTGGCGACAATTTTCGTATTCGTTTTTGTGGCGCCCTTTGGCTGGCTGGGCTTGCGCGCGTGGTTGACTGCGCTCGTGATTTCTACACTGCTCGCGCGTTTCGCCCTCGCGCGTCTCGGCGGCTTGACCGGAGATGTGTACGGATTCATTTGCGAAAGCGTCGAAGTAAGCGTGCTGCTGGCGGGACTTGGGGTGTTCACATAAACGCGCGGCATGCCCATTGGACGAGAAAAGAGCTGAAATGAAAAAATGCTTTCGGCTTGGCGCGACTTCGTATGTCTTTGAGACCGATTTGGTCGGCAACGCGCGACAACTCGCGGGCATCGTCGAGGATATGGAATTGGTCTTGTTTGAAACGGAATCGCACGGCAGCAATTTTCCGAACGCAGACACACGCGCGCAGTTGAATGAAATTGCGGCGGAACATGGTATGACCTACACGGTGCATTTGCCTCACGATGCGAATTGGCGCGACGCGGTGTGGCGCGACCAAAATCAACGCGCAATCGAATGCACTCGCGCGCTGAACCCGTTCGCGTATGTTGTACATCTCGATGGGCGCGTGCTGACGCGTCAGGTCTCGCGCGCCAGCCTGGCGCGTTGGCAAGAGGACGCGGAACGCGCGCTGCGCGAAATCATTGCCGCCGTGGGCGACCCACAGCGCGTGTGCGTCGAAAATGTCGAAGCGTGGAATCCCGCGTATTTTACCGATTTGGTCGCGCGTTTGGGTACGGCGCGCTGCATTGACATTGGGCATTTTTGGTTAAAGCGCCGTGACCCTTTGCCCGAACTCGTCGCGCACCTGTCGCAGACGCGCGTGATTCATTTACACGGCGTCGCCGCACGCGATCACGCGTCGCTCGCGCATGCCCCGCGCGCGCTGCTGACGCGGGTGCTGGATTATCTCGCGCAAAATCACTATGCCGGCGTGGTGACGCTCGAAGTGTTTGGCGCGGCGGATTTCTTTTCGTCCCACGCGCGCGTATCCCGCTTGATGGACGCGTTAAGGTGAAACGAGCATTCGCTTTTCAGAATCACCAAGCGCAATTTACGTTGATTTTGGGCGGCGCGCGCAGCGGCAAATCCGCGTACGCCATCGAATTGGCAAACGCGCGCGCGCGCGAACGCGTTTTGTTTATCGCCACCGCTGAAGGCTTGGACGACGAGATGCGCGCGCGGATTGCCAAACATCGCGCCGAACGTCCGCCCGCGTGGCACACGCTCGAAGCGCCGCGTGATTTGCCGGGCGCGATTGCGACATTGGAACGCGCGCCGCAGCTCATTCTTGTGGATTGTCTGACGTTGTGGGTGACGAATGAAATGTTGGCGGACACGCACGCGCTGGAACGGCGTTTGTTGGGTCAATTGGATTTGCTCATGGAATGGGCGCACCTGCATGACATTGATTTGATTCTCGTCTCGAATGAAGTGGGACTGGGCATTGTGCCGGAGAATGCGCTGGCGCGCGAGTTCCGCGACGCGTTGGGACGCGTGAACGCGTACGTCGCGCAGCGTGCCGACCGGGTGTACTGGATGGTGGCGGGGTTACCGCTCGAAGTGAAAAGTTTGGCGCAGCGTTGAGCCTGCGCGAAAGGAATCTGAAATCAAAATGCGACACGGGCTTGTCATGGTCAACACCGGAAACGGCAAAGGCAAAACAACCGCGATGTTGGGCACGCTGCTGCGCGCGTGGGGACGCCAAATGCGCGTCTGCGTCGTCCAATTCATCAAAGCCGAGACGGGCAATTGGGGCGAAATTCGCGCCGCGAAAAAATTGGACATCGAATGGCACACGCTCGGCGACGGTTTTACGTGGATGTCCAAAGATTTGGAGGCGTCGGCAGACAAGGCGCGGCGCGCGTGGGCGCTGGCGCAAGAAAAAATTGCCGGCGGCGCGTACGATGTGATTGCGCTCGACGAAATCACGTACGCGTTTCATTACGGCTGGCTCGACGTGAATGCAGTGATTGACTGGCTGCGCGTCAACAAACCGCCGGAGCTGCACGTAATTTTTACCGGACGCGATGCGCCGCCCGAATTGGTCGAATACGCTGACCTCGTGACCGAAATGCGCGAAATCAAACATCCTTTCCAAAAAGGGATTCTCGCGCAAGCCGGCGTCGAGTTCTGAAATCGCGCGCCCCGCGGCGCGTTCGAGGAGCCTATGCGAATTGTCACACTGTTACCCAGCGCCACCGAAGTGGTCGCGGCGCTCGGTTTGGGCGACCACCTCGTGGGCGTCTCGCACGAATGCGATTATCCGCCCGAGGTGGTGGCAAAGAAAGCGGTGGTCACGCGCAGCGCGCTGCCGCCCGGTTTGAGCGCGGCGGAAATTGATCAGGTGGTGCGCGAACGCATTCATCGCGGCGAAAGTTTGTACACATTGGATTACGAATTGTTGGACGCGCTCAAGCCCGATCTCATTATCACGCAAGAATTGTGTGAAGTGTGCGCGGTGGCAGCGCCGCTTGTGCGCGCCGCGGTCTGCCACTTGGCGCGCGTGCCGCAAATTGTCTCGCTCGAGCCAACCACCGTGGAGGGAATTTTTGAAACTCTACGCACGGTGGCAACCGTGGCAGGCGTATCGCCGCGCGCCGAACGCGTGATTGCCGATTTACGCGCGCGCCTGGCAAACATCGCTGGGCGCGTCCGCGCGGCGCGGGCGCGTCCCCGCGCGTTGGCGCTCGAATGGTTATTGCCGCCCTTTAGCGCGGGGCACTGGGTGCCCGAAATGATCGCGTACGCCGGCGGTCGCGAGATGCTGGCGCGCGCAGGGCAAAAATCGCGCCGCGTGGATTGGACCAGCGTTTTGCGCGCGCAGCCCGAGTATTTGTTCTTGATGCCGTGCGGCTACAATATCGCGATGATTGAACGCGAATTGGCACAGACGGTCTTTCCGTCCGAATGGTGGGACCTGCCGGCAGTACGGCAAGGCAAGCTGTACGCGCTCAACGCCAATTCCTTTTTTTCGCGCCCGTCTCCGCGCGTGGTCGAAGGCATCGAAATCTTGGCAGGCATCTTGCATCCCGATTTGTTCCCCCCCCCCTCCGACACAGACGCGCGATGTCTGGTCTCGACGCAGCTGGTGCTCTGAAATCGGAAATGGCACCACGCGCGCTGCCCCAACCCCGTGCGCCAAGCAAAGTGTGTTACAATCGGTCACACTGCCAAGGAATCTGAGTTGCCCACGAACCGTTGGCTCATCCGCAGCGAATGGACAAATTTCAAATTTGTCCTACATGTTCACGGGCGGGAGGACAAATTTCAAATTTGTCCTACGTTTTCAAGAGTTCTCTATAAAGAACAAGGTGACATTCACAGCTGAGGTTGCTACATGAAATCCATTCGCGGCGTTCTGCCGCCGATTACGACACCGTTCGACAGCAAAGGCAATATTGACGAAGGCGCGCTGCGCGCGAATCTCGCGCGCTGGCTGGAAACGGGACTGCATGGTTTTGTCGTGTTGGGCTCGAACGGCGAATACGCGCTGTTGAGTCAAGAGGAAAAAATACGCGTACTGGAAATTGCGCGCGAGAGGATTCCGTCCGACCGCTTGCTGATTGCGGGCACCGGCGCGGATTCCACGCGCGAAGCGATTGAGCTCACCAAACGTGCGGCGCAAATTGGCGCGGACGCCGCGTTGATTGTCACACCGCACTATTATCGCGGGCAGATGAACGCGGCGGCATGGACGCATCACTATCGCGCGCTCGCCGACGCATCGCCGATTCCCATCCTGATTTATAACGTGCCAGCGTACACTACCGTCGAAATTGACGCGGGCACCGTGATTGAATTGGCGCGCCATGAAAACATCAAGGGCATCAAAGACAGTTCCGCGAATTTTGGCAAGATGGGTGAAATCATTCGTTTTGCGCCGCCCGATTTTGCCGTGTTGGTCGGCACCGGCGCGGCGATTTTTCCCGCGCTGAGCATTGGCGCGAAAGGGGTGGTGCCTGCATTGGGCAATATTGCGCCGCGCGAATGTGTGGCAATTTATGACGCGTTTCACGCGGGGGAATTGGACAAGGCGCGCAATCTCCAGTTGCGGATGATTCGTCCGAACAGCGCGGTGACGGCAAAATGGGGCGTGCCGGGTTTGAAAGCCGCGATGGACGAATTGGGCTATTACGGCGGACCGCCGCGCGCGCCGCTGATGCCGCTCGGCGAAAACGAACGCGTCAAGCTGCGCGAGATTTTGCGCGAAGCAGAGTTGCTCTGAAATTCAAACCACGCCCATGATTGGGCGTGGCTTTTTTTTAGCGCATAAAGGCGAGTTGTCCGACGGTGTCCAGCGCGCGTTGAAACCACAGATTGGGCGTGACATTGTACCAGAGCACGAATGCGCCCAAACCCAAGAGCAGTCCCGTCGCAAATAGCGCGCGCCAATTTTTCCCGACGCGGCGCGTGATGTTTTGGGCACGCGGCGGCATGCGTTGAACCATGCGATTGCGCCATGCCAAAATCTGCGCGCGCAGCCAAAAGCGCACGCGTCCGCCGAGCGATTCAGGGGGGGGGGTCGGCGCCAATTCCTGTTCCTCCTCCTCCGGCGCTGTCAGCATGTCCAACCAAATCAGCACATACCGCGCAATGCCAATCAACACGCCCATCGTCGCTAGCAAAAGGAGAAAAAAGATGCGGTGGTCGGTGGCTTCAAATTCTAAAAGTAAATTCCAGCGCGTGACCAGCGAGACGCCCGGCACCAGCCCTGTGAAATTGAGTCCGCCGAGCACAAAGACCAGAAGCGCGAGATAACTGACCCAGCGCTGCGGCAGCGCGCGCGCAATCGCCAGACTCGCCGCGAGCAAACACAAACTTATGGCGCGCGCAAAAATTTCGACGACGGCGAACGCGGTCCCTTCCGGCGTGCCGCGCGATAAATCCAGCAGCACAAAGCCGAGCGCAAACAAGGCGGCGTAACTCATCAAACGTCCGGCACGACGCTCGAACACACACAAGCCGCCGCCGATGAGAACCGAAGCCAGCCCACCCAGCGTCAAAATATCAATCAAATTGGACTGCTCCACAAGACGCGGGTATTGTCCAATCAAACCATACAAAAGCCACAGACCGAGCGGCTGCCCTAAGCCCAACAGCACCGCAATAATCGGCGGCGGCGTTTCATCTGCCATCGGACCGAGCCACAAAATGAACGGCGCAATTGCGAGCAGCAGCCCCAAACCCCACGCGAGAAACAAAACGGCAGAGTCAATCAACGCGGTTTGGTCCGGCGTTAATGGATAGAGCTGCACAAAGCGATTGCCGATGAGCAGCAGCGCGGACGCAATTACAATCAGCACCAGAAAATATGCCGCGCCGCCGGTGCGTTGGGTGTGGCGCGGTTCCATCCCAATCACTATCACCGCCAACCCGGAAGCCCACGCAAAGACGCCAATCACAAAATCGTTGACGACCAGAGCGACCAGCCAAACAGTCCAACTCCACAACAAGAAACCAAGGATGCGTCGCACATCGCCGAACGAAGTCGCAATTGCCAAAATCCCGGAGATTACTGCCGCCACGACCAAATAATCGCGCGCCAACGGTTGCAGTTGGAACGACAGACCAAAAAGGTCGAGCGTGTTCGCCGTCGCATTTTGTACTGCCCAAACCAAAACGACCGTTATCGCCACACTTGCCACAAACGCAAGCGGACGCCAATAGCGCGCGACATGCAGCGTCAACGCGCCGGCGGTAAAGACCATCAAAAGCAACACCAAGCCCACAGGGGTTGAATCACATTTCTCCGCGCCGCTTGCCTTCCAACTGTGAAGGCACACTGGCGATATGCGAAATCGCCAACGCAATCACAAGGTCTGCAATGACGAGCAGCGCGTAAATGACCAAACTGTTGTCAATGGAAAGATAAATGATGCCGAAACCGGAAGTGAAAAACACAAGCCCCATGCCGAGTTTGAGCGCGTCGCGCGTCAAGGCAATGGTCAACAAGCCGCCGCCCACCAGCCACATGCCCGTCACCCAAAACAACAGCGGCGCATTCAGCAAGACAAATTGGTCGCTCGCGGCAATGACGCTCACCGCCACCAGCACCAAGCCGATAAGCCGAAACGGCAGGTTGATCCAGAAAATTGCGCGCGGCGCTTCCGCCCCCCCCCTGCCTTGCGCGAGCGCCGAACGCTGTCTGCCGCGTGGGGGCTGCGTGCGCCGCGCGGTAATGTAAAACATCAACGCGACCAAACCACCCGCAATCATCCGCACCGCCGCAATTTGCAGCGGGATGAGGGTCGAAAGCAAGATGGCGACGAACACGTACTGCGCGGCGAGCGCGAGCAATGAAACGCGCCAATCGGCAACCAGCACGACGACGGCAACGGCGATGAGCAAACCCAACTCGAGTTCGTACGTACTGAACAACGCAAAAGCGCGCGCAAGATCATGAAGCGAAGGCATAGCGAATCATTCGGTGGGTATATAGAACGCGGGAGTAAAGGGGTCCGAACTCGAATCCGCATCGGTCACAACATGCCGGCGCGCTTGCTGCATCAGCGCGTCCATATCTTGATGTACGCTCGCATCCTCTTCGGAAGTGGCGACCACTGTAAGCGCTGCGCCCGGCGCGAGTGCGCAGCGCACGAGTCCCGGAACGTACAAATCCGTACTGGCATTCGCGTCTGCGCGCAATTGAAAACGCCAATACCACAAATCGAGCGGCGTAAAGGTCGTCGGCGCGGACGTGACGAGGCGGTACGGCAGCGCGTCTTGAGATGCCGTGACGCTGAATCCGTTGTCAAGCGTTTGGATTTGAAAATGCCAATCCTCGCGCCCCATCGTCAGCGTGTCAATCGCGCGATAGTCGCACAAGGGAAGCAGCGTCAATTGCACCGGCACGGAGTGTTCGGACAATTGATAATGAATAAACGTCGTCGCGCGCTTGGGTTGCATCCAAACACTCTTGGTCAATTGAAAACGTCCCACCTCGTACACAAAGCGCGCCAGCGCGCCTTCCAGCGTCACTTGCTGCAAATACAAAAAGCCGTCCGGGTTCAAGACAGCGTTTTGATATTCGTTCGTGCCGAGTTTGTAGACATGCCCTTCGACTTCGACTTCTTCATCCACTTTGGCAAGCAGCACGTGCGGTTTCTCGGATGGTTTCGGAACGGTGACAAGCAAGCCGTGCTGCCGCCGCGTCAGCGCGCCGCTAATACTGCCAGCCGCGTACCTACCGCGCCCGTTGCGAACCATCCATTCGAAAGCAAAGGCGTTACTGATTTCGCGGCAAACGTGACGAGGGATTACGACCATACTACAGCAAAGAGAGGCAAAAGTATAACATAATCTCCAACGGGCACAATTCAAGTGTTACAATAGCGACATGCAAGTCTATCTCGCACTGGGCACGAATTTGGGCGACCGCATGCGCAATCTGCGCGCTGCTATTCAACAGCTTGCGTCGCATGTCACGCTGACGCGCATCTCGCCGATTTATGAAACGGAACCGTGGGGAGTCGCCGACCAAGCGGACTTTCTCAATCTGGTCGTGGAGGGAAAAACAGAGCTCGCACCCACAGAGCTTTTGCTCGCGCTCCAAGCCATTGAACAGCGCATGGGGCGACAACGCACCGTGCGTTACGGACCGCGCGTGATTGACCTCGACATTTTGCTCTACGACGATGTGGTCCTGCAAACCGAACAATTAGAAATTCCGCATGCGCGGATGGCAGAACGGCGCTTTGTGTTGGTCCCACTAAATGATATTGCGCCCGACGTATGGCATCCGCGTCTGAAGCGCACCGCGCAACAACTCTTGCGGGACTTGACCGACCACACCCGCATCGAATTGTTTCCCCAACGCCTCACGCTCACGGACGTGACGTCCAATAACTGAACCAATATAAAAATTGGCTCATGTTCCATTCGCCCCGAATGCGAATGCGGCGCAGTTCCAGCGGCGTCTCGCTCGATTGCAGCGTCCCTTGATTGGTCGTCACGGCGCCAATGTAGCCCAATTGCTGTAACAAATTCAGCGTGTATTGATTGTAACTGCCAGAAGGATACGAAAACAGCGGCGTCCAATTCGGCAAATGCGTCACCATGAGCTCGTGGTCTTGTTTGATTTCCACGTCTTGAATGGACGGACGCATTTGTCCGAGATTGTAGCGGTGCGTCAACGAATGCGCGCCAAATTCCATGCCGTTATTGTACATTTCCAAAATTTGGTCCCACCGCATGTATCCGGGCGATCCGTAATCCGTCGGCGCGCCAATCACAAAAAACGTTCCCTTGAATCCGAAATCTTTGAGCGTCGGAAAAACATTGGTGTAATTGTCGTCATAGCCGTCGTCAAACGTCAAAATAATCGGTTTCTCGGGCAGCGGCGCGCCGGTTTGCAGATGATGGATTAAATCCGCAATGTGAATCGTGGTGTATCCCTGGTCCGCAAGAAATTTCATCTCGGCGTTGAACAGGTCTTGCGACACGGTAAGCGATTTCCGAATCGCGTCCGCGTCCGGCGGCAAATCGCCGACATGGTGATACATCAAAATCGGCACGCGCGCGGAACGCGCAATTGGCAGCAGCGTATTCGTAACCGTTGGCGTCGCGGCAGGCGTTGGCGTTCTTGTGGCGCGACGCGTGCGCGTTGGCGTGAATGTGGCAGTGGGTGAATTGGTCGCGGTTCGTGTGGGCGACGATGTGGCTGTCGCCGTGAAGGTTTTCGTGGGCTGGGGTATCCGCGTTGGCGTTGTCGTATTCGTCGGCAAAGGCGTCGCGGTGTGTGTTGGCATTGGCGCGGTCAGAGACAACAGCTGCGAAAGCGGAGTATTCAGCTGCGTCACGCCCACCAGCCCCAGTACAACCGCGCAAACTGCCAACAAAAAAGGGCTGCGCAGCGCCGCGCGCTGTTGACCCCGATTTCGTTTCAACACGGCGCAAGATTGTAGCACAAAACGCGCCTCGTCCAAGTCCATCGCGCACCCGACGCAAGCGGTTCGCACAAAAATCTAGAGTTTGCCTAATGCCTCTTTCGAACATTACCGCGCGCCTTTGCCAAGACGCTTCAATCGTTCGACGCGCGAAGCTTGTCATCACGCGCAGCGGGCAGCAATACCACTTGCGGCGCATCTATTTGCGCGGGATGCGGCTGCACCATCACATTCGCGTGAAACACATCGCGAATCCGTTCCGCGCTCAAGACCTCAGACGGTGCGCCTTGCGCCACAATGCGTCCGCGATCCAACAAAACCAAATCGTCAAAATACATCGCGGCGAGATTCAAATCGTGCATCGTCGCCAACACGGTCAAGCCGCGCGCGCGATTCAATTGCCGCGCGAGGTCGAGAATTTCGATTTGGTGATTGATGTCCAGATGTACCGTCGGTTCATCCAAAAGCAAAACTTGCGGCTCTTGCGCCAATGCCATCGCAATCACCACGCGCTGTTGTTCGCCGCCCGAAAGTTCGGTAATCACCCGTTCGCGCAGTTCTGTGAGTTCCGTCAGTTCGATAACTTGCTCGACCACTGTGCGGTCGTGGCGGGTCGGACCGCCCAACGCGCTCGTGTGCGGCGTGCGTCCGAGCATGACCATTTGGCGCACCGTAAAACCAAACTGCAAATTCAATTCCTGCGGCACGAGCGCAATGCGCCGCGCAATGTCGCGCCGCGTCATGCTTTTCAAATCAACACCTTGATATTTCACTACACCGCGCGCGGGCGGCAAAATGCCGGTCAAGATTTTCAACAACGTCGTTTTGCCCGAACCGTTCGGACCCAACAACGCGCGCAGCGCGCCGCATTCCAACGCAAAATCAATTTCGCTCAGCGTCGGCGCGCCGGCATAGGCAAAGGAAATGCTTTCGGCGGACAATAATGCGGTCATGCTATCTCACATTCGCGGCGGCTTCTTCCAGGCGAAGCGACAACACTTGCGAAACGCCGCCCTCGCCCATCGAGACGCCGTAAATCGCGCGCGCGCCTTCCATCGTCACGCGATTGTGCGTGATCACAATAAACTGTGTCACCTGTGCGAGCTCTTTGAGGCAATCGCGAAAACGTCCAACGTTCGCTTCGTCTAACGCGGCATCCACTTCGTCCATCACACAAAACGGCGTCGGACTGACGCGGAGAATCGCAAAAATCAACGCGGCGGCGGTGAGGGAACGTTCGCCGCCGGAAAGCAGCACCAATTGCGACGCGCGTTTGCCGGGCGGGCGCGCCGTGATTTCGACGCCGCTGTGAATCAAATCATTCGGGTCGGTGAGTTCGAGCCGCGCCGTGCCGCCGCCAAACAAAAGCGTGAAATACTTTTTGAATTCGACATCAATAGCCTCGAACGTCTCTTGAAATCTTTGTTTCATCATCGCGTCGAGTTCTTGAATCGCGAGATGAAGGCGCTCCATCGCCTGTGCGAGGTCAGCGGCTTGGGCGGTGAGAAACGCGTGCCGTTCTTTGAGCGCGGCGTATTCTTGCGGCGCATTCGGGTTCACGTTGCCGATATAACGCATCTGATTTTTCAGGCGGCGAATTTCTTTGTCGAATCCGTCCGGCAGCGCTTCGACGGGCGGCAGGGTAATCAATTCTTGTTCCGACGTTCCGTAGGACAAATTTTCAATTTGTCCAGCATCGCTATCAGACAAATTGGAATTTTGTCCTACGTTCCTGCGCACCACCAAGCGTAAACGCAGTTGGCGCGGCGCGGCGGAATCCAATTCGACCGGACCAAGGTCGTCTTCGATTTCTTGTTCCAGCCGCGCAATTTCGGCGCGACGGCGTTCGGCTTCCAACACCGCGCGATTGTACAATTCCTCCACGACGGTCAAATCGCTTCGCAGCCGCGCTTCGCGCTCTTCCAATTCATTCTGCAATTTCTCGCTGGCGCTCAACGCGTATTCGTCGGGCAATGCCAACGCGCGAAATTCGTCCAACTCGGCGCGCATTGCATCCACTTGCGTTTGCAGCGCGTCGCGTTGTTCGCGCAATGTGACCGCCTGCGCGGCAAACGCGGCGAGACGCGCGGCTTTGCTCACGCGTTCCTGCTCCGCGCGTTCGCATTCGCGCGCGAGCCGCGCGTGCCGTTCTGCCCGTTCGCGCGCCGCGCGTTCGCGCTCGCGTTCGCGTTCGCGCGCCAGCCGTTCCCGCTCGCGCGCGTGCGCGTCGCGTTCGCGTTCCAATTCGCGCGCGTGGTCTTGAATCAGGCGCTCGCGGTCGCGCAGCCGCTGGGCGTGTTCGCGTTCGAGCCGTTCGCGCTCGCGCGCAATTTTTTCGCGTTCGCGCGCGAATTGTTCACGCAGGCGCTCGCGTTCGCGTTCCCGTTCGCGGCGATTGCGTTCGCGTTCTTGCAGGCGCAGTTGTTCCGCGCGTTCGCGTTCGCGCTGGGCATTTTCTTCGGCGAGACGCGCTTGTTGGATATCGCGTTCCGCGAGCGCCAGCGCGGTTTGCGCCGCGTTCAGTTCTTGGCGCACGCGCGCCAACGCGCGTTCGCGTTCACGCCGTTCGCGTTCGCGGCGCGCCAGCTCCTCTGCCTGCGCGGCGAGTCCGGCAATTTTGGCGAGCGCGGATTCGTACAGCGGCAAGCGGTCTTGCAGCGCAATCAGATGCGCGGCGAGGTCAGGCGCTTGCGTTTCGGGCGGCGCGCTGCGCGTTCCGGGCGCGGGCACGCCGCCAAATTCAACCAATCGCAGTTCCGCAAGACGCTGTTGAGCGAACGCGCGCGCGCGTTGGGCTTCCACCAATTCGCGTTCTTGCGCCAACTGTGCGGCGCGCTGTGCTGCCTGCGCGCGCTGTTCCGCCGCCGCGCGCGCGTCGTTTTGCGCGAGGCGTTCCGTTTCGGCGCGCCACAGCTCGTCCGCGCGTTCGCTTTCGGCGTCCAGCGCGGCGGCGCGCTGCGCCAATTCCTCGTCTGCCGCGCGCGCGGCGTTTTGTAGTTTTTCGATTTCGCGGCGTTGGAAGGCTTCGTATTCCGCGAGCTGCTGCGCGATGGCTTCGGGCGTCGCTCCTTCATTTTCCGGCGCGGCTTCCGTTTGCGCTTCTTCGACCGAAAGGGTCAGTGGGCGCGTCTGAAATTCTTGGCGCGCGGCGATGGCGGCTTGTTCTGCCGCCAAGGCGGCGTCCAATTCGCGCTGCGCGTCTGCTTCCTGCGTTGCGGCAAACCGCACGCGCTCTTGCAGTACGGCGAGTTCGCGTTCCAGCGCGGCAAATTCGGTTTCGCGCCGCTGCAGCGCGCGGCGATGGTCGGACAATTTCGCGCGCAAGGCTTGCGCTTCACGCCGCGCTTCGGTCAATTGAATGCCGAGTTCGTGCATCGCCGCGCGCTGCGCGTTCAGTTTTTCGCGCGCGCGTTCTTCTTCGGTCTGCGCGACGATCAAGCCCTCTTGCGCGTGCGCCCAATTGAAGGCGTACCACGCGCGCAGTTTTTCATTCAACGCGGTCGCAACCGATTCGTATTTGCTGGCGCGGTCGGCTTGACGCGCGAGCGAAGGCAAACGCGGGGCGATTTCGTTGATAATGTCATTGACGCGCAATAAATTTTGCTGCGTCTCTTCTAGCTTGTCGAGCGCGTTGGCTTTTTTGTTTTGATACAAACCGATGCCGGCGGCTTCTTCAAACAGAGCGCGGCGTTCCTCGGCGCGCAGTGCAAGCGCCTGGTCAATCAAACCCTGCCCGATGACGGCATACGTCAAGCGCGCCAAGCCCCACCGCTGTAACAATTCATGCACATCGCGCAAGCGCACGCGTTGGCGATTAATCAGATATTCGCTTTCGCCGCTGCGATACGCGCGCCGCGTGATGGTGACTTCGCTCGGACGCGTGCGGAGAATTTCTTCGACAATGGAAGCGCGGCGGTTCCCGTCCGTTCCGTCATTTCCTTCACTTCCGTTTGGAGACTGGAGATTGGAGACTGGAGATGGCGCACTGTCATCCAGCGCGAATGGATTCTCTAACGTCAACGCGACTTCCGCCATGCCCATTTTGGGGCGCGTCGCGCTGCCGGTAAAAATGAGGTCTTCGGTCTTTTTGGTGCGTAAATTCGACGGGGACTGTTCGCCCAGCGCCCAACGCAGCGCGTCGGCGATGTTGGACTTGCCGCAGCCGTTCGGACCGACAATCGCCGTGATGCCTTCTTGAAAATGAAAGGTGGTCGGATTGGCGAAGGTTTTGAACCCGTGCACCTGAAGTTGTTTGAGACGCATGATAAATCGAGTTTGCCTCAAGAAAATGAACGTCAGCGTATTATGGATGAACAACCTCTAAACCCAGTTCTTGCTCAAAGGGTTCAAAATCACGATCGTTATGCAGCAAAGTGTGATGGTGCAGGATACAAAACGTCGCAATATAGCAATCCATTGTTTTGCGAATGGTAAACCCTTTGGAACGAAGGGAGCGATAATGTTTGGCGGTCTCGATGGCAAGATACCGTCCGCCGGTCTCAAAGAGAACCAATTGTTCCAGCTCTGCTTGAAGCGCCCTTGCTTGTTTCTCGGTGGGAGCGCCTTGCAAGAGCTCGCACAAGATCAAATCCAAGATTCCCAAGGGTTGTTGGTCGAGCGCCTGCTCTAGCCAATCCACTTGGCGCGTCGTTATTCCGCGCAGATAATCTATCCAAACTGTGGTGTCTACGATGACCATACCTTAATTCGCGACCACGCGTCCCTTGCGCATCTCATCCAGATTCCCTCGCCATTGCATCTTGCCGCGTAAACGCCGAATGCGCGCTTGTTTCTTGAATTGGATGTAAACACGCAGCGCTTCTTCAATGGTGGCGCGCTTGGTCTTGAGCCCTCCGGCGCGAATGGCTTCGTCCATCAACTTGTCATCAATGACAATATTGGTGCGCATTTTGCCCTCCTGAATGAATGTGTATAGTCTAACGGAAAAATGTGTATTGTCAAAAGCCCTTGGGTTTGACGAATTTTATTCTTTGCCATTACAATTTCGGCAATGAAACCAACCGCCCCGGTTCGTCACGAGCCCGTCACCAAGCCCGAACGGCAGCGCGCGCGTCCGCGTTCGCTCGCGTCCATCGTGCGCGTCTTGCAGCGCGCGCTGCCCGCGTTGGCGGAAGCATACAAAATCAAATCGCTGGGCGTTTTTGGCTCGTATGTGCGCGGAGAACAAACTCCGACGAGCGATTTGGATGTATTGGTCGAATTCGTGGGCGGTGAAGAGGGCGCGCCGCGCGAGCCGCTGGCTGCATTTTTGACCGAGTTGTTGAATGTAAAAGTGGACGTCATTCCGAGCGAAAACCTTGCGCGGCGTCCGTATTTTGGCAGAAATGTATTGCGCCACATCATTTGGCTGCAAAAAGACGGTATTTTGCAAACACTCCATCCCGACGCGTTGCATTACAAACCCAATGGAGATTCGATGGAACCCAAACGCGAATATCTCGATTTTATTCAAGACATTTTGACCAACATGGACGAGGCAATGGAATATGCCGGGGACATGAATAGCGGGCAGCTACTGAATGACAGAATGCGTCTTGCTGCTATCAAATATGCCATTCAAACGATTGGCGAAGCGGCGAGCAAGATTCCGCCGGAGGTTCGCGCACTCTATCCCGAAATTCGCTGGGGCGAAATGATGGGCATGCGCAATCGCATCGTTCACGATTACGCGCGCATCCAAGCCGAAAAAGTCTGGGAAGTTGTCCACGAGGATTTGCCCAACGACCGCATGCTCGTCGCCGACATGTTCGAGCGCGAGAAAAAACGACGCGGACTGTCGGATCTGGAAAAACAAGAACCCGCCGAGTAATGGCGGGTTCTTTATTTTGATTGCTTCGCCTCCACAACTTTTTGCACGCGTCCGACGCGACCATCTTCCAACATCACTTGGATGCCGCGCGGGTCTTGACGGCTTGGGCAAGAAATTTATAATTTGGGTGGAGCAAAAAATGGTTCAAGAAATCACCATCAAGTCCGATTCGGCAGTCAACCTCAAGCCGTTAATTGAGGCAGCAATTCGCGGCGAATTAAAAGTGCTGGCGCATGGCATCAAACGCACTCGCGCCAAATTAGCGGAATTTGAACAGCAGTTTGGGATGTCGTCGGACGAATTCGAGAAAAAATTTGCGAACGCGGAATTGCGCGAGTCTCTTGATTTCATCGAATGGTTCGGTGAAATCAAGACTTTGCGCTTGTTAAGCCAGCAGCAGAATGCCTTGGAGCAAGCTGAAATCGCATGATTGACGAATACATTGCAACCATCAGCGCATTGATTGCGGCGACTGACTTTCTGGAACGTCAAGATGTTCATTTCGACCGACGCAGTGATGAAATTGTTTTTATACGTGGTAATTTGATTTTTACTGACGGTTCGCACCTGCATTTTCGCGAATTTGCGCGTCAGCCACAAGGGCAGCTAGTGGAACGCTACACGTACGCTTATCATTATCAACGAGCCGATGGATTCTTTGTGTTTCGCTATGATGATGCGCCACATTTCCGAAATTTACCAAAATTCCCTCACCACAAACATAGCGTGAGTGAAACAAACGTGACCGAAACTGACCCCCCTGACTTGGCAGCTGTGCTGCATGAAATCGAAAATCTGATACAGGTAAAATAACGACCCGCCCAACATACAGGCGGGTCATTTTCATTTCGTCTCTTGCGCGTCTACAATCTTTTGCGCGCGTCCGACGCGACCATCTTCCAACATCACTTGGATGCCGCGCGGGTGATTGGAATTTGGCGCAAGGATTCGCGCAATCACGCCTTCGGTCAATGCGCCCGTGCGTTGGTCTTGTTTTTGAACGACTTGACGCGCAATCCAATTTTCAATTCGCTGCGTTTGGTGACAGGCATTTGCGTTGCACGTTACGCGTTGAACGTTGAACGTTCAACTTGTCTTGATGACGACCATCTGGATATTGGTCATCTCTTCCATCGCGAATTTGACGCCTTCGCGTCCGAGACCGCTGTTGCGATTGCCGCCGTAGGGCATGTGGTCGGCGCGGAAACTGGGCGCTTCGTTGATGATGACGCCGCCGAAATTCAAACGCTTGATGGCTTGAAACACGCGATTGATGTCGCGCGTAAAGACGGACGCCTGCAAACCGAACGAGGTCTTGTCGGCTTGTTCCAACGCTTCTTCAAACGAATCGGCTTTAATAACCGACGCGACGGGACCGAACACTTCTTCGGCGACGACTTTCATTTCGGGTTTCGTATTCACGAGCACCGTCGGATAATAGACATTGCCCTCGCGTTTGCCGCCCGTTAAAATTTGTGCGCCGCCGGACGCCGCTTCGTTCACCCATTCCGACACGCGCTCCACTTCGCTTTTGGCAATCATCGGACCAACGTCCACGCGTTCATCGAGCGGGTCGCCCACCACCATCGCGTTTGTCGCCGCGACAAATTTTTCCGTGAGGGGTTCGTAAATTTTGTTTTCGCCATAAATGCGTTGTGTGCTGATACACACTTGCCCGCTGTTGTAGAACGCGCCGACCGCCGCTTTTTTCGCGACGACATCCAAATCCGCATCGGGCGCGACGATGATGGGCGCGGTGTTGCCGAGTTCGAGTGTCACTTTTTTGATGCCCGCAACGGACAGAATATGTTGACCCACCGGAACGCTGCCCGTGAATGTGATTTTGGCAATGCGCGGGTCGGTCACGAGCCATTCGCCAACTGTGCGCCCCGAACCATTAATCAAATTGATGGCGCCGGGCGGCAAACCCGCCGCTTCCAAGACCTCGCACAATTTTACGGACGTGAGCGGCGTCGAGCCGGCAGGTTTCAGGACGAGCGAATTGCCCGCCGCGAGCGCGGGCGCGACTTTGTGCGCGACGAGATTGAGCGGAAAGTTGAACGGCGTAATCGCAGCGACCACGCCGACAGGACGACGGACATAGAAACCGAAATAACCCTCGCCCGACGGCACTGCGTCCAGCGGAATCGTTTCGCCGTGCAAGCGTTTCGCTTCTTCGCCCGCAATCGTAAACGTGCTGATGGCGCGGTCCACTTCGATGCGCGCGAATTTCAACGCTTTGCCTGCCTCCGCCGCAATCATTTTGGCAATTTCGTCGCGGCGTTCATTCAACAATTGCGCGGTGCGTAACAGAATCGCGGCGCGTTTGTGCGCGGGCATATCCGCCATCACTTGCGCGCCGTTTTGCGCCGCCGCAATCGCTTCGTCCAATTGATTTTGGTCCACCACCGGAAGCGTGCCGATGAGCTCGTCATTGTACTTGTTGTAGACGGGCGTTCTGTCGCTCCCGCCGACCCATTTGCCGTTGATGTAGAGTTGATAGTCCACAGTGACCTCGCATGAAAGAATGCCACAATTATAGTCGGATAATCCCCAAAAACCCAAGTCCATTCGACTCGGCGCTTTTGGCGGCTTGCCGCGTCGGGCATTTGAAAAAATGACCTGCAAAGTTGAAACAACTTCGCAGGTCATCGCATGTTATTGATGGGGATACGATGCGGGCACTTGGGTTAAATCTATGTCATACTGCCAGACCGGACCGTATTCCCCTGCCCAACCGCCGTCTTGCGAGGAAAGATTGTCTTTGGGTCCGATGACGTACGGTTTCACGAGCTGCAAATTTTCTGGATTGTAAAAGAACGCGCCGGGCACATCTTGAATCAGCATGTCTTCGGCTTGTTCGTACAGCGGCAGCGCTTTGGCGGGGTCTGCCGTTGCATCGGCTTGCGCCAAAATCTGGTCGAGGAACAAATTGCAGTAGCCGTAGCGACGTGAGAATGCGCCGCACGTCCAGTACACAGACAACCAGTTTTGCGGATGCGGATAATCTTGCACCCAACTTTGCAGTGAAAGCTGCGGATTCGTGCGCACGTCTTTGGTCAACGATGTAAACTCGGTGCCCGCAATCGGGTCTGGTGTAATCGGACAGCCAATCACCTTGCTCAGGTTGTTGGCAATGTATTCGACGCGTTTTTGATTGATCGGCGAATCGGGATAGGTGAATTTGATTTCGCCCAATTTCGCGCAGTCCACTTTCGGATTCGCGGCGGTGCTGTCTGATGCCGCATAGCCGTTGTTCACGAGCGTGTTCACCGCTGCCGAAGGGTCTGTGTCCGGTACACCCGGCTCGCTGGCTTGATTGCCCGGCACGCCCGGTGGAATCCAACGCGTGTACGGCGAACCGACACCGCCGAGAATATTTTGGACAAAGCCGTAGCGGTCGAGCGCTTGGGAAAAGGCAACGCGCACGTTGCGGTCGTCGAACGGCTTGCGCGTATTGTTGAACGCCAGCGCGACCGTTTGCGCCGCCGGATAGTGCAAGAAATCGCTCACGATATTTGTATTGGAAATGATTTCCGGTACTTGCTCGGGCGCGACGCTCGCGTCAAGATCCAATTTGCCTTCCACGTACTCTTGCAGCGTGACCTCATTGTCGGGATTGTACGAAATCTCGATGCGGTCCAGTTTTGCTTTGCCCTGCCAATAATTGGGATTCGGCACCAAAACAATTTTGCCGTTGGTCGCATCAATAGACTGGAATTGAAACGGACCGTTGCCGTTGTGATTGGCGGGGTCTTGCCACCAATTTTCCGCGTCTTGGGCGACTCCTTTCGCGTCCGTCGGAAAGAAAATCGGCATGGAAGCAATATAAAGCCAATATGACGCGACCGGACGTTTGAAGGTCAAGACCAAATTGGAATCGTCCACCGCTTGTACGCCGTAATGCGCGAATGCTTTTTCGATCTCCGCGTTCGAAACTTGCGCGGGGTCCATCTCGGCAAGTTCTTGCGCGCCCTTTAAATCGTACAACAGCGACACGTATTGCTTGCCCGACACGCGCGGGTCAACCGCGCGTTGGAGCGCGTATGCGAAATCTTTCGCGGTGAGCGGCGTCCCATCCGCGCGTTTCAATCCCTCGCGAATGTGAATCGTAACACTCAAGCCGTCACTGGAAACAACATATCGGTCCGCCGCTGCTGGATGCACCTGCCCTTCCGCGTCAACTCTACCCAGCCCTTCATACACCAACGACAGCGCTTCGATTTCATTCACGAACGAAGCTTTTTGGGGGTCCAACGTATCGGGAAAAATATCTTCGCCGATGCGGAGTACTTTGACGCCCTGAATTGTTGAGGTCACAACCTGCGTCGCCAAAGCCGTCGGAGTCTCGGTTGGCGCTTGGGCAGACGTTTCCAGCACAGGCATGGCAAAGGCAATGAGCGCCAACGTCAATGCGCAGGCGACCAGACCCACGACGAGTGGATTCAGGTCAAGATTTTGTTTGGTTTGCACCAGTTTCCTCCTCAAATTGCGAACAGCTACAAACGAGTCGCGCACGCGCCGACTCGACACTATTAAAACGAGAAACGCGGCGGCATGGTTCCCTGCGAGTTCGTTTCAACGGATCAACGCGCGTTCGCCGGTGCCGCCGTAATTGATAAACACGGTCTTGATTTCGGTGAAAAAGTTCAGCCCCTCTTCCGCCATCTCGCGTTCACCAACGCCCGTGTTTTTTGTGCCGCCAAAAGGCAGCTGCGCTTCGCCGCCAATGGTCGGTTCGTTGACGTGCACCATACCTGTTTCCACATCTTCAATATAGCGCAGCACGTTGTTAATGTCTTGCGTAAAAATCGAAGTTGTCAGTCCGTATTCGACCGCGTTCGAGAAACGAATCGCTTCCTCCAAATCTTTTGCCATGCCGACGGCGAGCACCGGACCGAACACTTCTTCGCGGAAAATTCGCATGGACGGAGTGACCCCATCGAAAATGGTCGGCTGAACAAAATAACCGCCGTTTGAATTTTCCGGCACGCTGCCGCCCGTGACCAACTGTGCACCTTCTTGGCGCGCAATGTCAATGTACGACAAATCGGTCTTCCACTGCTTTTCGTCCACCGCCGGACCCATTTCGGACGATTCGTCCAGACCGGGACCGACTCGAAGTTTCGACGCGCGTTCCGCGAGCTGTTCCACCAATTGTTTTTTGATTTCGGGCGCCGCCAAAACGCGCGACGTCGCGGTACAGCGTTGACCGGTCGAGCCGAACGCGCCGCCGATGATGGCATTGACCGCTTTGCTCAAATCCGCGTCGGGCAAAATGACGACTGCGTTCTTGCCGCCCATTTCACACGTCACTTTTTTGTTGAGCTTGGCAGCTTGTTGATACAGCGCGCTGCCGACTTCATTCGAGCCGGTGAACGAAATCGCGCGCGTTTCGGGCGCATTGACAATCGCGTTGCCGACGACCGAGCCCGAACCGACGCACATGTTCAATACGCCGGGCGGCAATCCGGCTTCTTGAAAAATTTCGACGAGCAGCGACGCGGTCGCGGGCGTGATTTCGGCGGGCTTGAACACAATACAATTGCCTGCCACAATCGCGGGCGCAATTTTCCACACCGGCAGCGCCCACGGAAAATTCCACGGCGTAATCAGACCGACCACGCCAATGGGACGCCGAATCGTGTACGTAAACGTATCGCGCACTTCGCTCGGCATCGTCTTGCCGTGCATGCGATATCCTTCGCCCGCGTAAAATTCGAGCAGTGAAATTCCTTTGAGGACTTCGCCGCGCGCTTCTTTTAAGGTTTTGCCTTCTTCGCGCGCCATCGTCCGCGCGATTTCTTCCAAACGCGCGCGCGCGATATTCACCGCGCGCCACAACACGCGTCCGCGTTCAGGACCCGGCGTGTTTTTCCACATCGGGAACGCGGCGGTCGCCGCATCAATTGCCGTACGGACATCTTGCGCGGTCGCCGCCGGAAATTCCGCAATCACATCTTTCGGGTCAGCCGGATTGATGTTCCGCACCAACCGCTCTGAATTGGGATGATACCATTTGCCGTTGACGTAGGAACCTGTATGCATGTTTGTTCTCTTGAAAATGACCGTCCCCTCACCCCTAACCCCTCTCCCAAAAGGCGAGGGCAATTTTCACGCGGCGGGGGTGAGCCGACGGCGCATAAACTACTCCATCGGATAAAAAAGTGATGAGGGAATGTAGTGGTGAGGTGAGAAACCAAATGCCGAAATTTCTTGTGGGCACAGATTATAGCATTAAACAAATTTGTGGCGAGTTTCACCGCCTATACGCCATAGGAACGCCAACGATCAACGTCGGCAGAGTCTTGCGCGTTTCTAACACGATGCTAACATTGCTCCAGCATATTTCCAACACTTGACAGTAAGAACGCTTGAGAGAAAAAGCACAAATTGAAAGGAATCAAAATCGCATGTGGTTGCGTTCGCTGCACTTTTTTCAAGCGCAAAGGTCAAATTCACCGAGTCGGCGAATCAAAGGGGGAAAGCGATGGCACACACACAATTCAATCCGGGGCACAACAACGAACGGCGCAATCGGCGGCAGGCGCTTGTTTTTTCCGCGCTTTACATCGTCGGAAGTCTCGTTTTGCTTTTTGGACTCGAGTTTGGTGTGCTTGCTTTGTTTCACCCCAATGAAGCGCCGTACAGCCAATTCCTTGCTGCCGTCGAAAACGGGGATGTGACACGCGTGGCAATTGGTGACACCCGCGTCTTGTGGTCCACGCGCGCAGGAGCTCAATTTGTGAGTCAACGCATCCCCGGCGCGCAGGACACAGATCTGATTACCGAGCTAAAGAACAAAGGCATCGAGTTCACCGGTTTTCGCGAGTCCAACCCGCTGGGAGACTTGTTGAGCTGGTTGGCGCCTATCGCATTACTGGCAGCGTTGTGGTGGTTCGCCATGCCGCGCTTGCCGGGGATGACGCAGGCATTGACCATTGGGCGCAGTCGCGCCAAGATTTGGGATCAAGGTTCCGTACGCATCACATTCCAAGACGTAGCGGGCGTAGACCAAGCGGTTGAAGAACTACGCGAGATTGTGGATTTTCTCAAAAACCCGCTCAAGTACAGTCGTCTCGGGGGACGCATTCCGAAAGGGGTGCTACTCGTTGGTCCTCCGGGCACGGGCAAGACTCTCTTGGCGCGGGCGACGGCAGGCGAAGCCGGTGTGCCCTTTTTCAGTCTCTCGGGCGCCGAGTTTGTCGAAATGTTTGTCGGGGTGGGTGCGGCGCGCGTGCGCGATTTGTTCCAACAAGCCAAAGAAAAGGCGCCGTGCATCGTCTTTATTGATGAGCTGGACACCATTGGGCGCACCCGCGGTGGCGCGAGCATGGTGACGCACGAGGAGCGCGAGCAAACGCTGAATCAATTGCTCGTCGAAATGGATGGTTTTGACAGTTCGGCAGGAGTCATCATTATGGCGGCGACCAATCGCCCCGATGTGCTCGACCCTGCGCTAATGCGTCCCGGACGCTTTGACCGACAAATTGTTGTGGACAAGCCGGACCTCGCGGGACGCGAAGCGATTCTGCGCGTCCACGCACGCGGTGTGGTGCTCGCGCCCGATGTGGATTTGCATGTGATTGCAGCGCGCACGCCGGGCTTTGCCGGCGCAGAGCTGGCGAATGTCGTCAACGAGGCAGCACTGCTTGCCGCGCGGCGTGGACACGATGCGGTCACGTTGGCAGATTTAGATGAGGCAGTCGAGCGCGTCATGATTGGCTTGGAACACAAGAATCGCGCGTTGAATACACGCGAACAGGAACGCGTGGCTTGTCATGAAATGGGGCACGCGCTGGTGGCGAGTCTTTTGCCCGGCGCCGACCCGGTGCACAAAGTTTCGATGGTGCCGCGCGGCGCCGCCGCATTAGGCATGACGACGCAGCTGCCCTTGGAAGACCGTTATTTGCTCACCGAACAAGAGCTGCGCGACCGTATGGCGGTCCTGATGGGCGGGCGCGCCGCCGAAGAAATCATCTTTGGGGATGTGTCAACGGGCGCACAAAACGATTTACAGCAGGCAACGGATTTGGCGCGGCGTATGGTGCGTGAATTTGGCATGAGCGCGCTGGGACCGATTGCCTTTAGTAACGGACACCCTCCTTTCCTGGAGCGCGCGCTGCCAAACGAGTACGCGCCGCGCGCGTACAGCGAACGCACCGCCGAAGCCATTGACGAACAGGTGCGCATAGTCGTCGAAGCGAGCTATCAGCGCGCCAAACAACTGCTGCAAACGCATCGCGCGCTTTTAGAGGAGCTCGCGCAAGAGTTACGGCGCGTCGAGGTGATGGATGGCAAGGTGTTGGAGCAGCGCTTGCGCGAAGCGGGCATTTCCCGCGCCACGGCGCGCACACACATTGCCGAGCGCTGAATACGAGGTGATTGCGGTGGAACAGAACATATCTACGCCCAAAATGGCTATAGCCGCTGCTAACACGCTGGAACGCGCGCAAGCGGGTGATGTCGAAGCATTCGTGACGCTCGTGGAACAACAAATGCCAAGTCTGTATCGCTTTGTGGCGCGCGAGCTGCGCTACCACGAGGCATTGGGCAATCTCGAACCGGGCGAGCTTACGCCGGAAGAGGTAACCGATGAAGTTTTTTTGGCGGCGCGGCGTCATTTGCGTGAGATGCCGCGACGCGCAAGCTTGGCGGGTTGGCTGCGACATCTCGCGCTGCAGGTCATTCGCCGCGCGGTGCAGGCGAGCCGGACGCGGCGCAACCTGGAGCGCATTCATTTGGAACAAGCGCTGCCGGACGAACAAAATCTCTATTATTACTACCAACCCGATGCAAGTATAACGTGGGAAGACATTCTCTCGGATCGTTCGATGCCAATGCCTGAGCAGGTCATCGAATTTGATGCCACCTGGGAAATTTTGGAAGAGGCGCTCAATCAACTGCCGCCCTTGGCGCGCCAAGTTTTTATCCTGCACGCTATCGAAGGATTAGACCTTTCCGAAATTGCGGCGCTAGAACAACGCCCGATTCGCGAAATCCGCGACGCGTATCGCGCGGCGCGTGAAGCGCTGCGCCAGCACCTTGTCCAAAAGGAGGAGCAACCATGACTCGAGTGGAACAAGAACATGAATGGCTCTTTCAAGCGCTAGAGCGCTTTATGGATAATGAACTGTCCTCCGCCGAAACGGCATTGGTCGCAGAACATCTCGCAGAATGTCCGCCCTGCCAACAGCGTCTTGCGGAATGGCGTGGCGTGGAGCGCACATTCGCCGCGCATCGGATGGCAGTGGAGCCATCACTGGAATATCAAAAGCAGCTCGTGGAACGGCTGCGAACCGCTAGTGCACCGCGTCGCTATGATCTGGTCAGCGAGAGCGAAATCGAGACACTCACCGCGTTCCACAGCGACACTTTTCCGGTCGTTAGCCTTTATCTGGATGTGCGACCTGCGGAGCGACAGGGAGACAAATTGCGCGCCAAGCTCAAAGCGTTGATGGAAGACGCGGAACGTCAGCTGCAAAACGCACCCGAAGCACGCCAGCGCGCATTGCGACACGAATTGGAACGCCTACAACAGTGGTTCCAATTCGAGTACGACCAAACCGGTCGTGGGCTCGCCCTTTTTGCTTCGAGCGAACCGGGGTTGTGGCGCGTCTTTCGCTTGCCCGCGCCGGTGCGGGACCAAATCATCGTCGCGGAACGTCCGTACCTGCGCCCACTGCTCACGTTGATGGACGAATACGAACGGTATTTGGTTGTGTTGGTGGATAAACAAACCGCGCGGCTTTTTGTCGTCTACATGGGCGAGATTCAAGAATACGATGAATTTGATGACGAGCTCGTGCCTCATCCCAAAGCTGGCGGTTGGTCGGCGGAAAAATATCAACGCCACCACGATATGCACGTGCTGTGGCATGTCAAGCACGCGGTGGAAGCGGCGGAACAGCTCTGGCGTCGTGAGCATTGCGATTGGCTCTTGGTGGGGGGAACACCGGAACCGTTGGCAGAGCTGCGCGCTCATTTACCCAAAGCCCTCAACGAGCGCATGGCAGGCGAACTTGCGCTTTCGCTCAAAGCCACGCCCGATCAAGTGTTGACCCAAGTACGCCAACTGGAAAACGCGAATGAGGGGCGCATTGAAACAGAGCGCGTCGAGGCGCTGATCACTGCCGCACTGGGTAACGGACCAGGGGTGCTTGGTCTTGATGATACGTTGGGCGCACTTGTCGAAGGCAATGTGATGACCTTGGTGGTGGAAGAAGATTTTCACCAACCCGGCTGGGAATGCCCAAACTGTCAATTTTTGAGCGCGGTCGCGCATTCGCGCTGTCCCTTGTGTGGAATGCCTCTTGACGCGCGGGTGGACATTGTCGAACGCGCAGTGGAACGCGCATTCGAGCAGCACGCGACAATCGAAATCGTGCGCAGCCCCGTCGGCGCGAAACTCGCCGCCTATGGACATATTGGCGCTCTCTTGCGCTTTCAGCCCACATCCGGCTAAACGGGTATAGCAACTCTCGCGCAAGTCATTTCGAGTCCTGAATGATGCCCAGTCGCGCGGCGATGGAAAACATCGCGCCGCGCCAAATGCTGCGCGATTTGTTTGCCGCGTTTCGCAATCGCGAATTATTGCGCTGGGTCATTCTCACGGAACTCGCGGACTTATGCTCGACAAATTGTACAAAGTCACCGCGCTGTATTTTCACGATGTGGTGAGCGTAGATTTCGCGCAGGCGGCGCTCGCTTCTTTGCTGTTTGCCGTTGCGGGGCTGCTCGGCGGATTTGTAATGATTCCCGTTTTGGAGCGCGTGCGCGGCGTGCGCGTGTTGCGCGTTTCGGCGCTGTTGGTCGCGCTTTTGTACAGCGCGTTTTTGCTCACGCCGTGGGTTTGGACAAAATACGCGCTCATCGCGCTGGTGAGTTTTGCCACAGCGGGATGGTTTGCGATTTTGCGCGGACGCACGTACGCCGCGCTGCCCGGACAATCCGGCATGGTCGTCGCCGTCACCGCGTTGGCGAACGTGTCGGTGTTGTTTGTGCCGACGATTCTCGGCGCGCTCGTCGACGCGTTGGGTTTGCAAACCGCGATGTGGCTTTTGCTTTTGGGACCGCTCGCCCTGATCGTCGGGCTGCCGCGCGCGACAATCGCAAAATGAAAATCACCCCTCGCCCAAGGGCGAGGGGTGAGAGGTTCTTTTCAAACGCGCGTTAGAATAAATTTCTAAATGATTTGGGGCGCGGATTTTACGCTTTAGTCCATATAAACCCTGTTCACAACCAAGAATGAAAATCTCCCCTCTCCTTGTGGGAGAGGGGTTGGGGGTGAGGGGTTATTTTCGGAGGCGCGCTATTTCAGAAAACCGGACGAGTACGGCTCGTACACGATTTTGGGGTCGTCGAAAAGCGAAGGCGCGGTGGAGCGTTGAATGTCTGGCGCGTCGGGGTACGGCGTGATGCTTTGCTCGAAATGGAAAAAATTTTGCGGGTCGTATTTGTTCTTGACAAACAAGAGTGAATTGTACGCGTCGCCCCAATACGCCCAACGGAAATTTGGAAAATCGCGTTCGGGGTAATTTTGGTACATTTGTCCATCCCACACGCGCTGGAGCACGGCAGTCATATGCTTGAGCCAGCGATTGTCGCGTTTTTCTTGTCCCTGTTCCAAAAACGCGAACGCAAACAAATCCATATCCACATCGCGGTGAATGAACGCGTTGCCGTTTGGCGGAGCCGCGTTGATTGCGCCGCCGTACGGTTCAATGCCGAGAATGTTCCACGGATTCGGTTGATTGGCGAATTGTTGGCAAATGCGTTCCCAATTCGCCGCAGTGAGCGTTTTGGAAACATACCCGCTGTGCGCCAGCATCGGCTGGTTGGGCGGAATGCCGGGCAGCACGGCGAAAATCGCTTCATTCATTTCGGCGTACGCCCCGCGCTTGTTGATTTTCAATTCGGGCTTGCCGATGGCGCGCACCGACGCGAGCGCGTCCATCCCGTCTCGCGTTTTGCCGTGAAACAAACCCATCACGACCAACGTCGGACGATTTTGCAGAATCGCGAGGACTGCCATGTACCCCAATTCGCGCGGCGCGCCTTGCCGCATGTAATTTTTTTGCAATTCGCGCAGCACGGCGGGCGCGGCATCCATGTCCCAGGTGAAGGCAAAGCCCCACACCTGAAACAAATCGTACAGACGATATTCCGTTTCGAGCAGCACGCCGAAATTATTGCCCGTGCCGCCGCGCACCGCCCAATACAAATCCGCGTTTTGTTCCGCATTCGCGACGACAATGTTTCCGTCATACAACATCATCGTCACTTGCAGCACGCTGTCGCAGTGAATCCCGTATTGACGCGACGTTAAACCGTATCCGCCGCCTTGCATGTAACCGCCGCACGCGACATCGGGACACGTGCCGCCGGGCAAATGCAATTTGTACGGGCTGAGCGTCGGATTGATTTGCTGAAACTGCGCGCCCGGTCCGATGCGTGCGCGTTTGTTTGCCGCGTCCACGACGACGTGATTCAAACCGCTGACGTCAATCACCATTCCCGAATTGAGCGAATAATTGGCGAAACTGTGTCCGCCCGAACGACACGTTACCCACCAATTAAATTCGTGCGCCCACTGCAAGCACAGCCGCACATCATTCGGCACCTGACAATAAACCAGAATCTGCGGCTGCGCGGTGTACGGCGTGAGAATGGGCTGGGTGCAGTCCTTTTGATAATCGGGCATTCCCGGCAGCACAATGTGTCCGACAAGTTTGTGTTCCAACTGCGCGAGTTTTTTGGGTGTCACGCCGAGCTGGCGGAACACGTCGGGGTCTACTTGGACCCATTCATTTTGAATGCGCGCGGTTTTGCGTTCCAAATGTTGATTGCGATAGAGGGGCATGGTTGTTCCTTGATTTTTGTTCAACTCGCGTACGGAATTTCCAACGCGCCGAGAACATAAGCGGACAGCGCGTCCGGGTCCCACGCGCCAATCCAAAAACCGATTTGCCACGGATTTTTCGCGTCGGACAAAATGGTGCCGCCCAGCGTTTTTTGTTGGTCGCCCTGCACCTCCGCCTCGCCTTGCATGGGAAAGTTAAAGCGTTCCACATAATAACGCGCGGCGATGCGGCGGTCGGATGGGTCGGCAATGCCAATGTTCAATTGCGCGATGCGGGCTCGGATAATTGTCGCCGCGACCTCATCGGCAGCGGTGCGCTTCTTTTTGGCTTCCAGTTTTGCCAAATCTTTTTCGAGCGCCTTGACGCGGTCCACCGCGACCTGAAGCGAATCCCAAATGCCGGTCGCGTTGCCGATGGTCGCGGGTTCGTACAACACTCCCACCGCGCCGAATTGCTGCAAGATGGATTCGGAAATTTCCCACACCGGCTTGTCGGGCTGGTCGGCGATGAGCGGCGCGCGGCGGCGCAATGTGATGCCTTTGCCGTTGATGCGCAAATCAAAAGGCACAATGGGTTCAAAGCCCGCGGGCGTCAACGTCCAATTTCGGTTTTCAAGGCGCGGCTTGCCGAGCAGTTCCATCGGCGCGCCTTCGAGCGCGGGCAAACGTTTTTCTGTTTGATCCTCTTGCCGCACCGCGCGGCGCACGCGCACGCCAATCGGGAACGTGTGCGAACGCGGTTTGAAATGCGCGGGCACTTGGAACGAAATGACGCGGTCGAGATCGGGCTCATCGCCGAACGCAAAGGAATAGCCGCTGACGCCGCGCGGTTCGTCCGTCGGGTCCGGGTCGGTCGCTAACCGCATCAAAATCCAACCGCCAAATTGCATAATGAGTTTTGCTGTCATTGCATTTTCCTCGCGTGCATCGCGTCTTGGAAATTCATGGTCATGCGCGCAAAATTTTCATACAGCAGCGTCAGGCGTTCGCGCACTGCCGGAGAAAAATTTTGATTCTTTTGCGCCTGTTCCGCTTTGGCGGTGAGCATTTGCAGTTCGCCCAAAATCACGCGCCACGCCGAGCGGCGATGCGGCAGCAGCTGCAAGCGCAGCGGCAAGACAAAGCTGGGACCGGCGCGCCATTCCGCGTCCGGTTCTTGCGCGGGCAGCTGCGTGAGAATCTCGCCGAGCGGGCGGATGCCCACCGTCATCATCGGAAAGAACGCGGTATCTTGCAGACCAATCAAATCGGCATCACTTTCGTCCGTGTGCGCAAAGTAGCGCATCAACATCAAGACCATCGTGCTGTACGCCATATCAAACAATTCCATCACCTGCGCGGTGTCGGGATTGGTGACGTAATGAATTCCGGTCGCTGCCGCCGCGCCCTCGTCACCGGAGGCGAGACGCGGATTGGAGAGAACCGCGCGCGCGGGTTTGAAATTCGGGTCCTTGGCGGTTTCCGCCATGAGCTGGCGATGCATGTCCAGAAAACGCGCGAAATGACTGTTGGGGTCGTCGTCGTCCGCGCCTTCGCCTTCGTCAATGATTTGTTCAATCACGGCATTCGCGCTCTGGAGGTCGGTCACCGGACGCAGCTCCGTGTCATAAATCGGCGGCGGCTTGCCCGTCGTTTTTTGCGGATAGATTCTGCCGCGCGCGACAACGGAATTGCCGCCGCTGAGAAACTGCGCCGACGGCGGACCGATGAACAAATCGCCCGCTTCGATGCTGTGGAACAGCTCGCGGATTTCGAGATACGTGCGCGCAATGCCATCATACTGCGACGGCGCAAAATTGGGCAGATATTGTTCCAGATAGCGCCGATTTTTCTTGTTCACACGGCGCGGCATTTCGTAGCAGACAAAGCGCAAGACCACGTCGGGGCTGAACGCGTCGAGCGACGACGGCAGGTTCATCGGATACGTGCGCGCGGGAATCGGAAAATTCGGGCGGCGAAAATTAGGCGCTTCGCCAATCGCGGTGAGCAGATTGGTGACGAGCCCGAGATGTTCCATTTCTTGACGCGCAACGAGGAGCATGGTGGTTGCCCACCCGCGCAGCTCTTCGAGCTGCGCGTAATTCACCCCCCCCTCGCTGATCGCTTTTTTCAGCGAGAACGCGGCAAAGAGATACTGCGCCATCACATCGTGTTCGATTTCTGCCGCTTCCGTCAGCAGATTGGCGAGGCGGTTGCGGCGCTTGACCTGAAGCGGCGCGTCGCCGGCGATGTGTTGGGGCTTATGTGTTTTGAGTGACGGCATAAAATTTCCTTTTGCTGTGCGCGCGTTGTAACGGCGAACGGGTGCGCAGCCAATTCTTGGATTCGACGCTTTAGCGGGTTTCGCGCTCAACCGCCTGAAGGCTAAAATCCAAATTCATCCTTCGTTGACCCAAAATTGTGAGGCACACTCACGCGGAACGCGCGTGTGATGTAGATTAACCGTTCAACGTGTCCAACAATGCTTTTGCCCGCACGAGGTCGCGCGTGGTCAAGCCCTCCGTAAAGCTTGCATAAATCGGCTGGAGCAGCGCGCGCGCATCCTCCGCTTTGCCCTGCGTCTGCCACAGCCGGGCGAGACTGGTCGCGGCGCGCAATTCATTGGAACGCGCGCGCTGTTGACGCGCCTGAGCCAGCGCGCGTTGAAAATGTGTTTCCGCGTCGGCAGCAGATTCGCGCCGCGCGAGTTCGCCGCGCAAACGATGCAGCTCCGGTTCCCACACCCGTTCAGCGGTGCGGTCTATTTGCGCGAGCGCTTCATCCACCAGCGCAATCGCTTCGGCGTACTCGCCCGCGCGCGCGTGCGCATCGGCGAGCAGGTACATGAAATAGGGCGTCGCTAGAATCGCGCCGGTCATGCGCCAAATACCCAGCCCTTCGCGGATTTTCGCAATCCCTTGTGCGAGGTCGCCCTGTTCTGCCATCGTCCAACCCAAATAGACCAAGCCCTGCGCCAACCAATTCGGAAAACCTTGCGCGGCGGCGAGCGCAATGCCTTCTTCTGCCGCCGCGCGCATGCCTTGAATGTCACCGCGCAAATGCATCGTCAGGCAGCGCGAAATGAGCACCCACGCGCGGCTGAACGGATGATGCCATTGCTCCGTGACGCGCATTGCTTCATCGCTGCGTTCGAGCGCCTTGTCGGGGAAACCGAGATACCAATACGCCAACGATTCATGTTGGAGCGCGACAGCGAGCGGGTCGCGTCCGTACGTAAAGACGTGGTAATGATATTTTTCGGGAAAGTACAATTCGCCGACGCGCGCGAGATGCGGCACGCTTTCTTGGAGTTGTCCCATGTAAAAATGCGCGGCGCCGCGGTCTTGCGAAGCTTCGAGAATCAATTCGGGGTCGCCGGATTTTTCCGCCACCGCCAAATTCACATCCGCCATTTCGCTTGCCTGTTGAAAATTGCCGCGCACGAGGTAATACGTAAAAACGCCGACGAGGGCGAGAAACATCTGCGGCGTCTCGCCCAACTTTTGGGTCAATTCATGCGCGCGTTCGTACGCCGCGCCCACGTCGGGATTCGCCCAACCGCGCGTCAGCGTGAGCGGCACCGCGCGCAAAACTTGCGCGCCCAATTCCATGCCGTCGCGCTGCGGTGATTCGGGCAGCGTTTTGATGAGTTCGAGCGCTTTGCTGAAATGGGTGATGGATTCCAACAACGCGTCGTTGCGCAGCGCCTGCTCGCCCGCCTTGAAACAATAGTCAATCGCCTTTTGCATTGCCTCCGGCTCGAACGGCGGCGCTTCGACGGTGCGCGTCCAATGATGCACGAGCAGCGGATAGTACGGCGCGAGGTCGTGCGCAAAATTCTTTTCGTACCACTCGCCTACCGCGCGATGCAAACGCTGGCGCTGCGCGTACAACAGCAAGCTGTACGAAACCTCTTGCGTAATGATGTGCTTGAACATATAGCGCAGTTCGGGTTCTGTCGCTTCGAGCGGCGTCAAGTCCAAACGCGCAATCGTATTCAAATCCGCGTCGAGATGCGCCAAGTCTTCGCGCACCGGATACACTTGACTCAACAGATGTGAAGCAAAGACGCGCCCGATGACGCTTGCCACTTTGATTGCCAACTGCTGTGACAGCGAGAGGCGGTCAATACGGCTGGTGACAACGCCTTCGACCGTATCAGGAAAATTCAACTCGTCGAGCGCGGGGGCGTTGGACGCGAGCGTGCACGTGTGGTCGTGAATCACGAGGATGCCCGCATCGCGCAGCGCGTACACCAATTCTTCGCTAAAGAACGGATTCCCTTCCGCTTTGGCGCGCACAAACGCGGCGACCGAATCGGGAATCGCGTTCACTTGCAAACGTTCTTGCACCAAACTGGTTACGTCGTCGGCAGGCAGTGGACCGAGTTCGAGATGTTCCGTCGCGGGCGCGCTCTGAATGGCGACAAATTCCGGCGGGACAGGTTCGCCCAACGGACGCAGCGCGAGGATGAACAGCACAGAAGGCGCTTGGGTCGAGACGCGCTGCACGAGCGCCCACGACGCCGAGTCGAGCCAATGCGCGTCTTCGATGACGACCATCAACGGATAGCGCATCGCCGCCCGTTGCAAAAGCCGCGCCAATAATTCGCGCGTGGCTTCGGCGCGTTCGCGTCCGCCGAGAATGATGGTCGCGTCATTGTCCGGAATTTCAAACGGCAAAACGGCGGACAACAGCGGCGCATGTTGTAGCAGTTCCGCGTTGTCGGTTTGCGACTTGACCCAATCGAGGACATGAGCGCGCCGCGTGTCCACATCTTCGGGCAGCGCGTTCAATCCAAACAAATGGGCAAAGACCGGACGCCACGCAAAATATAACGTGCTCTGCTCGATGGCGTCGCCCGCGCCCATGAGTTCGAGCACACCCACTTGCGCCGCCTGGTCAAGCAGGTCCTGCACAAGACGCGATTTGCCGATGCCGGCTTCGCCTTGAATAATCAACGTGCCGCCGGTGCGCGTTTGCGCGGTGTGCTCCAACAGGGCGCGCAAGCGTTGGCGTTCGGCGTCGCGTCCGACCATCGCGGAATGACGGCGCTCGGGTGTACTCACGCCGCCGACGGACACCTCCGCCGCGCGCCGCGCGCGCAGCTCCAAAACTTGAATGTCGCCCGTTTTGCCTTTGACCTGAATCGTCCCGAGCGGATGAAATTCGTAGCGATGTTCCGCATACTGCGCCACACGCTGCGAGACGACAATCTGCCCGGGTGCGGCATACTGCATCAAGCGCGCGGCAAGATTCGTTTCGTCGCCCATGGCGCCATATGTTCGCTGCGCGTCACTGCCGTACGCGCCGACGCGCATTCGTCCGGCGCTGATGCCGATTTGCAGGTTGCGGATGAAATCAAGCTCTCCGGGCAGTTGGCGCAAATCCATCGCCGCTGCAAGCGCGCGCAGTGCGTCGTCATCATGCGCCACCGGCGCGCCGAACGTTCCATAGAGATAGCTGCCCTTGTCGCCCATCGTGAGCTGGAGCAGTTCGCCTTCATAGCGCGCAAGCACATTCTGCGCGCGGCTCACAAACGCGTCCAATTTGCTCCCGGAATCAGGGTCATCGTCATAGTGGATGCCTTCAAAGCGGCAAAAGATAGCGACGACATTACGCAGCTCGGCGAGATATTCTTCTTGCCCGCTGCGCAAGCGACGATAGACCGCCGGAATCACCCACGGGCGCACCTCTTCATCGGTCAACGCGTCGGGCGCGAGCGCCGCCCACGGCTGCGGCGCAACCTCGCGCGTCAATGCCTCGACCACAGCATACGCGTCTCCGTCGAACGTCACCGCGCGCGTTGTAGCGATGTCGCCGATGGCTTGCGCGCTCGACGCATCCATCATCACATGTCCGCGTTCAGTGTGATGCTCAATTTGTGCGAGACGGTCCAACGTCGTCCCCACCATCACGTCAACAAAATGATGAGTCGGACTGCCGACGCGAAAACGACGCACCGTGCCGCGCGTCACGGCGACTTTGACGCTCAAGGTCACCAATTCATTCGCCGAAACGCGGACGTTCGCCAGGCGCCCCAGAGCCGCTTGCATTGCCAACGCTGCCGCGACCGCGCGCGCGCCATCGTCCGCGTCAAACCAACATGTGATCGCGTCGCCGCTGAAACCGATGACACTGCCGCCGTATTGATGGATTTGCGCAATCAACGCGTCGTACACGCGATTGAGATTGGCGGTAATTTCTTCTGCGCCGCGCTGCGGACCGTACTCGCGCACGAGCGCTTCCGTCAGCGGCGTAAACCCTGAAACGTCCGCAAAGAGGGCTGACCCGTGCCCAATGTCGGGAAGCGAATAACCATGCGCCATCGCCTGACGGCGGTCCATTGCAATGAAACTGCCGAGATTTTCCACAATGACTCCTTGCATCCTGTTGAAAGCCAATCGTTCACTTTGTCAAAAATACGATGTATTATCGCACCATCAGCTAGGCTTGTCTATAGCACACCTCGCGTCGCGTACCAGAAGACCAGAAGCGTTTACGTTGACATGCCTTTTGCTTACGCTTATAATCGCCTGCATTACACGCGCGGAATTGCCTCGTGGTCGCAAACGTCTGGTGTTCGACCAAGCACGTCTCATCCCCTGTGACGACCACATTGCGTATTGTTTCATGAGCTGACTTGCGCGCGGGCTTTTTGGAACGCGGTGCGGCGCGAGTTCATCGCATCGCCGATGGTGATGTATCACAATGGCTGAATCTTCTCTCCCCGGGGCACTGGTTCAACGTGCAGAAGAAGACGTCATGGAGGCGTTGGCTGCGGATGTTGCGGTACCGCAGCCCAGTCGCTTGAACGAAGGCGTCAAAATCGTTTTGCGCTTTGTCGTCGTGTTCATTCTGTTCTGTATCGCGTGGGAAGCGTTAAAATTTATCGGCGGAAGCCCGTGGCGATTTTCGACGGCGGATGGCGCGCTGTTCAATCTCGAATGGTTCCCGCCGCTCGACATCAAAATCGCCAGCGACTTGAACATGCCGCATTTGTGGGATATTTTCGGCGCGTTGATTCAACCCGCGCAGCGCAATGGTCCGCCTTTGGTCAACGTCCTCGCCCAAGCCGCCGTCGTCACCATGACCGCCGCGCTCGTCGGTTTTGTCTTGGGCACTGCCGTCGGTTTGATTCTCGGCACCATCTTTGCGCATTCCGCGCTGTTGGAACGCGCGCTCGTGCCGTATGTCGTCGCTTCACAGACCATTCCGATTTTAGCGATTGCGCCGATGGTCGTCGTGTGGCTCAAAGCGGGATGGTGGTCGGTTGCGATTTTGGCGGCGTATCTGTGTTTCTTTCCCGTCACCATCAACACCTTGCGCGGACTGCGTTCCCCCGACCCGCGCGCGATTGAATTGATGAAATCGTACGCGGCCACCACATGGGCGACATTGTGGAAAGTGCGTTATCCCTCCGCGCTGCCGTACATTTTCACCGCGTTGAAAATTGCGGCGACCACTTCGGTCGTTGGCGCCATTATCGGCGAATTGCCTTCCGGCATTCGGGAAGGACTCGGCGGCGCGATTTTGAATTTCAATCAATACTATGCCATCACGCCCCAAAAATTGTGGGCGACGATTATTTTCACCGCCATCGTCGGCATCCTCTTTTTTGTGGTCATCACTTTGCTCGAACGCGTCATGCTGCGCAATATGCGAAAGGTGGAAGGGTAAACCGGTAAACAAGTAGACAGGTCGAAGCCCTGTTTACCTGTTTATCTGTCTACTAGTAGTGCAACAACATGAAACTGCGGGGTTGCATCTTTTTTCTTGCCCGTATAATGCGGCGCGCTTTTGCATCCGTATCTCGCAGTCTCATCATGTTGTTGCACTAGTTCTCGCACTCATGTCTGTCGTCACCATTCAATCCGTCAACAAGGTTTTTGGCAGAGCGCCCAATCAAACGGTCGCGTTAAAAGACATCAATCTCGAAATTCAGCAAGGCGAATTCGTTTCGCTGATTGGTCCATCGGGCTGCGGCAAGTCCACCCTGCTGCGCATCATCGGCGATTTGATTCCGCCTTCTAGCGGCAAGGTCTCGATTAACGGCAAGCCCGCCGCCAAAGCGCGTGTGGACCGCGATTACGGGATTGTGTTTCAAGCGCCCGTTTTGTTCGACTGGCGCACGGTCGAAAAGAATGTGCAGCTGCCTTTGGAAATCATGGGCAAATCGGCAGCGGAACGCGCGGCGCTCTCTGCCAAAATGTTGGACCTGGTCGAGTTGAACGGGTTTCAAAAACATTATCCGTTTCAACTTTCGGGCGGGATGCAGCAGCGCGTTTCGATTGCGCGCGCGTTATCCTTTAATCCGCAGCTCTTGTTAATGGACGAACCATTCGGCGCGTTGGATGAGATTACGCGCGAACGGATGAACGCGGAACTGCTGAACGTTTGGAACCACACACAAACGACGATTGTGTTTGTGACGCATTCGATTCCCGAAGCGGTGTTTCTCTCGACACGCGTCGTCGTGATGAGTGCGCGTCCTGGGCGCATCACGCAAATCATTCCGATTGATTTGCCGCAGCCGCGCGGCGTCGAAACGCGCGAACATCCGCGTTATTTTGAATTGATTACGCAAGTGCGCGAAGGATTGCGCGAAGGCGAGGGAATCAAAGAATGAACAGCGCGGCTGAAAAAACCTACGCCAGTCGGCTTGCGCCGCCCAAAGATACCTCACGCGTGCATTGGACGGACCGCGTGCGATATTATTTGCCCACCATTGCAATTTTTGTCGCGGTCCTCGTCCTGTGGGAAGTGTTGGTGCAAGCGCTGCAAATCAAACAATTCATTCTGCCCGCGCCGAGTTCCATCCTCGACGCGTTCCTGTCCAATTTCTCGCAAATGATTAATTTGGGCATCTACACCGGCACCGAAGCGTTGGGCGGATTTTTACTTGGCTGTGGGTTGGGGATTGCCGTCGCGCTGGCGACCGCGCGTTGGACGACCGCGCGCGAAACGTTACTGCCCATCGCGATTGCTGCCAATTCCGTGCCCATCATTGCGTTTGCGCCGGTGATGAACAATTGGTTCGGCGTGGCAAATCAATCCTCCAAGATGGCAATCGTCGCCGTGATTACGTTTTTCCCGATGATGATCAATATGACGCGCGGTTTGACTCTGGTCGAAGCATCGGCGTTGGAATTGATGCGCTCGTATGCGGTCAGCAATTGGACCGTGCTGCGCGAGGTGCGTCTGCCCAATTCCCTGCCGTACATGTTCAACGCGTTCAAGATTTGTTCGACGCTCGCGCTCATTGGCGCGGTGGTCGGCGAATTTTTTGGCGGCACGCGCGACGCGTTGGGCGTTTACATTACGCAAGAAGCCGCGCAGTTTCGCTTTCAAAATTCGTGGGCAGCCATCATCATCGCGTGCGCGTTGGGCATCGCATTTTATCTGCTGCTTGTCGCTGTCGAACGGATCGTGATTCCCTGGCACGCGTCCGTACGCAAAGTGGAACAGTGAGGAAATTTGTGATTGCGGATTGCGGATTGCAGAGTTTGAAACAGACGCAGATTGTTGAACGAGGAGGTGATGCCTAAAACATAACTTTTTCAAACATCACAAATCAAACATCAAATATGTTCCCTGGAGGAGGAGAAATGAACAAGTTCGTACTGCTGTTTGCCTTGCTGGCGCTGGTCGTGATGGGAGCGGCGTGCGCGACACCTGCCGCACCGCAGCCCACTGCCGCCCCGCCCACAGCGGCGCCCGCGCAGCCTACTGCCGCACCCGCTCAACCTACAGCGGCGCCCGCGCAGCCCACTGCCGCGACAGGCGGCGCGATGACGCCGGTCACCTTGCAATTACAATGGGTCCCTCAATCGCAGTTCTGCGGTTACTATGCGGCGCTCGATAAAGGTTTCTGGAAAGAACAGGGACTCGACGTGACCATCAAACCCGGCGCGGTCGAAATTGTGCCGCAGCAAGTGGTCGCCACTGGCGGCGCGGAGTTTGGCGTCGCGTGGCTGCCGAAAGTGCTCGCTTCGATTGAACAAGGCGCAGACCTTGTGAACGTTGCCCAAGTGTTCCAACGCTCCGGCACGCTCGAAGTGTCATGGAAAGATACCGGCATCACCAAGCCCGAAGATTGGAAGGGCAAAAAGGTCGGGACGTGGGGTTTCGGCAACGAATTTGAATTGTTCGCCGCGATGCGCAAAGTGGGCATTGACCCGAACAACAAATCGGACGTGACGATTGTGCAGCAGCCGTTCGACATGTCGCTGCTGTTGAACCGCGAAGTGGACGCGGCAGAAGCGATGACGTACAACGAATACGCGCAGGTGCTCGAAGCCGTGAATCCCAAGACCGGCAAATTGTACCAGCCCGAAGATTTGAGCGTGATCAATTTCAATGAAGTCGGCACGGCGATGCTGCAGGACGGCATCTTTGTGCGCGGCGATTGGATTAAGGATGCGGCGAATCAAGACACCGCCGTGAAATTCCTCCAAGGCGCGTTCAAGGGCTGGATGTATTGCCGCGACAATTTTGACGACGCGGTCAACATCGTGCTCAAATACGGCACCACGCTCGGCAAAGGGCATCAAACCTGGCAGTTGAATGAAATCAACAAGCTCATTTGGCCCTCGCCGAATGGCATCGGCATTATGGACCCCGCGCTATTCAAGCAAACAGCAGATATTTCGCTGCAATTCAAAGTCATCAATGCCCCGCCGAAAGACGGCGTATATCGCACCGACCTCGCGCAAAAAGCGCTCGATGCGCTCAAAGCCGCTGGCGCGGATGTGACCGGCGCGAATTATCAACCCAAGACAGTGGAAATTACCAAAGGCGGAGAATAAAGCAAGCAGGAATCGGTAAACAGGTAAGCAGATAGACAGGTACTCAACAAACGGTAAACAGGTAAGCAGGTAGACAGGAAAACCTGTTTACTTGTTTACCTTTTTCCATTTTCATTCAGAGGAGGCAATGATGCCAGATCGAATCGTGCGCGGCGCGTTAGTGCAGACCACCTGGACCGGCGACAAACAATCCATGATTGAAAAACATGTGCGCTATCTGGAGCAAGCCGCGCAGCAAGGCGCACAAGTGATGTGCTTTCAGGAATTGTTCTATGGTCCATATTTTTGTCAGATTCAAGACCCGCAGTATTACGGGCTGACCGAAAAAATTCCCGACGGTCCCACGGTCAAACTGATGCAGGAGTTGGCGCGTCAGCACAGCATGGTGTTGATTGTGCCGATGTATGAAGAAGAACAGACCGGCGTTTATTACAATACAGCGGCGGTGATTGACGCGGACGGAAAATATCTGGGCAAATATCGCAAGACCCATATTCCTCAGGTCAAGGGCTTTTGGGAAAAATTCTATTTTCGTCCCGGGAATGTTGGCTATCCGGTGTTCGAGACCGCTGTGGGCAAAGTGGGCGTGTATATTTGCTACGACCGCCATTTTCCCGAAGGCGCGCGCATGTTGGGTTTGCACGGCGCGGAATTGGTCTTTATTCCTTCCGCCACCTCGCGTGGACTCTCCATGCACCTGTGGGATATCGAACAGCGCAGTCACGCGATTGCGAACGGATATTTCGTCGGCACCATCAACCGCGTCGGCGTGGAACAAGAATTCGGACCGAATGATTATTACGGTTCATCGTACTTTTGCGATCCGCGCGGCTCGTACGTGGGCGCCAAAGCAAGCGACAAAGAGGAAGAACTCATTGTGCGCGATTTGAACATGAAACTGGTCGAAGAAGTACGCCAAACGTGGCAGTTTTATCGCGACCGCCGACCGGAGTTGTACGGGGATATTGTGGCGCTTTAAAATCCACAAAGAACACAAAGGACACGAAGCGATATATCAAGCATGCTTGAGATGGAGTTGCATTGCGCGGAATTCTGTTCGAGAACCAAAAGATGCTGCCTATCTATTACAAGGGGCTTTGTTCACTAAAGGGCAAATGCTTCGTGTCCTTGGTGTCCTTCGTGGATCATCCCAAAGGAGGGATTTATGGCAAAGATGGACTTTGGCATTACCTTCAAGAGCGACCTCGACGTGCGCCGTGAAGTGAAACTCGCGCAGCAAGCGGAAAGTACCGGCTTTGGCTATGTGTGGACTTTTGACTCGCATGTGTTGTGGCAAGAATGTTACACGCGCATGGCGTTGTGGGCATGGAACACCCAAAAAGTTCACATCGGCACGCTCGTCACCAATCCGATTGTGCGCGATATTACCGTGACGGCAAGCGGTTTCGCCACGCTGCAAAAAATTTCCAACGGGCGTATGGAGTTGGGCATCGGGCGCGGCGATTCGTCACGGCGCGTGTTGGGCAAAAAGCCGACGACGAACGAAAACCTGATGAACTTTGTCGAAGAGTTTCGTACACTCACCGCCGGCAAGCCCGTCACGTACGATGGCACGGAAATTCAGCTCACGTGGGCGGACGCTGGCGTACCACCCGTGTGGATTGCGGGCTACGGACCGAAAGTGTTGACTGCCGCCGGAAAATATGCAGACGGCATCATCATGCAGTTCGCTGACCCGCATCTCATCAAATGGTGTCTTGATTTTGTGAAACAGGGCGCGCAAGAAGCGGGACGCGATTATCGCGAAATTCGTGTCATGTCCGCCGCGCCCGTGTGGATTTCCGACGATTTGCAAGTCGCGCGCGAACGCGTGCGTTGGTTCCCCGCGCTCGTGTCGAATCATGTCGTAGATTTGCTCAAGCGCTATCCAAAACAAGAGCTGCCGCAAGAATTGTATGCGTACGTCGAGGACCGCAAGGGCTATAATTATTTGCACCACGCGCAGGTCGGCAGTGACAACGCCCAATTCGTGTCCGACGAAATCACCGACCGCTACTGCATCGTCGGCAATGTCAAGGAACAGATTCGCCGCCTCGAAGAATTGCAATCCATCGGCGTCCATCAGTTCAACATTTACTTGATGGTGGGCGACGAAGAAAAACAAGTGGCGGCGTACGGCAGCAAAATCATTCCCCATTTCAACGGCAGCAAAGGGCGTCCGAACACGAAAACCGCGAAAGCGGGCGCGAAAACCGCGAAAGCGGGCGCGAAAACCGCGAAAGCAAAACGCGCAACGGCGCGAGCGAAAAGGAAATGACCGCGCGCGAGAAAACGTGAAACGTTTGTCGTAACGCATTTATTCGTTCGGCACATGGGAGCGTGGAGAGGAATCTCTCCGCGCTCTTTGCATTATTCCTCCCGCGCTCGCGTTGCCAAAATGCCCTTGCCGCGAACGCGCAAGCGGTGATATGATAGGCGCATGACGGAATCCCGCCCCATTTCCCCATCGCTCAAATTGTTCGACACCATCGCGCGGGAATTTGCCTCGCCGGAAGCGGGTGTCAAAAAATCCAATGCCTTTGGCGCGCCGTGCTTGAAAGTGCGCGGCAAACTGTTTGCGTGTTGGTGGGGCGAAGGGATGGTGTTCAAACTCGACGCGATTACCTTTGCGGAAGGCATGAGACTCAAAGGCGCGCACATTTTCAATCCGCTCGGCAAGGGCAAAGGGATGAAGCAGTGGCTCGTCTTGCCCTACAGCCAGCGCGCGAAATGGCGCACGTACACCAAGCACGCGTTGGACTATGTCGCCGCGCGGACCTGACAGGTTTCCAAACATCCGCTCAAATGAGCACATCGGTTTTCAATTGGACGTATGCCGCACAATCAACCATCTTTCTCAAAACCTGTCAGGTCAGTCACACCCGCCGCTGCGCGCCGCCTTGCCATCACCAAGCAACACCTGTCTGCCGTCCGTCATCAGTCATCGTCGGATGGTATCTTGAGCGTCGTCCACGACCTCGGCTATTTGCAGCTAGACCCGCTGCAAACCGTCGCGCGCAGTCACACGCTCGTCACCTTTGCGCGCGTCGGACCGTACGACACCGCGCTGCTCGATAAATTGATTTATCATGACCGCGCGCTGTTTGAATATTGGGCGCACGCGGCATCCATTGTGCCGACGCGCGATTATCCGATTCATCATTTGCGGATGCGCACGTACGCCAAGACCGACGCCCCGTGGCATCGCCGCATCGCGGAATGGATTGACGCGAATAAAAAACTGCGTAATACGATATTGCGCGAAATCAAACGCAGCGGTCCCGTTTCTTTGCGTGATTTGTCTGAAATGGGGCACGCGCCCAAGTCGTGGGTCTCGTCGGGCTGGACGAATGATCGCAATGTTTCGCGCATGTTGGATTTCCTCTGGATGCAAGGCAAAATTATGGTGGCGAAGCGGCAAGGGTTGAACAAATTTTGGGATTTGTCCGAACGCGTCTTGCCGGAGTGGACGCCGCGCGAAAAATTATCCGAACGCGAAATTGTGACCCGCGCCGCGCAGACCAGCTTGCGCGCGTTGGGCGTGGCAAATGAAAAACAAATTTCGCAACATTACCTTGCAGGGCGATATTCAAACCTATCAGAACGTTTGAGGGAACTGAGGGAACTGAGAGAAATAGAAGAGATAGAAATTCGCGATGAGAATGGCGCGTGGAAGGGAACTTGGCACATTCACGCTTCCGACATTCCGCTGCTGGAAAAAATCGAGCGCGGTGAATTTGAAGGACGCACGGTGCTGCTTTCGCCATTCGACAATTTGGTGCGCGACCGCGCGCGCAACCTGCAATTTTGGAATTTCGATTACAAGATTGAAATTTACACGCCGCAAGCAAAACGCAAGTACGGATATTACGTGCTGCCGATTTTGTGCGACGACATGCTCATCGGACGCATTGATCCGCAGATGAACCGCGCGCACGGTATCTTGAACATCCACTCTGTACATCTGGAACACAAAACGCCGCGTGATTTAAAGACCGCGCGCGCGGTGCGCGACGCCATTGAAGAGTTGGGCGAATTTTTGGGCGCAACCGAGATTCGCTACCGCGCGCGTGTGCCCCACGTGTGGAGGAAGGTTTTGCGCTGAGCGTAGGGGCGAAGCATTTGCAGGCGACGTTCTTTGTCGCAAAATGCTTCGCCCCTACTCACCATACCGCCAAATCAACGCGTAAACCCACCAACCGCCATGGCGGGAAAATTCAATCAGGGAGTTGTAGATGTCCACATCCTGGCTCAACATTGCCAAGAACGGTTTGCCGCAGAACAACAACCCGCGCAAAAAAGTTTTGATTCTCGGCGCGGGCATTGCCGGTCTCGTCGCCGCGTACGAATTGAAAAAAGCAGGGCATACGCCCGTCATTCTCGAAGCGCAGAATCGTCTCGGCGGACGAATCTTGACGCTGCGCGCGCCGTTCGCGGAAGGATTACATGCCGAAGCCGGCGCGATGCGTATTCCCCAAACGCACGACCTGACTCTCCACTATTGCCGCCATTTCGGACTGGAACTGTATCCGTTCACAATGGGAAACCCCAAAGCGTATATTTATTTGAACGGCAAAAAACTTCGCGCCGAAGAATACCACGCGGGAACGGAACTGCTCGCGCATGAATTGGACGACCACGAACGCAGCAAGACGGTCCAAAAGATGTGGGGCGAAGCGATTCAGGAATTTGTGGATTTGGTGTCCACACAGGGAGATGTAGCGTGGGATGAAATCGTAAAACAATATGATGATTATTCCACGCGCGAATTTTTGGAATCGCGGAAATGGTCGGAGGGCGCGATTGAATTGTTCGGGCTGCTCGAAAATCAAGAAGCGGAGATGAATTATTCGTTTGTAGAACTCTTGCGCGAAGAAATCGGGCAGTATTACACGAACTTGATGCAAATTCGCGGCGGCACCGATCGTCTGCCCTATGCATTCTTTCCCGCGCTCGGCGAACACGTCCGCTTTGGCGCGCAAGTGACCGCGCTCGACCAGGACGACATGTCCGTCACCGCGTACTATCGCACGACGGCGGGACGTTTCAGCGAACAAGCCGATTACATGATTTGCGCACTGCCGTTCGCGGTCCTGCGTCACATTGAAACGCTTACGCCGTTTACCCGCGCCAAGCAAAGAGCGATTCGAGAACTGCATTACGACGCGTCCACAAAAATTTTCATGCAGTGCCGGCGGCGCTTTTGGGAAACCGACGAAGGTATATTCGGCGGCGGCACCGTGACCGATTTGGCGATTCGCAATTTATACTATCCCGAACATGGGCGCGAAACCGGGCGCGGGGTTTTGTTGGCGAGTTACACGTGGGCAGACGATGCCGAACGCTGGGCGTCGCTCACGCCGCGCGACCGGCTCGAACAAGCGCTGGAAAATGTCGCGCAAATTCATCCACAGATTACAGACGAGTATGAAGGCGGCGCGTCGTGGTCATGGCACGATGACCCGTACGCGGGCGGCGCATTCGCTTTGTTTGAGCCCGGACAGCAGTCGCGTTTGTACGAAGCGATTATTCGTCCTGAGGGGCGCATCCACTTTGCGGGCGAGCACGCGTCGCTCGCGCACGCGTGGATTCAGGGTTCGATTGAATCGGGTTTGCGCGCGGCACACGAAGTGAATGCATTGTGAAAGCGGAATGAGGAGTTTCTTTATGCGTGTTTTCTTGATCCTGTTGGCGCTGGCGACAATCATCACGCTTGCGGCGTGCGGCAGTACTGTTGCCCCCCCCCCTCAAGCGACACCGCGTCCAGCGCTGCGCGTGCCCACGCTCACACCGCCTGCAGTCATCGTCACCTCGACTCCGGAACCGCCGCCCACCGCCACGCCGACCGGCGGCGCGCTGCCGACCCTCGTCGCCTTGAACGCGCCGACAAACACCCCCCCCCCTGAAACTCCGATTCCCGCCGCGCCCGTGCCCACCGATTCACCATACATTGGCACGTACAGCGGAATTTTGCCGGCGGCGGATGCCATCGCGCGGATTGTCACACTTGACCTCGCCTTGGACGGCACGGCGACGATGATAACCCAGTATATTGGAAAAGGGGAACCCATCACCGAAAGCGGCACGTGGACCGAAGTGAATGATTTGGCGAACGTGATTTTCACACTCAACAATGGTCAAGCCGAAGACAATCGCATCACGTGGAAACTGGAAGACAACAAACTGACCAGTGTGGCATACGATGAGAGCGCGTACGGCGCTGCAGGTTTACCGCTCAGGCGCGTTGGAACCGGCATCCTCCATCACGCCGAGTACGGCGGCGTCACGTTTAGTTTTGATACCGCGCTCGCGCAATCCGCACAAGGGATAACACAGCCCGCCGTGCCGATTGACCAAAGCGCGCCCGCACTTGGCGATGGCGCGCCGACTCATATTCGCTTTCTTTTTGACAACGCGCAAGCGCAAAATTTTTTCGACCCGCGCTTGCCGCAAGTGTATGTATATCCGGTAGCAGGACTCGAAGCGCTCGACCCGAGTGTGGCGAAAAACGTCGCGGACTTGAAAAAAATCCTCGCCGATAAAACTGCGGCGGAGGGACAACCCATCCCGGTCTTTCCACTGCTGCCCGCGTCGCAAGTGTTTCATACGCGCGTGCGCTTTCTCGATTTTGTGAATGGGTCGGGCATAAGTTTTGTGACGTACTATGCGCAGGACGCGTCGCCCATCACCGCCGACAGAATTTTTTACACCTTTCAAGGCATCACTCTGGATGGAGCCTGGTACGTCGCGGTGTTCTGGAACCTGAGCACTCCCGCCCTGCCCGCCGATGCGACTGCCGCGCAAAATGTTTTGCCGCCGAATGCCACCCCCAAACAATATGAAGCATATCTGGCAGAAACGGTCGCCACTCTGAACGGTCTGCTGCCGGCGGGTTTTGTGCCGAATCTGAGACTGCTCGACCAGATGGCGCAAAGCATTAACGCGACGCCGGAATTGACCGCGCCGCAAACGCCCGCGCCCAATGTGACCGTAATTAGTCCGCAAAGCAGCAGCACGCCATGATAACCGGCTCTCCCCAAGGGGCTGACGACGCATGACAATCTCCCCTCTCTTTGTAGGAGAGGGGACGGGGTGAGGTTATTTTCGGAGGAGGATACATGGCACTTTCATTTGCCCAAGACATTCGTCCACTGATCCGACAAAGCGATATTGACTGCATGTTGGACTTTGGATTCGATTTGTCCAAACTAAGCGATGTCCGCATGAACGCATCCCGCATCTATGCGCGCCTCGCCGACAAGAGTATGCCCGAAGACGGGGCATGGAGCGATGAGAACATTGCCAAGTTCAAGCAGTGGATGGACGATGGGATGGCAGAATGAAAACAAGCCCGCGCAATGTGCGATGAAGGTTGTATAATGAAACCATACACCCGCCGAGTGGAGTCTCGTGCACAGCCGCGTTGCATTTTTGCCATTCATGTTCGTCGGTGAAAGCAAGCACCGTAAAAGGAGGAGCGTATGCCAGCCGCAAAAAAGCCAGCCGCAGGAAAAGCTCGCCGCACAACCCATCGCAGCAAGAGCGGCAAAAAATTGTATGCCGTTCGTGACAGCAAGGGGCGCTTCAAAGATATTCAAACCTATGAACGGGCGCATCGCGCGGATTTGAAAAAGAAAGCGAAAAAAGAAAAACCCGCGCCCGCGCCCGCCGCCTCTGCCGCCCCGGAAACCGCACCCGAAACGCCCGCCGCGTGACCCTTGTCGTTTGTTTCGACTCCACTCACTCTCAGAGAGCGTACGCGTCGTGCGCTCTCTTTTTTCACGAGACCACTTATGAATGCTTCTACTGAACTCACACGAATTCCTGCGCGCGCCGGAGCGCATTTCGAGTTGCGCGTGGGCGACCGCATCAAAATCGTATCGCCGCATGGACATCAAGTCGCGGATTTCTTTGCGTTCAACGCGGCAGACCCGCGTGAATATCTTTCTGCGCGCCATACCATCGTGAGCGGCACGCGCCATTTGTATCCGCGTCAAGGGCAGACTTTTCTCACTTCGCTGCGCCGCCCGATTTTGAAATTCGTCGAGGACGGCGCGCGCGAACAACATGAAATGCTGCTCGCCGCGTGCGACCCCGCGCGTTATCGGTTGCTCGGCGTCGAGGGACATCACGCGTCATGCGCGGAAAATTTGGAAAAGGCGATGGCACAGCGCGGCATTCGCATCACCGAAATTCCACAGCCGCTGAATTTATTTTCCAGCACGCGCGCGGACGAAGCAGGCAACGTCATCACACATCCCAACGCGTCGCAGCCCGGCGACTATGCCATCTTTGAAGCGTTGATGGATTGCATCGTCGTCGTCTCGGCATGTCCATTTGATGTCGAGACACAGTTCCCGGTCAACGTCGGCGGACCGCATCCGCTCGATGTGGAAATTCAACGCGCGTGAGCAGAAGGCGCTTGTCTTTTGTACTCGCGTTGGTATAATTCTTACGCAAGATTTCCTCTGGCAACATTTTCGCGGCACAGCGGCTGTTTCATTCACTCGGCATTGGTGCCTTTGGAGCGATCGGCTGTCAAAATGCAAAAATCTACAAACTCAAAGGAGAGAGACAATGAGTTTACTTATCAAGAACGGCAATGTCGTTACGGCGGCAGAAAATTACACCGCCGATATTTATTGCGAAGGCGAACAAATCACGCGCATCGGCAAAAACCTCGACGCGCCGCCGGACGCGACCGTTGTGGATGCGACGGGCAAATATGTTTTTCCCGGTTTCATTGACCCGCACGTGCACGTGTATTTGCCCTTTATGGGCACGTACGCCAAAGACACGTACGAAACGGCAAGCAAAGCCGCCTTGGTCGGCGGTACCACAACGCTGATTGAAATGATTTGCCAGTCCACGCAAGAACAACCGTGGCGCGATGGGTTTGAATTGTGGCTCGGCAAAGCGCAAGGCAAAAGCGCGTGCGATTTCACTTTTCATCAAGCCGTCACGCGTTTTGATCCGAGCACCGAAGAAGAGCTCGTCGAAATCGTCAAGCAAGGCGTGGCAAGCTTCAAAGTATTTCTCGCCTACAAAGGCGCGTTCAACATGACCGACGAAGAGCTGTACCACACGCTCGCGCTCGCCAAAAAATTGGGCGTCATCGTCACCGCGCACTGCGAGAACGCGGAACTGGTGTTTGAACTCCAGAAAAGATTGTTGAGCGAAGGCAAGACCGGACCCGAATGGCATTATTGGAGCCGCCCGCCGCGCGTCCAAGCCGAAGGCGTCCATCATCTCGCCACGTTCGCGGAAATGCACGGCACACACATCTATATCGTGCACACCAACTGCAAAGAAGCGCTCGCCGAAGCGATGGCGGCGGCGGAACGCGGTGTGAATATCAACGTCGAAACGTTGATTCAATATTTGGTGCTCGACGACAGTTACACGCACCTGCCGAATTTTGAAGGCGCCAAATTTATCATGTCGCCGCCGCTGCCTGAAAAAGAAAATCAAGAAGTGTTCTGGAACGCGCTGCGCAAACGCTACGTCTCAACCGTCGCTACCGACCACGCGCCGTTCGATTTTGTCGGACAAAAAGAAATGGGGCGCGACGATTTCACCAAAATTCCGAACGGCATCCCTTCGCTTGAAGACCGCGTGAATCTACTCTACACGCACGGCGTGACCACCGGCAAACTTGATTTGAACACGTTCGTTGACGCGGCGAGCACACAGGCGGCAAAATTGTTTGGCATGTTCCCGCGCAAAGGCACGATTGCGGTGGGCAGTGACGCAGACTTGGTGGTGTACGACCCGAATTATCGCGGCACCATTTCCGCCAAGACACATCACCTGAACGTGGATTACAGTGCGTTCGAGGGCTGGGAAATCAAAGGGCGTCCGCACGTCGTCACCGTGCGCGGCGAAATCGCGGCAAGAGACGGCGAATTTGTCGGCACGCTTGGACGCGGGCAGTTCGTAAAACGTGAACCGACACATTTCTAAACGCCCATTCTCACAGCATTCGTCGAACGATCTTGCGGTGCACTCTCCAAAAAGCGCACGCACGGAAAAAAAGAGGGCAACCCGGAAGCGGGCTGCCCTTGTTTCATCCTCATTGACCGTATGCTGACCATTACGCCAACTCTTGCTCTCGACGAAAGCGAAATTCAAGAAACATTCGTACGCGCGTCTGGTCCCGGCGGACAGAATGTCAACAAAGTCGCCACGGCGGTCGAACTGCGCTTTGACATCGCCCATTCGTCGTTGCCCGAAGAAATTCGCGCGCGTTTGATGCGTCTGGCTGCCAACCGCATTTCGGCAGAAGGCGTGCTGGTGATTCAAGCGCGGCGATTCCGCACCCAAGAACAAAATCGTCAAGACGCGCGGCAGCGTTTGATTGCGCTCATCCGCCAAGCGCTGGAGAAACCCAAAACGCGCCGCGCCACCACACCCTCGCAGGCGGAAAAAGAACGCCGTTTGGAAACCAAAAAACGCCGCAGCCGGACCAAGCAGCTGCGCCGCAGCGCCAGAACGCAAAATGATTTTTGATCAGGCGCGTGTTAGAGAGCCAAAACGCCAAGCAAAAAAATGAAAATCTCCCCTCTCCTTGTGGGAGAGGGGTTGGGGGTGAGGGGTTATTTTCGAATCAGCGAGTTTCCCGCTAGCCCACAAACCGGCTGCTGAAGGCGAACATCCGGATCCTCTCGCGTTTCCCCTACATCGTGAGGCGCGCCCGTGGCGCCGGTTGCTCCGCGCGGGCTTTTCGGATATAATTGAAACAGCAAATAGTTGAAAAAGGAAACTATTATGAAAGCAGAACCGCAGCAGGTTGCCGCTCAGGTTTTGGAAGTGGTCCCGCTCATCATGCGCGCCATCCGCTCCCAGATGCGCGCACACCGCCGCGCGGATTTGACCGTCACGCAATTTCGCGTCCTCGCGTTTATTGACCGCCACACGGGCGCGTCGCTGTCCGATGTGGGCGACCACATCGGCTTGGCGCTTCCCTCCATGTCCAAAATGATTGACGTGCTGGTCGCGCGCAAATTGGTGGCGCGCAAATTTGATCTGACCGACCGCCGACGCGTCACCTTGGCGCTGACCGCGCGCGGGCGCGCCATTTTACAGGGCGCGCGCGACGAGACGCGCGCCGTCATGACGCAAACATTTGCGACGTGCAGCGCGCCAGAGCTCCAAACCATCGCCGCGGCGATGGAACTGCTGCGCCCGCTGTTTTTATCCGAGCGCGAAGTGAAATTGGCGCGTCGAGGCAATCATGAACATTCTTGAACTGGACGCGCTGACGCGGCGTTTTGGCGATTTTACCGCCGTCGCGCCCTTGACCTTGAACGTCAGCGCGGGCGAAATTTTTGGTTTACTCGGACCGAACGGCGCGGGCAAGACGACGACCATCAAAATGTTGACCACCCTGCTCCCGCCAACTTCCGGCACCGCGCGTGTGGCGGGCTTGGATATTGTGCGGCAAGCCAGCGCTGTACGCCGCATCATCGGTTATGTGCCGCAAATGTTGTCCGCCGATAGTTCGCTGACCGGCTATGAAAATCTTTTGATTTTTGCGAAATTGTATGATTTGCCGCGCGGCGAGCGAGAAAGGACGGTGCGGACTGCGCTCGAGTTCATGGGCTTGGGCGATGCGGGCGATAAATTAGTGCGCCATTATTCCGGCGGCATGATTCGCCGCCTCGAAATCGCACAGTCCATGCTCCACGCGCCGCGCGTGCTTTTTCTCGACGAACCGACGGTGGGACTCGACCCGGTAGCGCGGAAAAATGTGTGGGACCGCATTCGCGAATTGCAGCAGGAATTTGGCACGACCATCGTCTTGACCACACACTATATGGACGAAGCCGATTCCTTGTGCGGTCGCGTCGCGATTATGCATTTGGGAAAGATCGCCGCTCTCGGCACGCCGCAAGAATTGAAACGCTCGGTCGGGGGCGACGACGCAACGCTGGACGATGTCTTTGCCCACTACACGGGTACAGCATTGGAAGCGGGAGGAAATTATCGTGAAACTGCTCGAGCAAGACGTACGGCACAGCGGCTTGGTTAATCCGCTTCTGCCGCCAGAAAATCTTTGGACACAGCTGGTGGACTTTGCGCGCACGAGCACGGTGATTGCCGAACTCGAAGTACGCAAACTGATGCACGACCAAACGGATTTGTTTACGCGCGCGGTGCAGCCGGTGTTGTGGTTGTTGATTTTCGGTCAAGTGTTTACGCAAATCCGCGCGATTCCGACCGGCAATTTGAGTTACATCGCGTTCATGGCGCCGGGCATTCTCGCGCAAAGCGTTTTGTTCATTTCCATCTTTTACGGTATCGCCGTGATTTGGGAACGCGACCTCGGCATCTTGCAAAAATTTCTCGCCAGTCCCACGCCGCGCACCGCGTTGGTCTTGGGCAAAGCGTTGTCGGCGGGCGTGCGCGCGTTGTCGCAAGCGGTCATCATTTACATTGTCGCCGCGCTGCTCGGCGTACAGATTGATTGGAACCCGCTCGCCATTTTGGGTGTGATTGTGGTGGTGTTTCTGGGCGCGGGAATTTTTTCGACGTTTTCGCTCATCATTGCCTGTTTGGTCAAAACGCGCGAACGTTTTATGGGCATCGGGCAAGTTTTGACCATGCCGTTGTTTTTTGCGAGCAACGCGATTTATCCCATCACCATTATGCCCGCGTGGCTGCAAGCGATTGCCTTGGCGAATCCTTTGACGTATTTGGTGGACGCGCTGCGCTCGCTAATGCTGGCAGCGCCATCCGATTACGCGCACGTCGGCGTGGATGTGTTGGTCCTCGCCGGCGTCATGTGCATCATGGTGTGGCTCGGCGCGCGGATGTATCCAAAAGTAGTCATTTAGGTGGAACCGAGTCCACATGAACTCTGTTCCTTCCCAACGATGAAAATCTCCCCTCGCCCAAAGGGCGAGGGGCTGGGGTGAGGGGGTATTTTCAAATCAGATGATTGCGGCAAAATCGAGACGGTTCGACTATTCGTGGATTGCGTTGGCGGTGACGACGGCAGGCGCGATGCTCGCGTCCGTGCAAGGGTCGGCGCTCATTATCGGCTTGCCGGACATTTTGGCAGGTCTTGAATCGAGCTTCTTTACCATCATTTGGGTCTTGCTCGGTTATTTGCTCATCACAACCGCGCTGGTACCCGTCGTCGGACGGCTCGCGGACATGTTTGGGCGCAAGAATTTATACAACGCGGGCTTTGCCATTTTCACAATTGGCTCGCTGCTGGCGGGTTTTGCGCAGCAGCCATTTCACGGTTGGGATTTGGTTCTGTATCGCGTGATTCAAGGTGTCGGCGGCGCGCTGTTGTTTGCTAACAGTACGCCGATTGTGACCGACGCGTTTCGCCGCGAGCGACTCGGTTTGGCGCTCGGCATCAATCAAGTTGCCGTCGCGGCGGGCTTTGTGTTGGGTCCGGTGCTCGGCGGAATCCTCACCGCGATTTCGTGGCGCTGGATTTTTTGGGTCAATGTTCCTTTCGGCATCGTCGGTACGCTTTGGGGCATCCGCGCATTGCGCGAGCCGGTCAAGCTGCCCGGCGGGCAACGTTTTGATGTGTGGGGCAGTGTGACGTTTGCCGTCGGTCTCGCCGCGCTGCTGTTGGGACTCTCTCTCCTCGCGTTCCCGCTTTTGCCGATGGTCGTCATCTACGCGATGTTCATCGTCGCCGTCGTCGGACTGGGCGCGTTTGCGTACATCGAAACGCGCGTGCCGCAGCCGATGTTTGATTTAGAGTTGTTCCGCGACCGCCTTTTTCTTTTTGCGAATCTCGCGAATTTATTGAATGGTTTGGCGCGCGGCGCGGTATTGTTTTTGCTTACGTTCTTTTTGCAGGGACCGTACGGACAAGACCCGTTGATGGCGGGCATCATGACCGCGCCGTTCGGCGTGGGCTTTATGCTCGTCGGTCCGCTTTCGGGGCATCTTTCCGACCATCACGGTTCGCGCGGACTCGCCACCGTCGGGCTGCTGATTTCGGGCGTGGGCTTGTTGGGATTAGCAACGGTTGTTTCGACGACACCGTACTGGTTGATTGCCATTTACATGGTGTTAATGGGCGGAGGTTCGGGCTTGTTCAATTCGCCCAATACGAACGCGATTATGCAATCCGTGCCGCCCGAACGACGCGGCATCGCGGCGGCGACGCGCACGATGCTCGCCAACACCGGACAAATGTTGAGCATCGCTATCATCTTTCCGCTGGTCTTGAGCCAACTGCCCGAGCAAGTGATGATACGCGTGTTTTTGTACGGCGGCGGCATGAATGATGTGCCGCAGATTCTCGCGTCATTTGAAGCGGGATTGCGCATCGCGTTTTTGCTTTCGTTCATTATCACCTTGATTGCCGCGGGCGCATCATGGCTGCGACCGCCGCACCGCCGCGCTGACGCGCGCACACACGGTTCCGCTCGCATGGGTGCACACGCGTCAGTAGAGCCACAAACGCAAGCCGCGCCCTCGCGCGCGCAAGCTGACACGGATGACTGACCAGCGCGCGAAAAAAAGAATCGGCAAGAATGCTGCGGACGTTGAGACGCAGCATTCTTTGTGTACGCCAAGGACGCGCCCAAAATGACGCTTGACGCTGCGCGGCAAAAACGTACAATGTTTTTGAAATCCTCAAAACGCTTTCCGATTCCACGCAAGGAGAACATCATCCATGACGATGAATGCCGCTGCCCTCGCGCAGCTGAACAAAGAATACACATTGTTTGAATGGAGCGCGCAAAACGCGATTAACCCCATCGCCGTTGACCATGCCAAAGGCGTTTACTTTTGGGACACCGACGGCAAACGCTACATTGACATGAACTCGATGCTGATGAGCGTCAACATCGGGCACGGCGACGAACGCGTCATCAAGGCGATTCAAGACCAAGCCGCCCGATTGACGTACGTCTCGCCGTACATGGCAACCGACGTGCGCGGGCAGTTGGGCGAAATGCTCGCCGAAATTACGCCGGGGCGCTTGAAAAAATCGTTTTTCACACTCGGCGGCGCCGAGGCGAACGAAAACGCGATCAAAATCGCCAAGATGGTGACGGGCAAACAAAAAATTATCGCGCGCTATCGCTCGTACCACGGCGGCACGGCGGGCGGCATGACGCTCACGGGCGACCCGCGCCGCTGGCCCTCCGAACCCGGCATTCCCGGCGTGATTCACGTGCACGATCCGTATCGCTATCGCTGCCGCTGGTGCATGGAACAGGACGCGTGCAACCTGAACTGTCTCAATCACGTCGAAGACACGATCCAGTTTGAAGGTCCCAACAACATTGCCGCCATTATTATGGAACCCGTCACGGGCACGAACGGCATTATTATTCCGCCCGACGGTTACATGCAGGGCATTCGCGCGTTGTGCGACAAGTACGGGATTTTGTTCATCGCCGACGAAGTGATGAGCGGGTTCGGGCGCACGGGCGAATGGTTCGCCGTCAATCATTGGGGCGTCGAACCCGACATCATGTCCGTCGCCAAAGGTTTGACCAGCAGCTATTTGCCGCTCGGCGCGACCATCGTGAGCGAAGAAATCGCGAATTATTTTGACGAAAAAGTTTTGTACGCGGGCTTGACGTACGGCGGTCACGCCATGGGCTGCGCGGCGGCGATTGCGTGCATCAATGTTTATAAAGAAGATAATCTCATCGCGCGCGCTCAAGAGATGGGCAAATATCTCGGCGCGTGGCACGAAAAACTCAAAGCCAAACATCCCTCCGTCGGCGACGTGCGCTACATCGGCATGTTCTCGATTATTGAAGTGGTCAAGAATCGCGCCACGCGCGAACCGATGGCGCCGTTCAATGCCAAAGCGTCGGAAATGGGACCGATGGCATTGGTCTCGAAATTTTTCCGCGACAACGGTCTCTATACGTTTGTGCGCTGGAACAACATTCTCGTCAATCCGCCGCTCATTATCACCAAAGAAGAATTGGACGAGGGCATGGAAATCATTGACCGCGCGCTCGAAATCACCGACGACTCGGTCGTCGCTTGAGCCAGTTATCCGTTATGCGTTATCCGTAATCGGGAACCTCCGCTGCGCGTTTGGCGGACTCGCGCCGATTACGGATAACTTTTTCTGGTCACTGTCATGTCGTCTCCGCCGAACAATCCCCCTTTGCGCCATTGGCGCCATCGCGCGCACACTTGGCTGCGGCGCAAAAATAATTTGCCCTGCCCGCGCTGCGCGTTCGATTTGCATGACGCGCCGCTGTACCGCGAATGGCGCGTCTGCGATAACTGCGGACATCATTTTCCGCTCGACGCGCAGCATCGCATTCCGACACTCGCCGACCCGCATTCGTTTCACGAACTCGAAAAATTTTTCACGACGCGCCCGCGCGGCATCACAAAGCCGCAAGGGCGCGAATACGCCGAACGCATGCGCGCGGCGAAACACGATACCCAATTGCGCGAAGCCGTCATCATCGGCGACGCGAACATTCACGGACACGCGGTGATGCTCATCATTCTGGATTTTCGCTTTTTGGGCGGGACGATGGGCGCGGCGGCGGGCGAAAAAATCGCGCGCGCGTTCGAGACCGCCGCCGCGCGCACACTGCCCGTCGTCGCTGTGACCGCTTCCGGCGGCGCGCGCATTCAAGAGGGTATGAACGCGTTGATGCAAATGGCAAAAACTGTTGCCGCCGTCAATTTGTTTCAGCAAAGCGGGTTGCCCTACATCACCATCTTGACCAATCCGACCACCGGCGGCGTGTATGCGAGTTTCGCTAATCTGGCAGATGTGATTCTTGCCGAGCCGCGCGCGCTCATCGGGTTTGCCGGACCGCGCGTCGTCGAAATTCTCACGCGTCAAAAATTACCCAAAGATTCGCACCGCGCGGAATTTTTGCTCGAACATGGAATGGTGGATGCGGTCATCCCGCGCATGAACTTGCGCGCGTATGTCGCCAACATCCTCGCCAACATTTCTGCGCGCGCACACCGCGCGCCTCTATTGCCGCGCATGTCTGAAACTCCGCCGCGCGCGTCATCCGAACCGCCCAGCGCTTTCTCCGCGTGGGATACCCTTCAACGCGCGCGTCACCCCGACCGCCCGACGACGCTCGACTATGTGAACTATTGCTTGACCGATTTTGTGGAATTGCGCGGCGACCGTTTATATGGCGACGACCCTGCGATTGTGGGCGGACTGGGCAAGCTCGACGGACACGGCGTCATCGTCATCGGACACGAACGCGGGCACGGCGACACGCGCGCCCAACATCACGAAGGACGCGCCGCGCCCGAAGGGTATCGCAAAGCGCAGCGCTTGATGCGGCTCGCGGCGAAATGGAATTTGCCGGTCATCACGTTTGTGGACACGCCCGGCGCGAACCCGAGTTACGAAGCGGAAAAGCGCGGCATCGCGATGGCGCTGGCGAATTCGCTTTCGACAATGCTGCAAACGCGCGTGCCGACCGTCGCGGTCATTATCGGCGAAGGCGGCAGCGGCGGCGCGCTCGCGTTGGCGGCGGCAGACCGCGTCTTGATGTTGGAACACGCGGTGTATTCGGTCATCTCACCCGAAGGCGCGTCCGCGATTTTGTACGGCGACGACGCGCACGCAGCGGAATTGGCGGAACATTTACATCTTACCGCGCGCGATTTGTGGGAACGCAAAATCATTGATGCGATTATTCCCGAACCGGCGGGCGGCGCGCATACCGACGCGAAGACAACCGCCGAAACGGTGAAAACATTTTTACAGGCAGCGCTGAACGAAATCGCCGAAACCGATGTGGAGCAATTGCTCGAAGCGCGTTATAAAAAATATCGCGCCGTCGGAAACCTGCGCCCGAATGACGAATAAAAAGAAAAACCCGTCCGACAAAATCTGCCGTGACGGGTTTGGTTTCGACGCGAAAAATTTTGTTACGCCGCGAAATACAAAGTCAAACTGTTCTCCGTCGTGCTCAACACCTGCAATTTCAAACCGGTGGTCATCTGCAAATCCGCGAGCTGTCGGTTGAGTTCGCTCTCGGCATTCGCTTTGACCTGCGTAATCTGCGGCTCGATGAGACTGCTCGGCACACCGAAACCGCCCACATCCACTTGCGTCACCTCAATCGTAATCCGACCGTTCACGACATTGAACTTGAGCGACGCGTTGGGCTGGACCGTCAGCAAAGAGTTCAGTTGAATTGTCGCGCTCACATTCGCGGTATTGCCCTCGTGAAGGTCCAAACGCACATCGGTCGCCGCGCCATCTTGCGGCATGTTTTTGGTCAGCTGCCGATTCAAATAACGCTCGCTCAACGTGACGACCATATCATGATTGTCGGTCGTTTGCGCGGGCAGCGACTGTAACGGCGGCACCGCGTGCGCATCGGACGCGCTCGGCGTGCGACGCACCGGAATCACACCCAGAAGCACAAGTCCTCCCGCACAGCCCAACACCAACAGCGCGAGCATCGCGCCCACAACAACTTTCATTTTACTCCTTCTTGCGGCACCGCCGCCGGACCCGCCGCTTGCGCGAATTTCAAAATCAACAAATCCTCCGTCGTCTCGATCGCGGACAACTGCACGCGCGTGTCTTGCTGCAATTCCAGCAGCGAATGATTCAGTTTCGCTTCGGCGACGGCGACCACGTGACTGACAAAACGGTCCATCAACGCGCGCGGCACATTCAATCCGGCAATGCGCACTGCCGTCACGGCGATACGCACGCGTCCGTCTTGCAGACCAAACATCATGTCCGCGATTGGGCGCGCGCGCAAATGGAAATTCCATGCCGTCAATCTCAACGCGGCGTAAAATTTCGCGCGCTGTCCGGTTTGCACATCCAGTGTCGCATCGTCCAATTGGATTTTGAAACGCGCGACTTGCGCTTCGGGTGCCGGCGCGTTCGGCGTGGTTTCCGCCGCCAATGCTTCGCGCAGCTGCTGATTGAGGAATGGCTCAATCAGCATTACCGTGACAGCAGGTTCGCCGGCAAATGCCGGCATCTCCGGCAGTGGCGCGCGCGCCGACCGACGCAGCGCCAGCCACTGACGCGCACACACAGCGCTGCGCGCGCATGGGTGTGCGCGCGTCAACACGCCGATGCCGATGACGACCAGCGTGAGAATTATTCCGACGAACACTCCAAGAACAAAATCCAAAGTTCACCGTCTCGCGTAAGTCGTCTTTGCCGCATGTCGCCTTCCGCTTTCCGCCTTTTGCCTTTTCTACATTTTCTCCGGCGCGGTGACGCCCATCAAATCTAACGCACGCGCCAAGACCGTTTTCGCCGCGACGACGAGCGCCAAACGCGCTTGCGTCAACGCGGGGTCGGTCTGTTTGGGCGGCAAGACCGGGCAGTGGTCGTAAAACGCGCTGAACGCTTTGCCTAGTTCGAGCGCGTAATGCGGCAAATGATGCGGTTCGAGTTTCATCGCCGCCAATTCGACAATTTCTTCCAACTTGAGCATGTGCTTGATTAAATTCAATTCGGCAGGATGCTGCAACAAACTCGCATCCGCTTGTGTGCGCGCGATGCCCTGCTCTGCCGCGTTCCGCAAAATACCCGCAATGCGCGCGTGCATATACTGCACGTAATACACCGGATTTTCATTCGACTGCTGCACCGCCAACTGCAAATCAAAATCCATCGGCGCATTTGCCGAAATCGTAATCAGCATAAAGCGCACTGCATCCGCGCCGACTTCGTCCAACACTTCGTCGGTGGTCACAAATGTGCCGCCGCGTTTGGACATGGTGACTTTTTGCCCGCCGCGCGTGAGTTGCACATTTTGATACAGCAGAATTGTCATGCGGCTTGTATCGAGTCCCAACGCTTTGGCGGCAGCATACACGCGCGGCACATCGCCGTGATGCCCCGCCCCCCACACATAAATCGCGCGGTCGAAACCCCGTTCGACCAACTTGTTCCACACATACGCGACATCCGACGCGAGATACGTTGGACGCTCTTCGGGATTGGGAATCACATCCGCCGAGCGAATCAGCACGGCATCTTTGTCTAAACCCAATTTCGTCGCGGCAAACCAGGTGGCGCCATCATGTTCGTACGTCAAACCGGCATCTATCAATTTTTGCATCACCTGCGCGAACAAACCGCTGTCGTACAACGATTTTTCCGAGAACCAACTATCGTAATGCACATTCATGCGCGCGAGTGTAGCGCGCACCTGCGCGATGACCATATCGGTCCCAAGGCGTCCCAAGGCGCGAATCGCTTCGTCGCGCGGCAAGTCCAAAAACCGCGCGCCGTGCTGGTCCAAAATTTCGCGTGCGAGGTCCATCACATACGCGCCTTTGTAACCGTCTTCGGGAAAAGGTTCGTCACGCCCCAATGTTTGCGCGTACCGCGCGTAAATGCTCGCGCCGAAGTGGCGAATCTGCGAGCCCGCGTCGTTGATGTAATATTCGCGTTCGACGCGATACCCTGCCGCTTCCAAAATTCGCGCGAGCGTATCGCCAATCGCCGCGTTGCGCGCGCCGCCGATGTGCAGAGGACCGGTCGGATTCGCGCTGACAAATTCGACTTGGGCGCGCTGCCCGCTGCCCAAATTGAGATTGCCAAATTGCGCGCCCGCCGCGTTGATGGTATCCACCTGCGCGGCGAGCCACGTCGGCGCGAGCGTAAGGTTGACGAAACCCGGCGCGGCAGTCTCGACCTTTTCAATCGCCGCATGTGCCGGAAAATGCTTGGCGATACTTTGCGCGATTTGCAGCGGCGCGCGTTTGGCGACTGCCGCGAGTTTGAGCGGGAGTGAGGAGGAAAAATCGCCCATCTCGGGTTTCGGCGGGCGCGCGATTTCGACGGGCGGAATTTCAAACGCGGGCAGCTCGCCCGCGTTCTGCGCCGCCAGCATTGCGTTTCGTACCAGTTCGGCAAGGGTGTTGCGAATCATAATGTGTGCCATCTCACCTTTTCAAGGAGTGGTGGTCGAATAGACCGGGTCTTGCTTGGCGTCGAACATGGCGCGCGAATACAGCATGGTGCGCGTAACCGTCAGCGTATTATTCAGCGTCAAAGAAACCATGCTCTGCGCCGGTATGGAAAAGGGAATGCGTTTGCGCGTATTCAAATCAAAATAAATATTGCCCTGCTGCGGCGCGGCGCCGGAATTCAGGACAAGTTGAAAATCCAAATCTTGCTGCCCGCGATTGACCAACACAATCGTAACACTGCCGGTCCGCGAATCACGCGCGGCGTGCGCCGAAACATTGCCGACGCGCGAAGCCGACGGAACGACGCGGTCGCCGTAATTGGCATACAATTGCAGCGCGTAATATGTGGGACGTTTCGCGGTGCCGCGTTCCGCGACAAGTCCCAACGAATCGTTGCCGTGCGCGCTCCAAATGTTGACCATCGCGACGCCGGCTTCCGCCATTTGCCCCATCGTTTCCGCCAGCCACAAGCCCGCCGAAAAAGAAGCGCTGCTGCCTTCGCCAAAGTTGCGCCAATTGTCCGACAAATTCATTTCCGTAAACGCGAGCGGAATATCGCGCCCCGTGACGCGTTGGATATAGTCGCGCAGCGCACGTACACGCCGCGCGGTGCCCAACGCATCGCCGACCAGCACCGTCGGATTGGTCTGATTGCCGTTAAACGGATAGCGATGCAGAGAAATGACATCCACTGCGTCGCCGTTTACCTTGAGCCACGGTGTCAGCCAATCGTTCGCCGGATCGGTGAAATCGTACGCGTTCGCGTATTCGGGACCAAAAATCAAAATGCGCGGGTCCACCGCTTTCATCGCATCGCGATAGCTGCGCCAGGTGTTGATCCATTTTTCTTTCGCGCCGCCGCGCTGATTTTTGTCCTCTTCATTGCCGATGGACCAAAAGCGCACGTCGTATTTTTTGATGACGTTCACATAGCGTACCATTTGCGCGGCGAACTGCGGATCATGATTCGAGTACGGCACTTGAATCAACGGTTCCACATCCAACGCGCGCGCGTCGAGAATAAAGCGGTCGAGCGCATTCCAATCGAGTTGGCTCAATTCGTAATTCTCGCCGCCCCAACGCATCACCGTAAAATCGAGCGCGGGCAGCTCCTCGCGCGCGGAACGCCCAAAGCGCCCTGCCCAATAGTTGATGCCAAACAGCGCGGGACTGATTTCTAAATCGGCAGGGCTGTGAAGATTCAACACGCGCGCGCGCGGCAGTTTGCGCGCGCCGCCGAGGGTGTTGCGTACGGCGTACGGATTGGGTGTGGGCGTGAAGGTGGGCGTGAGCGTCGGCGTCGGTGTATCCGTCGCGGTCGGCGTCGGCGTCAACGTTGGCGTAGCGGTCGCGGTCGGCGCGGGCGTTTCGACGACCAAGCGCGCGACTTTGGGCGTCACGACAAAAGTCGGCGGCGGGTCATTTTGTAAAGTACACGCCGTCAGCAGCAGGCAGCACAATAAAACGAACTTGTTCATGCCGAAAAGAGCTTGGGCTGACGGTCAAGGCGCGGTCCCGGAATTGGACTGCGCGTGCGCGGGGTCGAGAAAATTATTGCGCGGCGACCAGACGGCGAATTGATACAGCGCGTACAATTGCGCGAGCCGATACAATATCTCGTCGGGCGCCGCGTTGGTGGCGAGACGCGTATCGGTGACCGACAAACGCGTTGTCACACTCCACGCATGAACACCCGGCACAAATTTTTCGAGCGTGTTGTTCAACACATTCAAATCCACAAGGCGCGCGCAGCGCACGTGCATTACATCCTGTTCGTTTTGGCGCAAGCGCAGTGTGCCTTCGCCGCCCAGCTCGGCAAAGATTTGACGCAACGTGCGTTTTTCGGGCGCGCCCTGCATCAATTTATTGAAAAAATTTTGCGCGTCGAGGCGCGCGCCCACGGGAATTTGCCATTCGACGCAAACCCCCTGCCCGTCCAAGCTAACGCCGAGCCACGCGCAATTTTCCCACGTCAACGTCGGCAGATGAAATTGTTTTTGCATCAAGCGCACGACGTATTCGGCTTTGGTGTAACGCAAACGCAGCGCATCAATGCGCGGGTGCGCCGCTGAAATTTGCGCTGGCGAGAGCGACCATTCAGGATAAAAATGCGCATCCCACCGCCGCGCGCGCATCTCGCCGTAAATGCGTTCGTGCAGCCACACCAATTGATTGCGCGCCTGCTGCCGCGCCAAATCGTACGCGGGGTCGGACGCGTGCGGTTCTTGTAAGGCGTTTATATCCGAAAGCGAAAAGAGGTTCATCCTTTAACCTTTTGCATCTCATCCCAATTCGCGCGTGCCGTTGATTCGAAATCAACGGCTAAAAAAGGCATCGCCATCGCAAAATTCAGGCGCGCATTGTTTTCATCTCGTCCCAATTCGCGCCGACCCGAACTTCGACCTCGAGGGGGGCGTCCAGTTTGTACGCGTTGGACATGATTTCACGCACCACCGGCGCGAATTCGTCCACTTGATTTTCGGGACACTCGAAGACCAATTCGTCGTGCACCTGCAAAATCATTTTGCCTTGAAATTTGCGCGCGCGCAATTCGTCGTGCAAACGAATCATCGCGATTTTGATAATGTCCGCTGCCGTCGCCTGAATCGGCATGTTGATGGCTTCGCGTTCGGATTGATTTTTTTGCGCGGGCGGCAAACGGCGCCCCGACGCGAGGTCAGGAAAATAACGCCGCCGTCCGAGCAGCGATTCGACATAACCTTTCTCGCGCGCCATCGCTTTGGTGCGTTCCAAATATTCGCGCACACGCGGATATTTCGCGTAATAGTCGTTGATGAGTTTGCGCGAATCTTCGAGCGAAAGTTCCGTGCGTCCGGCAACACCCCAATCGCTGATGCCATAGACGACACCAAAATTAATCGTTTTGCCGAGACGGCGCATTTGCGGCGTGACCTGTTCCAACGGCACGTTGAACAACATTGCCGCCGTGCTGGCGTGAATGTCTTCGCCCTCGGCGAACGCTTTCAAAAAATTCGGGTCTTGGGAAACGTGCGCCAAAATGCGAAGTTCCACTTGCGAATAATCGGCGGACACCAAGACACTGCCCGGCGGCGCGATGAACGCGCGGCGCACACGGCGTCCTAATTCCGTTCGCACCGGAATGTTTTGCAAATTCGGATTGGACGAAGACAAACGCCCGGTGACGGTGCCCGCTTGATTGAAATTCGTGTGTACGCGCCCGTCGAGTGGATTCACCAACAGCGGCAGCGCATCGACATACGTGCCTTTGAGTTTCGCCAATTCGCGGTGTTCCAAAATCAACGGAATCACCGGATGCTGTTCGCGCAAGCTTTCCAACGCGCCTGCGGCGGTCGAAATTTTGCCGGTGCTCGTGCGTCCCAAGCCCTGTGACGACAAGCCCAATTTTTCAAAGAGCGCTTCGCTGAGCTGTACCGGCGAATTGAGATTGAACGACGCGCCGACCAGCGCGTACACTTGCGCTTCCAATTCGCTCATGCGCGCGGTAATTTCGTTCGAGAGCTCTTGCAGCGCCTTCAAATCCAGCAGCACGCCTGCCGCTTCCAAATCCACAATCACCGCCACTAGCGGCATTTCGATTTCATAAAAAAGTTTGTCGAGTCCGCGTTCTTGGAGTATCGGCGCGTAATGTTCGTACAGGCGATACGTGTAATCGGCATCCGCACAAGCATACTGCGTGAGTTTCTCGAGGCTCACCTGCTCCATCGTCATTTGATTTTTGCCTTTGCCGATAAGCGCTTCGATTTCGGTCATCTGCACGCCGAAATGTTGAAATGCCAAATGCTTGAGCCCAATGGCTTGCTGATTCTGTTCGACCAAATGCGCCGCAATCATCGTATCGAACGCGAACTGGTTGATTTCAAAGCCCGCGCGCCGCAGAACCCCCCAATCGTAACTCGCGTTGTGCGCGTACTTGGCAATTTTCGCGTCGGCGAACACCGGATTCAATCTTTCGCGCACCAACGCGATCGGCAGTCTGGCAAACGGATGGGCGTCGTCGCTCGCCACCGCGATGGTTTGTGCTGCGGCATCAAACAAGGACGGCTGTTTCGATTCTTTCGCCGTCCTCCCTTTCACGGTTTTCGCCGCTTTCGGGGCTTTCGCGTTTGGGGCATCGTGCGCGACGGGAATGTAATACGCTTCCCCCCCCCCTACGCCGATGGCGATGCCGACCAAATTCGCGCGCTGCGGGTCCACATCCGTCGTTTCCACGTCCACGACAAACGCCTTGTTTTCCCGAATGCGTTTCACCAACGCGTCGAGGTCGGTATCCGAAAGCACCGTCGCGTATTTCGTCGTCACCTCTGACGCGAGATTCTCCCCCTCTCCTTGTGGGAGAGAGGACGGAGGGGTGAGATTCCCCGGCAAACGCGCGAGCAGCGACTGAAAACCGAGTTCGCGCAATAATTCCACCACTTGCGCGCGGTCGTACTCGCCAAAGCGCGCGGCGTTAACGTCGAGCGCAATCGGAACATCGCGGTTAATGGTGACCAGCGCTTGGTTCAACTCGACCTGTGTACGCGCGGCTTGAATTTTTTCGCGGAGCTTGCCTTCGATTTCGTCAATATGCTGATAAATGCCCTCGATGCTGTGATACTCTTGCAGTAACTTGGTCGCGGTCTTGTCGCCCACGCCCGCAATTCCGGGGATGTTGTCGGAAGGGTCGCCGCGCAAGGCTTTGAAATCAATCAACTGCGGCGGCGTGAGACCAAAGCGTTCGACTACGGCGGCGGTGTCGTACAATTTGATTTCGCCGGTATAGCCAACAAACATCAACACTTGGATTTTGTCGTTGACCAACTGTAAGGTATCGCGGTCGCCGGTGAGGATGAGCGTGTCGAGCTGCTGTGCCTGTGCCTGTTTGGACAACGTGCCAATCAAATCGTCGGCTTCGTAGCCTTCCAACGCAAAGACAGGAATGCCCAATACAGCGCAAAATTGGCGGCAGCGCTCGAATTGCGAACGGAGGTCGTCGGGCGTGCTCGGACGATTGGCTTTATATTCGACAAATTGTTCCGCGCGAAAACTTTTGCCCGCGTCGAACGCGGCAATGACGTACTGCGGCTGCTGCTCTTTGATGACTTTCAAGAGCGTGCTCGCAAAGCCATAGACTGCTTTGGTGGGTTCGCCGCTCGGCGAAGTGAGTTCGCGCTCGATGGCATGATAGCTGCGATGAATCAGCGCGTGCGCGTCGACGAGCAAAAGTTTGGTGTCAGACATGCGGTTGCCAAATAAAAAAGGTTTGCAAGCCGTCCCGTTCGCGTAGCGGAGATTCGACGACTTGCAAACCTCATTCTGTGCGCGCCAAGCCGTTCAGCTGAGACGTTCGAGGTCTTGCACTCCGCTCTGGCTCAGTTCATTCCAACGGGCTTCGCCATTTTTGGCGCGCCATTCCACCACGACCTCGCCTTGAGCGTTGCGATATGCCGCGAGCGCGCGGTGACCGAGCACACGTTCAAACGCTTCCAACGCCTCTTTGTTCGGCTCTTTCATCGTGACGGTGAAATAATCGCCGGGCATCCATTCTACGTTGAGCGGAAAATTCGATTTCCATAAACCGGTGCAGCGTACGGGTGGGTCCGCCTTGACACAGGTGAAATAGGAATCGCCAAATCCATGCGCCCAAAAGGCAAGCCGAATCGCGTTTTCGATGCCGTGACGCGAAGCGGGTAGTTTTTTCGAGAACCAATACGGGGTCATCGTAGGCTCCGGGACTTTTTTTTCAATTGCGGGACAACGACTTTGCCCCACCGATTATTGTAACATAGGGCGCGCGTCGCGCCAAATAGTTTCCGCGTGCCGTTCAAAAATTTGCTGATTTTTCTCTTCCGCCGCTTCCGCGTATGCGCCGAGCAAATCGTCAAACTCTTGCACTGATTCGGCGGTCAGCAACGGGACGCGCAAACGCGCCGCGCCGTACAAACCGGCGATGTAACGCGCCGCATGTTTGCGAAACAAAATCAAGCCGCTGCGCGGTCCGTAAAATTCCAGATTCAACGCGAGATGCCGCCGCAGCAGCGCCACACGCTCCGCGAACGAAACCTCATCGCGGTCGCGCCCGGAAAAAATCCACGGGTTGCCAATCGCGCCGCGCCCAATCATGACCGCGTCGCAGCCGGTATGCGCTTTCATGCGCGCAATATCCGCCACCGTTTTCACATCGCCGTTGCCGACGACGGGAATGCTCACGCTTTGTTTGATTTCCGCAATCGCGTCCCAATCCGCGCTGCCTTGATATGCCTGCGCTTTGGTGCGCGCATGGACGGCAATCAGACTCGCGCCGTTGTCCTCCAAAATTTTCGCGACGGTCAAGTAATTGCGCGAGCCATCGTCCCAGCCCAAGCGAATTTTCCCGGTCACCGGCACGCGCAGCTCGCGCGACGCGCGCGCGAAATAACGCGCGATGCGTTCGGGAAAACGCAGCATCCCTGACCCTGCGCCGCGCTCGGCAATGTTTTTGACATAGCAGCCCATATTCAGGTCAATGATGTCGGGTCCAAGTTCCTCGACGCGTTTTGCCGCGTCCACCAAACGTTCGGGGTCGTGACCGTAGATTTGAATCGTCATCGGTTTTTCGGACAAATCAAATTCGAGTCGCTGTGCCGTACTCTCCGCCCAACGTTTTTGCAAAATGCCGTCCGCATTCGTGAATTCGGTGTACGACATGGCAGAACCGAGTTCGTAACAAATGAGGCGGTATGGCAAATCGGAATAGCCGTCCATCGGCGCCAGAATCGCATCGCCGTACACGGGAATCTCACGCACAAAAAATTTCGCGCGCGGGGCGAGCAAATTTTTCCGCGCGTTTGTTTCGCGCGGCAGTTCCGTCAAATTCGTCAACATGATTTTTCGATTATACGCGTCGCGCGGCAAAAACAGAAACCCGCCTCGTACGCGCGCGGCGCGGAGACGGGTTCGCGGCAAGAGATTTTTTCGAGTTGTCCCAAACCGGCGAGTCTTTCAAGACCGCGCAGGTCTTGGGCCAAGAGCTATCCTTCCGCCGTCGGAGTGACCGGAATGTTTTCCTCCGGTAAAGGTGTCGGCGTAAGCGGATTGTCCGCTGACGGCGGTGTAATAATCGCCGACGTCGGCAGAGTAGGCGTCGGCGTTGCCGTCATTGCAGGAGTGGTCGGCGACGCGTTGGGCTCGTATCCTTCTGGCGTGGGCATAATCGGCAGCGTTTCGGGCGAAGCGTTCCATTGCACGAACGCGGCGGCAACCCAGGCTTGTCCGGTTTCCAAAGCCGGTGGAAATTCGATGAGCAACCACGCTCCCTCTTCGCTTCGTCCAATCGCAAAAACATGGTCGCCGCGTTTCAACAAACCGATATTGCGATACGTCATTCCGGGACCGGCGCGCACTTTGAGCTGTTGCGCGGTAACGATTCCTTCCACAACCTGTTCCCCGAACGCGCGTTGAGTTGCCTCCGCCGTTGATTCGGGCGCCGGCATCGTCGCCAGTTCGGGCGTATTCCGCGTTGCGCCGCCTGCGCCTGCGGCGGCGCTCGTCGGTTTTGATACAGGCGCCGCGCTGGCAGTCGCGGGCTGTGCCTTATTCATTTGCTGTGTTGGCGCGGGCGGCAATGTGTCTTGCGCCAAGTTCGGCGCTTGCGTCGGCTCTGGTTGGGTATTTGCTGGGGCAGGCGCGGTTTCCGTCACCGGCAGTGGTTCAGTCGTGGGCGGAGGCGGTTCGACCGTTATCATCATCGGCGATGCCGATTCGCTTGCTGCTGTGGTGTTGCCTTGTCGAGGCGCGGGCGAAGGAAGCGGTGCGATGGGCGTGGGCGCCAAAGCAATCATTGCCGACGGCGCCGCGGCGGGCGCGCTATTTTGCATCCCGGCAACATTATCTGACGGAGTCTGACGCAACAACGTACCAAACAACAAAATCACAAATGCCGCCGTGGCGGCAACGGCTACGCCGCGCAGGCTCCAGACCATCCACGCGGGAGCCGCACGCGCCGGCGCGCGCGGTGTAACCGGCAAAGTAAATTGACGCGGCAGCACCGGTGCAGGTGTTTGTTTCAATAAATTTACGGTCCAACGCAGCGATTCCAGTGACGCACGCGCGCGTGCGCTCTCTTTTAAATGCGCTTCGACCAACGCGCGGTCTTGCGCCGAAAGCGCGCCGTCCAAATAATCGGACAAGCGTTCTTCGACCCACGCGTCCATATCGTGAATTTGAGGCTTTCGATTAAACATTCTCGGTCCGAAAAGGTTGAGTTTCTCCCGTTCTGCTCTTTAGACGAAAAGACTCGGGCAAAAGTTCCTCTTGCTGCATGAGGAAATTACGCATCTGGGCGCGCGCCCGTGAAAGACGTGATTTTACGGTGCCGACATTGGTATTCGTCGCTTCGGCGATTTCCTCGTACGCAAAGCCGTCAATGTCGGAAAGCACCAGCGTAATGCGTTGGTCGTACGGCAGCAGCTGCAAACCTTTGTTAATCCAATGCGCCAATTCTTGGCGCTCGGCGTAATCATGCGGCGCTTCTTCTTGCGCTTCACCCAAACCCGGTGCGGGATTGTCGGGGTCCACGAGCAGCGCGTCGAGCGACGCGGTGGGCTTGCGCTGCTTGGCGCGCAATTGGTCGTAGCAAGTGTTGGTTACAATACGCAGCAGCCACGCTTTGAAGGACCCACCGCGAAAGGATTTGATATTTTTGTACGCATTGACGAATGCGTCCTGCGTCGCGTCGGACGCGGCATCGCCGTCGCCCAACACGCGATACGCCGTGTGATAGACGAGCGATTGATAGGCGCGTACAAGTTGATTAAACGCAGGCACATCGCCGCCCTGTGCTGCTGCAATCATCGCGGGTTCATTCATAAAAAAATATCGGGGGAACAGCGGGCAAACCAAGAGTTGACATTTGTTTTTTTCGCGATATAGTATGTGCAGTCACGCCGAAGTGGCGGAACTGGCAGACGCGCACGACTCAAAATCGTGTGAGGTTCACCCTCTTGAGGGTTCGACTCCCTCCTTCGGCACTGGACAACCTGAAATTTTTGAATACGGCTTCAAGAGACGTTCCGCTAGATTATAACGAAATCGTCGCATTGTACAAAACATCGTCCGTCTGACCTGGTTTTGTAGAATACATCATCCGCCGGATGATGGTGCATGAATCGTTCTCCCACAACGGTTGATGCAGACGCCCGGCGTCATTCTGCCCCCTCCCGCTGGGCGATTCCAAAAGAATGACGCAGTAATCGTTCCTCGCGTTCGCTTTCCCACACGAGCGCGTGTGAGCTGCAAGGCAGTTGGATTCAAACTTCCGACCGTTGGTAGTGAGCTGGCTGCTGGCGCTGTTTGCGGGCGTTGGCTTTGGGTTGTTTCTCGCCTGGTACGTGTTTCCCGTAAGCTACACCGACGCGCAGCCGTATGACCTCAACGATCGAGACAAGGACGATTATTTGTATATGATCGCCGCGTCCTATGCCAACGATAACGATTTCGCTCTGGCTTCACGACGATTGTATTATCTCGGATTGCTTGACGCCAAAGCGCGCCTGACCGAACGCGCGCGCGCTGAAACCAATCCGCTCGCGCAACAAGCGTTGGTCAAGCTGCGGCTTGATTTGGACAAACCTTCCGTCGCGCTCCAACGCGCCACGTTTACGCCGCGCCCCACGCGCAATTTGACACCACAGCCGCGCGTGACCGTCATCGTTCTTGAGCCGACCGCCATCGTACCCACCGCCATTCCACCCACGCCGCTTCCAACGCCGATTCCGCCAACGTCAGAACCCAATCCGAACGCGCCGCGTTTTGCATTAATCGAAAAGCGCGCGCTCAATTGCCTGAGCGTCGGAGGCGGCGCCGGCATCCAAGTCGAAGTGCGCGATGCGAATGGACGCGGCTTGCCGGGCATTTTGGTGGAAGTGAATTCCGAACGCGGCAACGAGCAGTTTTATACCGGATTAAAGCCCGAACGCGGTAATGGCTTTGGCGACGTGACCGTTTTGCCCGGAATTTATTCTGTACATTTGGTCGAGAACGCTCAAAGTGACGTTATTGGCGATTTGCGCATAGAACCGAATGTTGTAGAATGTGATGGCAGTTCTACAGCGACGCAGGGCTGGTACCTGGTCTTTCAGCAAGTCAAGGCGCCGTAAACCGCGCTCACCCGAATTGAGGTTCCCGACCTCCCAGGTTGGAGGGATGCTCTACTCAACGACGAGGGACGAATTTTGCGCTCGCTGCAAGATTTGTCGCGGAGATTCCTCAAGGAATACAAAAGCACGTGATACCGCAACCGCTTGATCAAGTTCCGTTGTTTGCACGTCTGTCCGAGGACGAACGCGAACTACTCAGCAGCCGACTTCGTCATCAAGAATACAACACCAACACGCTCATCTTCACGGCGGGCAAACCTGCCGAGTTCATGGCGGTCATCATCCAGGGCTGGGTCAAACTGGAAAGCGATACGCCGCAGGGACCGATTGCGCTCGCCAATCTCGGCGCGGGCAGTCTTCTCGGCGAAGTGGACTTGCTCCTCAACCGCCCGTTTTCCACCTCTGCCCGCGCGGCGACGACCTGTAGTTTGTTAATTCTCTCGCGCAATGACCTCCACGACCTAATCCTGCAATATCCTTCCATCGGTTTGAAATTCAGTGCGGCGCTCGGCACACGCGTCGCCCATCTCGACGAATATCTCGTCACCCAACGCCTCTCCACCAATCCAATGCTCAGCGCGCTCTCTGATTCGGAAGCGCGCGCGCTAGCGAATCACTTGCAATTTCGCGCGTTCCCGCGCGGCGCGACCATCTTTGAAAGCGGCGGCGCGCCCGAAGCCGCCTGTCTGATTGAATCCGGCACCGTCCGCGTCATCACGGCTTCGCGCGAAGGCGAGCATTATGATGAATTGCAAGAAGGCGAGCTGATCGGGCAGACCGCGTTGATTACCGGCAAGCCGTATCCTTTGACAGCATTCGCCGTCACCGACGTGAATGTGTGGATGTTGTCGCGCCACGATTATTTGAATCTCATCGGCGACCATCCGACGCTGAAACTCGCGTTTTCGCGCGCGCTTGCAGAGCCGTTGGGAGTTGACGAACAAGCGCAAGCGGTGGAACAACTACACGCTTTGCCATTGTTTGCCGATGCCGACCGCACTGCGCTTCAAGCGATTGCGGAGCGTCTCGTCCTGCGGCATTTTCCTGCCGGCGAATTAATATACGCCGAAGGCACGCCGGGAGACGCCATGTACTTTTGCGAATCGGGACGCGTCAAACTCGTTTCCGATGCCGCCACCGAAGCCGAACTGCTCGATCGCGTCGGTCCCGGACAATCGTTTGGCGAAATGGCATTATTGACGGGACGCACGCGCGGCGAAGCCGCCAAAGCGATTGACGACACGACACTTTGGGTTTTGTACAAAACGGAATACGACGACCTCATCGTCCAGCACCCGGCTTTATCACTCGCATTGTCTCGCGCCCTCAGCTCCAAGCTCGGCAATGCAGAAGGCGATGTTGTGGAACGACACCTCCGACAATTGAATCTTTTCTCGGGTCTCTCGCAAACCGAACTGCGTGAAGTTGCCCAATATGTTCAGCCCTTGCGTTTCCGCGCCGGCGAAACCATTTGCTTTGCCGGACAGCCCGCGCAATTTGTGTACATCATCGAAGGCGGCGAAGCGCGCGAAATCGCGCAAGGTCCGAACGGACAAACTATCGTCCTCGATCTCTTGGGCCCCCAGCAATCGTTTGGCGAACAAGCGGTTGTCCAAAATGCAACGTATCCCGTCACCGTTCAGGCGGTCGGCGATATCGAATTGTGGACCATCACCAAAGGGGATTTCGACCGCATGTTGGCACGTTATCCCGCGCTCGCGTTGAGTGTGACGCGCCGCATGGCGGAAGAATTAGAGCGCGCCCGCACACGCGCCCCGCGCATCCAAAGCGCCCCACCCATGCGCCCCGCCGCGCAACCGTACGCGCAGCCCGCGTTGGCTCAACCCGCGCCCGCGTACGCCCCGACGCAGCGAACCGCTGTCGGCGCGAATGGCGGTAATGGCGCTCGCGGCGGCAACGGGTACGCCCCGCGCCCACCGCAGCATCCGGCAGCTGCGCCGGTGCAACCTGCACGCGCACAAGCGACACCGCTGCCCGGAACCGCCGTTGGCGTACGTCCCGCGCCCGCGAAACCGTGGGAACGCTCCGGCAATGTCGTACGTCCGATGCCAGCCGCGACCGCACGTCCTGTGCAGCGCGTTGTCGGCGCAGCACATATGGGCATGGCGCTCAAGAATGGTCGCCCCGGCATCCTGACATGGTTCTCACGCCTGAGCACAGGCAACAAGATTGCGGCGATTTTGGTCAGTCTCTTTGCGCTTTGGATTGTCATCATGCTGCCTTTGTGGATGCTCTATGTCGTTTTGACCTCTGGCATTGGCGGCGCAAATAACAACAACAGCGGCGGCGATGAATTGCCGATTGCATTGGGGATAAGTCGTCCTCCTCTATTCGGCGGCAAAATTGCGCTGAAAGTAAAAACTGCAACCCCAACACCGCTCCCGCCAACAGACATTCCGCCGACTGCCGTACCGACGCGCAAACCAACCGCGCGCCCGATAGCCAAAAAAGCCGAACCGACACCCGAGACCGCGCCCGAAGCAGCAAACGCGGCGCTTGCCGCACCCGCGGCACCGCAAGCGCCACCGCTCCCGCCGCGTCATTGGGACTCGCGCTTGGGTCCGGGCGGTTTGCCCCTCTTGCAAGACATCGGCGTGGAAGATGCCAAAGTGGACCACGGTCAACAATTTTGGCGGTTGGTTGACATGACGTTCCAGGATGCCGGACAAGAATCAGGCAATGACCATACGATTTATATCAAATTGATTGACGAAAACGGCGCGCGCGTCAGCGATAAAGCCGTAGAAGTTTCGTGGGACGAAAGTGGCGCCATCGAAATTCAACGCCTGTCCCTTTCCGACGAAAAACCCAAAGGCGATTACTGCGACTGCAATTACAATTGGCCCATGTACGGCGCGGGCTATCGCGTGCGTGTGGACGATTCCATTCCCAGCGACAAAGTGTACGGCATGATTATGCCGATGAAACGCCACGTCAATTATCGTTTGACCTTCCAACGCGTGACCATGCCATAAACCCGAGCGCCGTGAAAATACTCACGGCGCTCGTTTGTTTCCTTATTCTGGTATTGAATCTGACCGGTTCCGACCTGTCAGATTTTTTACAACTGCAAGCTTGCCAAAGGCGAGTCCCGGGCAAATCCAAACGGCGTGTTCGATTGCCAAGCGCGTTCCGCTTGGCAATCGGACAGAACTCGTTTTCCTTCTCGCAGGAAACGCCGCAGGACCACGACGTCCCGCGTTGACGCTCAAAGTCGAGTCGGCAAATCACTCGCCCCGCCTCAAGCCTTGCAGTTCCTCAAGGCGGAGTGGATTGCCTACTCGGTCGAGTACAGCATCCCTCCGCTTTCCAATTTTTTGCGCGAAACATGCTGTGTTGTCCGGCGGCACGGCATGTAATTTTTCCTCAGCCGCGTTTGTTATTATAATGCCCCGACGCCATCATGTTTGAAGTTGTCTTTCTCGGAACATCGGCTTCCGCGCCGAGTGTGGAGCGCAATCTCACGTCTACGCTGGTGATTCACGACGGCGCGCGTTTCATGCTCGATTGTGCGGAAGGCACCCAGCGCCAAATTCTTCGCAGCGGCGTCGGCTTCAAAGACCTGCGCCGCATCTTTTTGACGCACGGGCATCTCGACCACATTCTCGGCATCGGCGGACTCGCCTCGACGCTCGGGCAATGGGATGTGCAAAGCATTTCGAAACTCGAAATCTACGGCGGGCGTTGGGCGCTCGACCGCGTGCGCGATTTGATGAAAGTCGTCATGCGCGGCAAAGAAGTCGAAATCGAAATCGAATACGTTGACATTAAACCGGGCGTGCTCGTGCGCGAAAAAAATCTGCAAGTAAGCGCGTTCACGGTGCTGCATCGCGGCACCGGGAATTTTGGCTTTGTGTTTGAGGAACAAGCCAAGCGCCCCTTTCTGGTCGAACGCGCGGAAGCGTTGGGCGTGCCGATTGGTCCCGAACGCAAACGTCTGGTCGCCGGCGAAAACATTACGCTTGCCGACGGACGCGTGGTGCATCCCGACGACGTGTTGGGCGATTTGGTGCCGGGCACAAAATTCGTCCACGTCGGCGATGTCGCGCGCATCAACGAAATCATCGCGCCCGCGCGCGACGCAGATGGTTTGGTGATGGAAGCCACGTATCTGAGCCAAGACCGCGACATTGCGCGCAAGCACGGGCATATCACCGCTGCCGAAGCCGCGCAATGCGCGCGCGAGGCAAATGTCAAACAGCTGTTTCTGACGCACATTTCGCGGCGCTACAGCGGTAACGCGGTGCACGCTGAAGCCACCGCTATTTTCCCCAACACGATTGTCTGCAATGACCTCGACCGTTTTACGGTGAAACGCGAGAGGTGAGGGGCAGTGAGCAGTGGGCAGTGGGCAGTGACCAGTAATCAGTAATCGGTAATCCGTAAGCAGTAAGCAGTGAGCAGAGGGCAGAATTATTTCTGCAAAAACTCTTGCAAGCGCGCCAACGCTTCGGGCATATTTTTTCTGCCGAACCCGATGCGAAAATGATTCCCCAAATGCATCGGCTGCGCGTCGTCGTCAAACAGACTGCCGGGCAGCAATAACACACCCTTTTGCGTCACCAAGTCGTGACAAAATGCGTCCGCGTTCGCGTGCAGTAATTTCGGAAACGCAATCGGTCCCGCGTGGGGACGCGCCCAGATGAGTTGCCCTGCATATTCCGCGAAAAACGCGTCCAACAGTTGCAGATTGCGCGCGATGATTTCGCGGTTGCGCTGTGCGAGTTGGGCGCGGTGGCGCAAGGCAAGTTCCGCCAAAAATTCGCTCGGCGCGCTGTTGCAAATCGTCGTGTAATCCTTTAACGCTGCCATGCGTTCGTACACGCGCGCGTGGCGCGTCGCAACCCAGCCGATGCGCAAGCCGGGCAAGCCGTACGTTTTCGACATGACACCGAGTGAAACGGCGTTGTCATTGACATCACACGCCGAAGGCAAACGCCGCGCCGCGTCGTACTCGGATTCGCGATACACTTCGTCCGAAAACAAAATAATGTCATGTTCACGCGCGATTTCATTCACGCGCCCATAATCCGCGCGCGGCATCAAATAGCCCGTCGGATTGTGCGGCGTATTGACGACGATCACGCGCGTATTCGGTTTGATCAAACCGCGCAATTCGTCCACATCGAGCGCCCATTGGTTTTCCGCGCGCGCGCGCCATGGCGACACCTCACACCCGATGCTGTGCGCGACCTCCATCAGCGATTGATAACACGGCGCGTGCGCAATCACATGGTCGCCCGCGTTCAGCGCCGCGTGCATAAAAAGAAAAATCGCTTCTTCCGCACCCGTGTGCACGAGAATGTGTTCGGGCTGCATACTTTCGTACACGCGCGCAATTTCCGCGCGCAGCGTCGGCGCGCCCAGGGATTCGGTGTAACCGAGCCAATGCTTTTCCAAACGCGCGCGCGCGTCGGGTTCCAGTTCCAGCAAATCGCGAATCGTCACCGATTCGCAGTCGGAGGAACAAAGCGTGTATTGGACGTTGAATTCGTATTGCGCGAAATAGCGTTCGAGTTTGAATGGAGTGAAATACATAAAGGGGGAAAGCGAAATGCGAAATGCGAAATGCGAAAGTCGGAATGCGAAATGCGAAAGTCGGAAAGCGAAAAGCGAAAATCGGAAAGCGAAAAGCGAAATGCGAAAAGCGGAATGCGAAATTCAGATTTTGGACGATGCGAATGGAGCCAAGGCGCGCGCTGCTAATTGCGCCGTTTGCGGACGCTCCAAACAACGATGCCGCTCAAAACGATGACGCCGCCGCACAAGCCGCTTGTGGGCAGTGCGGGCGCTTGCGCGGGGGTGAGTGTTGGCGCGGCGGGACTCGAAGCAACGCGTGTGGCTCCCGGCGTCGAGGTTGGCGCGGCAGTCGGTGTTGCCGTCGGAAAATCTAGCGGCGCTGAAACTTCAAAGGTCGGCTGCGGCGCTACGGTCGGCAGACGCGAAATGGTAAACTCGCGCGGACGCGCGCCGATATTCGCGCGCCACGCGTTTTCCAATTCGTCCTGATTCATGCCGTACACTTGCGTCAAGCCATCGTCGGGCAGCGCGCCTTTTTCGTACACATCCAACAACTCCGCGAACTTGTCTGCGCCATATTCTTCAATCATGAATTTGACCGCGCTGTACCCTTCGCCGTACGCGAGCTGCGCCTGGTCGGAATCGGACGGAAAACGCTCTTCCAATTTTCGCAGCGGAATCAACGTGTTGCGCGCAATCGCCGTTTGAAACGTCCGGTCAAATTGGTCGTCGGGCGCGTGGTCAGTGGTTTCGTTGTACACCGCCAGTCCTTCGTCCAACCAATGTGGAATCGAAAGTTCGCCGATGGCGCCGCGAATTTTGGAATGCAAAATCGCGTGGCTCAATTCGTGACTCGTCGCGCGCAGCCCCCAACTCAAATCTTCCGGCGCAAAATTAATCATAATCACACCGTATTCGGGAAACATGCGCCCGCCCGTCCATTCTGCCGAAAACGGCGGCAGCGCGTTGAAAAAGTCTTGCTTGTTCGCGTATATGAAAATTTCCAGCGGTGGAATATTTTCAATGCGCAGCTGCTGCGCCAGAAATGCGCGCGCGACCAACGCGCGGGTGAACACTGCCGGACCAAAATCCGCGCCGCCCGCGTGCCAGCTCACGCTCAAGTAATCGTTTGAAATTTTTTGCCAGTTCTGACTGCGGTCCTCGACGACGTAACTCGCGCGCGGTGTGTCGAACGTGTTGCCGGCTGTATCCTCAATGCGCCATGTATATTCGCCGTGAGTGCCGGGCGGCAAATAACCGCCGGAGGTGGAAGATTGAAAATTCCAATCAAATCCCACGCGCACCGTGCGCGCGGGTGTGACGGGGACCGTAAAGCGCGACCCCAACGCGACGCCGCGCTGCCAGACCGTAAGCGTCAGGGCGCGAATCGGCGCGTCACTTTTGGCTTGGAGATTGAAACGCATCGCGCGCGGAAAGCGCATATCAACCGATTGCGAAACAACTGTGATAGGGGACTGCGCGTCGACGCGCGGCGCGAAAGAGAGCCCACACAAGAGGACGAACAGCGTAAAAAAAATTCGCCATCGCATAGAATTCATCGCGCATTCCGCTGAAAATGGCTATCTCCCCTCACTCCGGCGCATCCTCACGCTCAACGTACATCGAGCAGAGGGCGTGAGGATGCGTCGCCGGCGCATCCTCACGCTCAACGTACATCAAGCAGAGGGCGTGAGGATGCGTCGCCAGCCCCTCTCCCAACAGGAGAGGAGAGAATTCAACACGCACCCGCGCGCTTCTCCTTCATGCCCCTCGCCCTATGGGAGAGGGATTAAGGGTGAGGGGTCATGTTTCGAAATTTTCAGAGGCGATGCCGCTTGCGCCAGTTGTACGCGCCAAACATCGCCAATGCCAAGCCGCCGAGCACGCCGCCGCACAATCCGGTACTCGCGCCATTCTGCGGCGCGTTGGTGATGGGCTGCGGCGGCTGTGTTGCATTCGCCGACGCGGGCGTATTGGCGAGCGCTTGTTGGGTCGGCGCCGCTTGTGGGGTCGGCGTGGCTTGTCCTTTGGGCACGGGTGTTTCCGCCGACGACAAGGCAAAGGTCGGCTGTGGAATCGGCGTCGGCGTCGCTTGTTCGGCGTAATCTTTTTGCGGCGCGCCGACGGACTTGCGCCACAAATTTTCGAGACCGTCCTGATTGACGCCCAAGACTTGCATGAACGCGTCATCCGCCGAACCGTGCTTGAGGGCTTGAAAGATTTGGCTCATCTTGTCGTGCCCGTATTGATTCAAAATAAATTCGACCACCGCATACCCTTCGCCGTACATCAACAACCCTTCGTTGTAATCAGACGGGCGCGTGTTCGCATAATTCCGCAGACGCAAGAGCGTATCATTTTTGATGGCATCGTCCAGCAGTGTACGATAGCGCTCTTCCATTTTGGGCGGGTCGTATTCGTAATAACTCGCCAGCCCTTCGTTCATCCACAGCGGCATACTCACTTGACCAATGCCCGTGCCCAACTCTTGGTCAATCACCATGTGCACCAATTCATGCGGCGCGGCAACAATCGCGAATTGCAAATCTTCGGGCGCGGCTTTGACGAGCATGACATTGAATTCATTGACCGGCGTCGCGCCGACAAATTCCGCGTTGCTGTGTCCGGGCGAGAGAATGGATTGAAACGCCAAATCGTCCGCGTACACAAACACCTGAATCTTGCTTTGGATGTGCGCGCCGATGGCTTGTTCGATGCGGTCAATCGTCTGGTTCAAACGGTCAAAGATGCGTTGACCAAAAGCATCGCCGCCTTTGTACCAATATACGGCGAACCGGTCATTTTCGAGCTTTTGCCACTCGAAACGATTATCGTCCACGCGAAAACGCGCGGGCGGCGTTTCCAACACATTGCCTGCCGCGTCTTCGATGTGCCAGCTGTAGGTGCCTTCCGCGCCGGGCGGCAAATATCCGCCGGGCGCGTTCACCAAATTGCGGTCTAAATTCCAAATCGCCGTCGTTTGGACTTGAGTGCCCTCATCGAATTTCGGAAACAGCCGCGAACCCGCCGCAATTGTTCCGGGAAAACGCACGAGCAAATAGATTCGGTTGATGTTCGCGCGGCTGGAAACCTTGAGCGGAAACGTAATGCGCTGCGCAATTTCGACTTGATACGACGCTTCGCTCACCTGAATCGGACTGTCAGCAAAGACGGGCGTAGTTCTCAACAACACCAACAGGAAAAATGCCAACGCGAGGAAGACTACTTTTTTCATCGTGTGAAAATGCCAAATGCAAAGCGGAGCGCATTTGGCAAAGCAGAGATTTCAATTCGCATTGAAATCGAACGGACAAACCGGCTACAGACTTGTGGGCAGTTGTTCGACGGTCAGTTTTTGATACTTGTCGCCTTCTTCAATCAACATGATGGGAATATCATTTTTGATGGGATACTTGCGCCCACAATCGCGACAGACCAAAAACGGCAGCGCTGAATCTGCGCGTACCAAATCCAACATGCCCGCGTCAGGCGCATTGCGCACGTCGGCAGGACATCGCAAAATTTCCAAAAGGTCGGGACTCACAGCCATCGGGTTCGCTCCTTTACAGATACGTTACCTCCGACGCGAGGGTCGCTCGCGTGGAGAAATGAGCGCAAATTTCGCTCAAGCAAACAGGATACACATCTAAAAAATCTACGCGCCGCTGCGCGAAAAGAGTGTGGGCTTGCCCGCGCGTTCTCGAAAACGCAAGACGAGCGCTGCGCGCAGGCGCCGTAAAGTTTCCTGATATTGCGCCGAGTGGAGCGGCGGTGTCGTCATGATGAACGCGTCTTCGTTATTGTCGGAATAGTACGCTTTGCGCAGACCGACTTTTTCAAAGCCGTATTTCACATACAGCTGCTGCGCGGGCGTATTGGAAACGCGCACTTCGAGCGTCGCCACATGCGCGCCGCGCCGCGCCGCATCTTGCAGGGCGTACGCCAAAAGCAATTCGCCATACGAATGACCGCGCCGGTCGGGACGCACGGCAATCGTGCTGATGTGCGCTTCGCCCGCCATCAACCAATAGCCGATATAGCCAATCAACTCGACCTTGCCGTTGGGCGTCGGCGGATTCATCCAGCGTTTGAACCAATCGAGCACTCGACCATTCGCGCGGCGTTCGAGCGCGTCCCCATTCACCCGCGCGACAAAATAATGCGCCATCTCGTTATAGCGCAGCTCGTACTCGTACGCGCGCGCGGACCACGGCGACGGAAACGCGGCGCGTTCAATCTCCAACACCTGCGCCAAGTCCGCCGTCGTCATCGGTTCGATGTGTACCGGCAAACGGTCAAAATCATCCATACCCTTTATGCCAACGCGGCGGTGGGAATGTAAAAAGGCGCCAACGTTTGCAAATCGTCCACCTCACCTGCCTGCCACCGCCGCCACGCCAATTCCGCCAAAAATCCCGCGCGCCGCAGATTCGATGCTTGATGCGCCAAGACCACGCGCGCGCCACATTGCAGTTGCATTTCCGCGCGCAGCGCCGCATCGGTTTCGCCTACAAGCAAAAATGGCTCGGACATTGTCGCCGCCGCGTGCGCCGCGATGGATTCCGCCGTCCCGAACCAATAATCGCCCGCGCGCACCGCAACCTCGCGTTCGACGCGATACATTGCCGCCGCATAGCGTCCGCGTCCTGCGAGGATGACCGCGCAAATCGGCAGTGGTTGCTGCGCGCACGCGTTCGCCGTAATGTCCAACGTCGGCACGCCGAGCAGCGCCGCATTCAAACTGTACGCCAAACCTTTTGCCGCGCTCAAGCCAATGCGTAAGCCCGTAAACGACCCCGGTCCATTCGCCACCGCGATCGCTTGGACGAGCCTTGCGTCAAGATTGAGCAATTCGGTCAAGCGCGTGATTTCGGGCATCAAACTGCGCGTGTGATGTTCGTACGTGCGCCAGGTCATTTCGCCCAAAACGCCCTGCGCGTCATACAAGGCAATGCTGGGCACATTCGTCGCCGTGTCAATTGCGAGCAGCATATTTCAACGCGTCCAACAGCATCGCCGCGCGCTCACCGTACGCCGTAAACACCAATTGACGTTCGTTTTCGCTGCGATAGTCAAACGTAATCCACAACACGTCGGATGGCAGCGCCTCGCGCACCCGTTCCGCCCATTCAATCACCGTCACACCGTCGCCGTTCAAATAATCATCCAGTCCGAAACCGCGCGCTTCGGCGGCATTTTCGATGCGATACGCGTCAATGTGATACAACGGCACGCGCCCGCTGAAATATTCGTTCGCCAAAATAAAGGTCGGCGAATTGACATCTTCGGAAATGCCGAGACCGCGCGCGAGTCCCTGCACAAAATTTGTTTTGCCCGCGCCCAACTCGCCTTGCAGCGCGATCACGTCGCCGGGCGCGAGCTGCCTTGCCAATGCTTCGCCCAGCGCGCGCGTCATTTCTACACTCGCACTCCAGATTTCTACAGTCGTCGTGATCATTGCGCTTGACATTCGCCGCACCAATCGCACCATTCATTATACCGTAAATCATTCCAAACACAGGAATGCGCAGCCCCGCGCGCCAACTTGGCGAATGGCAACAGGATTTATGTTACAATTTATCAAGGTGAAGATTCTTTTGTGCTCCGACATTCACGCCAATCTGGTCGCCTTGGAAACCGTCTTGCGCGCGGCGCCGACACATGACACCGTTTGGTGTTTGGGCGATGTGGTCGGTTATGGTCCGCACCCGAACGAATGTATCGCGCGCCTGCGCAACTTGAACGCGTTGACTTTGACCGGCAATCACGACCAGGCGGCGCTCGGAAACGTGCCGCTCGAACAATTCCGCGACACGGCGCGCAAAGCGCTCGAGTGGACACAACAAGTTTTGACTGCCGAAAGCATCGCATGGCTCCAGGCGCGTCCCCCGACGCAGCTCCTCGCGCGATATGGTGTCACGCTTGTGCACGGCAGCCCGCGCAGTCCGATTTGGGAATACATTGATGGTCCGCGCGCGGCGCTGGAAAACTTTGCGTATTTCGATACGCCGGTTTGTTTTTTCGGGCACACCCATCAACCTATCCTGTATCGCTTGCGCGCCGGCGACCGTGTGTTCTCGACGCGCGAATTGGCAAACGAACAATCGTACGTGCTCGAGCATATGACGCTGCTCAATCCGGGCAGCGTCGGGCAGCCGCGCGATGGTGATCCGCGCGCGGCGTTCGGCATGTACGATACGGACACCCAGACGTTCGTGCTGTATCGCGTCGCCTATGACATCGCCGAAACACAGCGCGCGATGCAGCAAGTCAATTTGCCCGCGCGCCTCATCGCGCGTCTGGAAACCGGAGAATGAAATTCGTTCGCGTTCTTTGATACATGCTTCGGGAACGTTTCAATATGGTCTTGCGTCTTTTTGGTGAACGGACATCACGTTTCGTGTGAAACCCAAGGAGCAAGAAAATGAACCGCTTCATCCTTTACGCGCTTGTGCTGTTGACACTCGGTCTCGCCGTCGGATGCGCCGCTGCTCCGATCCCTGCGGCGGCGCCTACCGCCGCGCCGGCGATGCCGCCCGAAGCATACAACCCCGACACTGCCAACGAAGCAGCAGGCGGTGCACCCGGACTACGCCAATTGCGACAATCCCCCGCGTCAAGCGCCGATGCGCTGCAGCAAGACCAACAGCGCATGATTGTCTATACGGGCTCGCTGTCGCTTCAGGTCAACGACACGACGGAAACCATCAACAAGATTGACGACCTGCTCAAAAACGTGAACGGCTATATCGCCAGCAAGTCGCTCGTCGCGTACGGCAAAGACAAACTGCGCGGCACCATCACAGTTCGCATTCCGGCGGCAGCATTGGACACGACCTTGGCGCAAATCAAAGCGCTCGGCGTCAAAGTGCTGAAAGAAGATGCGAAATCGAGTGACGTCACCGAAGAATACGTTGACCTCGACGCGCGCCGCAAGAATTTGGAAGCGTACGAAGTCGAATTACAAAAACTTTTAGAGACCGTACGCGAGCGCACCGGCAAAGCGGAAGACATTCTCGCGGTCTATAACCAACTGACCGAAGTGCGCGGGCAAATTGAACAAATCAAGGGACGCCAAAAATATTTGGAAAACACGAGCGCGCTGGCGACCTACACCATCGAACTTGTGCCAATTGAAGAAATCGTCGTCGAAGGGAAACCGGGTTGGGACCCCGCGCGGACAGCGGGCGCGGCATTAGACCACCTCGTGGGCGCGCTGCAAGTATTAGGCGATATTGCCATCAATGTGATTCTGTTCGTCCTGCCCATTCTCTTGCTTTTGTTCCTGCCCGTGGTGGTCTTTGTCTGGATTGTGCGCGCAATCTGGAAACGCCGCCAGCCGAAAAAAGCGCCAGTCACAAGTTAAACGACGAGGACGGAGCAAAACTCTGTCCTCTTTTTATCAAAATTTTTTCAAAAAGCGTGTTGACAAACGGATAGACCGCGTTATACTTGATTCACTTTTGGTCTGCGGCAAAGCTGCCCTGCAAACAACGGGCGCGCGCAGACCGTAATTTTTTATTGGGATAGTTCACAAATAAACGATTATCCTCTTGGGGAGTACGAGCGAATGGCAACCATTTTCGTTCCGACGCCCATGCGCAAAGTCACGGGCGGACAAGGCAAAATCAAAATTCAAGCATCCACCATCCAAGAAGCGATTGAGCGCGCGAACGCGGCGTACCCCGGTTTTCGCGAGCGCGTTCTGGACGGAGACGGCGAAATCAAACGCTTTATCAATGTTTTCGTAAACGGCGTGGACGTGCGCACATTGCAAGGACGCGCGACGCCGCTGCGCGAGCAGGACGAGGTCGCCGTCATTCCGGCGATGGCGGGAGGAAGTTGACCGCGATGCAAACTCCGGTACTCGTTTCGGTCGAGTGGTTAAAAGAAAATTTGAGCAACCCGAACGTGCGCGTTGTCGACGCGCGCGTGTCGGACCCGCGTCTGCCGATGGGCTATCGCATGTCGCATGTGCCCGGCGCGGTGCCCTTTGATTTGAATCGGGACCTGTACGAAATGGCGCCCGGCGGTCCGCGCATGAGAGCCGCCGATGCCATCGCCAATATTTTGGGCGCGCGCGGAATTGCTAACGATACAACCATCGTATTGTATGATGAAGGCACCGGACCGTTGGCGGGGACTGTGTTTTGGCTGTTGAAATATCTGGGGCACGCCGACGTGCGCGTATTGAACGGCGGCTGGCACGCGTGGACAAATGCCCAAGCGCCGACCACAAAGGAAATTCCGCAGACTGCTCCGACGGTTTATCGCGCGCGTGTGGACGAAACACAGCACAGCACCGCCGAATGGATTCAAGAAAATTCCGCGCGTCCGGATGTCGTGCTGCTCGACACGCGCATGGACAGCGAATATTACATGGGGCACATCCCCGGCGCGGTCAATCTTTCGTTTGACGAAGCGATTGATTTTGCGTCGCAGCGTCTCAAAGACAGGGAAACGCTGTGTGCTCAATTTGAAAATGTGGGCGCAACGCCCGACAAAGAAATTGTCGTCTATTGCGGGTCGGGTTCGCGTTCCGCCCACACGTTCATGGTCTTGAAAGCGTTGGGGTATCCGCGTGTGCGCAATTACAAAGGTTCGATGATGGACTGGGCGCATCAGCGCGGACTGCCGTTAGAATAACACGTTAGAACGTTCAAACATTTGAACGTTTCAGCGCTTTACACACATGAGCCGTTGGAATCCGATTGTCATTCACGCGCCAAAAGATATTTCCGCCGACGAGACCTTTGATTTGAAAGGCGAGATTTGTCCTTATACGTTTGTGAAATCCAAACTCATGCTCGAAATGATGGAGTCGGGACAAATCCTGCAAATCATTGTGGACAATGACGAATCCGCGACCAACGTTCCGAAATCGCTGACGAACGAAGGCAACACGGTTCTCGGCACCGAAAAAATCAACGAGACCGATTGGATGATTACGGTGAGGAAAAAATAGTGCAATCGTAAGATAGTCCGATAGTGCGTTAGTCACTATCGCACTATCGCACCATCGCACTATCGCCCGCACAATGCAATTCACTCTGCGCCCCGCGACGCCCGCCGATTTGTCCACCATCGTCAAACAGCGTCACGCGATGTTTGAAGCCATGGGCTATGTCAATCGCGCGGAATTGGATTTGACCGACGCGAAATTTGCGGAATGGGTCGAGCCCAAACTCGAACGCGGCGAATATCGCGAATGGTTTTTGCAAGATGAACGCGGACAAGTGGTTGCCGGCGCGGGATTGTGGGTGATGGAATGGGTGCCGCACGCGCTCGACCAATCCACTGTGCGCGGCAATATCTTGAACGTGTATTGCGAACCGGCATACCAAGAATTGGGTTTGGTGCGCCGCCTGTTGATTCAGATTTTGGATTACTGCCGCGACAACGGCATTCGCACCGTGATTGTCAATCCCAGCGACGCGCAGCGCGCATTGTATCAAACACTCGGTTTTCGCGCGACCGGGGAAATGAAGATTCAAGTTTCAGTGCCAAATTGAGCAGTGGTCAGTAACCACTCACCAGTAATCCGTTACCCGTGGATTACTGACTACTGATTACTGATTACTGATTATCGGAAACATGCTCGGTTTCACCAACGACCAAATCTATCGCTACTCGCGCCATATCATTTTGCCCGATGTGGGCGGCGTGGGACAAAAGAAATTGCTCCAGGCAAAAGTGCTGCTCATCGGCGCAGGCGGTTTGGGTTCGCCGACTGCCATGTATCTCGCGGCGGCGGGCGTGGGCACGCTCGGCATTGTCGAATTTGACCGCGTGGATTTATCAAATCTACAGCGCCAACTTTTGCATCGCACGCAAGACGTCGGACGTCCCAAAATTGACAGCGCGGCAGATACCATCCACGCGTTGAATCCCGATGTCACGGTCGTGAAACATCCGGTCGTGCTCGATTCGACGAACGTGATGGACATTATCAAAGATTACGATATCGTCGTGAACGGCACCGATAATTTCCCCACGCGCTATTTGGTGAACGACGCGTGTGTGTTTGCCAAGAAACCGTTGGTGGACGGTTCCATTTTCATGTTTGAGGGGCAGGCGACGGTGTATGATGCCGCGCACGGCGGTCCGTGCTATCGCTGCTTGTTTCCCACCCCCCCCCCTCCCGGCGAAGTGCCGTCATGCCAAGAGGCGGGTGTGTTGGGCGTCCTGCCGGGCATCATCGGCAGCATTCAAGCGATTGAAACCATCAAATTGATTCTGGGCAAAGGCGATTCGCTCAAAGGGCGATTGTTGTTATTCGATGCGCTCGCGATGGAATTCCGCGAAATGCAGATTCAAAAAAATCCTGACTGTCCCGTGTGCGGCGAACATCCGACCATTACCGAGTTGATTGATTACGAACAATTCTGCGGCGTGCCGTTTCCCGAAAAACCGGCGGCGATTGAAACCAAAGGCGAAATGATTCCGGCGTGATTTCATTGTCAGGTTTTTGAATTGCGCCGTGCACACGAGGTGAGCAATGCAAAATATGGTCATGACCATTTTGGAAGCCACTGTTGACGAGGACCAATGGCAAACTCTGCGCGACGTGTATGCCAGGGAAACAAAAGTATTGGACCCCGGAATTGTTCAAACGCTGCTCGTCCAAAACAGCCGCGAACCCAAGCTGTGGCGCATCATCACTTTATGGGAAAGTCGCGCCGCGCTCGACGAAATGCGCCAATCCAATCAGACACCACGCGGCGTGTTGATGTTTCGGGAAGCGAACGCAGAGCCAAGTTTGACGATTTTCCATGTCGCCGCGTCCGCGCAAGCATGACCACACGAACTCGAGTGTTGACGCGCGGGGTGCGGAAATTTTTGCAAAACCCAAAAAGAAATTCGAGTGTGGTAATGAGAACACAGCGAGACAAAACCTCATTCCTACCCCCTCTCCTACACGGCGAGGGCAAATCAGACAAGCCCAAGCGTCCCGCGCTCCTGAACTGTATTGGCAATACGCCGCTCTTGCCTTTGCGGTTGCCAAGCGGCGCGTCCCCGCGCGTTGAATTGTGGGGTAAGGCAGAGTGGTTCAATCCCGGTGGCTCGGTCAAAGACCGAGCCGCACTCTTTATCGTCGAGGACGCGGAACGCACCGGACAATTGACGCGCGAAAAAATTTTGCTCGACGCGACCAGCGGCAACACCGGCATCGCCTACGCGATGATAGGCGCGGCAAAAGGATTCGGCGTGGAATTGGTCATGCCGGCGAATGTGAGCGCCGAGCGCAAAAAAATCGTGCGTGCGTACGGCGCCAAGTTGCATCTCACCGATCCGCTCGAAGGCAGCGACGGGGCGATTGTGCGCGCGCGTGAACTTGTCGCGCAGTTTCCCGAACAATATTTCTACGCCGACCAATACAACAACACCAACAATTGGTGCGCGCACTATCAAACGACCGCGCCGGAAATTTGGAAACAAACGCAGGGACGCATCACGCATTTTGTCGCGGGTATCGGCACGTCCGGCACACTCATCGGCAACGCGCGCCGCTTGCGCGAATTCAATCCCCACATCCAAATCGTCGAAGTGGAACCTGCCGACGAATTGCAAATCATCGAAGGGCTCAAACACATGGCGACGGCGATTGTGCCGGGCATTTATGACGCTCGCTGCGCGAATCGCAAAATCGCCGTCGAAGCCGAAGACGCATACGAGACCGCGCTCGACGTGGCGAAACATGAAGGGCTCTTCGTCGGCTTTAGCGCGGGCGCGGCGATTTACGCGGCGCGGCAAATCGCGCAAGAGCTGGAGGAAGGCGCGATTGTGTGTGTGCTGCCGGACAGTGGGGAACGGTATTTGAGCATGACGAGTTGGAAATGAACGGAGCAAACAATGTCGCGGCTAAAATGTGCCAGGCACACAAGTCACAGCACAACTTGCGCGCCGGCTGGGAACAAAAGCGAGGGCGACGTTTTACACGTCGCCCTATTTTTTGCGCGCGTTGCGCGCCGTACCAAAAGGATGACGGACCGCCATGTACACACTAACGAAAGAGAACCGTAGAACAAATCATGTTTTCGCCTCATCCGCTACCGAAAATTTTGCGCGGAGCGCAATTCCGAGTATAAACGATTGCATAATTCATCACAATCTCTAACGCGGTTTTTATACCTATTTTGGCATTCTTATATTCTTTTAAGAGACCGCGTCTAAAATTGACATGACATTGAGGCAACGCATGGTTCGTTGCGTGAATACATCGGAGGAAGTTGTACGCGTATGGCAAACGATTTGGAAATCCGCGACCTGCATGTGGAGGTCGAAGGCAAAGAAATTTTGAAAGGCATTGACCTGATCATCAACAAGGGAGAGGTACACGCCGTCATGGGTCCGAACGGTTCGGGCAAATCCACACTGGCGAACACCCTGCTCGGTCATCCGCAATATGTCGTCACGCAAGGCGATATTCTTTACAAAGGCACGAGCATTCTCGATTGGAAACCGGACGAGCGCGCCCGCGCGGGTTTGTTCCTTGCGTTTCAATACCCGCATTCGGTTTCGGGCGTCACGGTCGCGAATTTTTTGCGTACCGCGTTGAATGCAAAACGCAAAGCGCAAATGAACGGCGATTTCAAACCCGTCAGCATTCCCGAATTTCGCAAACTGATGCGCGAAAAAATGGCAATGCTGAAACTGGACGATTCGTTCGCCACGCGCTATTTGAACGAAGGGTTCTCCGGCGGCGAGAAAAAGCGCGCGGAAATTTTGCAAATGGCGATTCTCCAGCCTGAAATCGCGATTCTTGACGAAACTGATTCGGGTCTCGACATTGACGGCGTGCGCATTGTGAGCGAAGGCGTCAATTCGCTGCGCGGTCCGAATCTCGGCATTTTGCTCATCACACACTATCAGCGCATTTTGAATTACATCAAACCAGATTTTGTGCATGTTTTGGTCAAGGGCAAAATCGCCGTCGAAGGCGGTCCAGAGCTCGCGCTCAAGTTGGAAGAACAGGGCTACGACTGGATCAACGAAGTGACGCCCGAAGAATTGGGTGAACGGTAGGGAACGCTCGCCGCAGCGTTCCGACAGGAATGCGCCGCAGCGTTCCGACAGGAATGCGCCGCAGCGTTCCGACAGGAATGCGCCGCAGCGTTCCGACAGGAATGCGCCGCAGCGTTCCGACAGGAATG
>Ga0070741_10000478_pt1 | contig 146026 bp, 139 predicted proteins | sample Coa_R1_4_FD_66440 | JGI IMG/M metagenome (GOLD analysis project Ga0070741, IMG submission 66440) | Surface soil microbial communities from Centralia Pennsylvania, which are recovering from an underground coalmine fire - Coalmine... | ecosystem: Environmental > Terrestrial > Soil >... | reverse complement strand
CAGAAGTTCGTCGACGCCACCGTGCCGCAGGGCCACTACCTGGGCCTCACCTTTCCCGACCCCGAGTTGAAGCTCGATGAGGCGAGCGGGCACTGGCGCTTCGGCGAGATCGACTGGAGCGAGTTCAAGCGCGTGCTCGCCGGCGACGGCCCCTGCAACCGCCAGCGCATGAAGGTGCGCACGCAGGCTCACACGGACGGCGCATGGGTGCGCGAGGCGGTGTTGGCCCACGCCCGCAAGCGGGCCGAGCGCGCCGCCGCAGCCAGGATCGCGGCGGAGTGAAGGAGTGAGACGGTGATCAGGCAGCCCGCCGGCACGCATCTGGCCCAGCTCAACGTGGGCCGCATCCGCTATCCCACCGACGATCCGCGCATGGCCGAGTTCATGGACGCGCTCGACGCCGTCAACGCGCTTGCCGAGCGGAGTCCCGGGTTCGTGTGGCGCCTCAAGGACGACAGCAACAATGCCACCAGCATCCTGGTGACGCCGGACCCGACCTTCCTCATCAACATGAGCGTGTGGGAAACGCCCGAGCAGCTCGAGCACTTCGTGTGGAACACCGTGCACAAGCGGTTCTATGTCAGGAAGGGCAACTGGTTCGAGCCGATGGCGGCGCCGCACTTCGTGATGTGGTGGGTCACCGCCGGCCACATTCCCACTCCGCAGGAGGCCCTGGCGCGCCTTTCCCACCTGACGGAGCACGGCCCCAGCGATCACGCTTTCGGCTGGGAGAGCCTGCCCAACGCGGAGCGGCTCATGCGCCAGCGCTGTGCTTGAGGTCGATGAAGGAGGTGCCCGTGCCCGAGACGCCGATGCCCTTGTGGGAGGTCTTCATCCGCAACCGCTCAGGCCTGCCGCACAAGCATGCCGGCAGCGTGCACGCCGCCGACGCGACGCTGGCGCTGCAGGCCGCGCGCGACGTTTATACCCGGCGCGGCGAGGCCGTGTCGATCTGGGTGGTGCCGTCCGCCGCCATCACCGCCTCGGACCCGGCGGAGAAGGGCGAGCTGTTCGAGCCGACCGCGAGCAAGATCTACCGCCATCCCACGTTCTACAAGGTGCCGGATGAAGTCGGACATATGTGAGCTGGCGTCCGCTCCCCCTTGTGGGGGAGGGAGACGTGCGCGGCGTCCCGGCCGAGCTTCACAATGAGCGCTGCACCCTCAACGACGGAGCCGAAACGCAGAGAAAGCGGCTCGCTGCCCGATACCCAGGGTCTGTTCAAGTATGTTGTGGCGCTGGCCGACGACGCCCTGGTGCTGGGGCATCGGCTGTCGCAATGGTCGGGACGCGCGCCGATGCTGGAGGAGGACATCGCGCTCTCCAACCTGGCGCTCGACCTCATCGGCCAGGCGCGGCTTCTCTATGCGTACGCGGGTGAGATCGAAGGCCGGGGCCGGGACGAGGACCGGCTCGCCTACCTGCGCGACGAGCACGCCTACAGCAACGTGCTCCTCGTCGAGCAGCCCAATGGCGACTTCGCTGCGACGATGGTGCGCCAGCTCGCGTACGCCGCGTTCATGCATCCCTACTACCAGGCGCTCACGGCCTCCACCGATCGCCGGCTCGCCGAGATCGCCGCCAAGGCCGTGAAGGAGATGGCCTATCACGTGCGCCACGCGGCGGAATGGGTAGTGCGGCTGGGCGACGGCACCGAGGAGAGCCACGCGCGCGCGGCCGCGGCGCTGGAGGAGCTGTGGATGTACACGGGCGAGCTGTTCGAGATGGACGCCGGCGAGCGCGCGCTCGTTGCCGATGGCATCGCAGTCGATCGGGAAGCGCTCCGGCCGCGGTGGGACGCCACCATCGATGCGGTGCTGGCGGAAGCGACCTTGAAGCGTCCGGCCGACCGCTGGATGCAGAGCGGCGGGCGCAGCGGCCGCCACACCGAGCACCTGGGCCCGATGCTCGCCGAGATGCAGGTGCTGCACCGTGCCCATCCCGATGCGACGTGGTGATGCCGTGATGCGCACGCAAACGCAGGCCATGAGCGTCCCCTCCCCCCTTGTGGGGGAGGGACAGGGTGGGGGGGATGGCAGAACATCCAGCGTAGGGCTTCCCCCCACCCCTGCCCCCTCCCCACGTCAGGCCGAAGGCGCGTCTTCGGCACGACGGGAAGGGGAACCGTGCGATGCGGAGCTGGAGCGCGCCCATGCTGCAGCGGCGGCGGTGGCCGATCCGGAGATTCCCGTGCTCACGCTGGAGGACCTGGGTGTGCTGCGGGGCGTGGAGCGGCGCGGGGAGCAGATCGTCGTCAAGCTCACGCCCACCTACACGGGCTGCCCGGCGACGCTTGCCATCCAGCTCGCCGTCGAGGCGGCGCTCGCTGAAGCGGGGCTCACCGATGCGCGCGTGGAGACGGTGCTGTCGCCGCCGTGGTCGACCGATGACATCACCGAGGAGGGCCGGCGCAAGCTGAAGGAATTCGGCATCGCACCGCCGGAGCCGGGCTCGCGCGCCCGCGGCCTGTTCGCGCGGGAGACGGTGACGTGCCCCAGGTGCGGCTCCACGGCTACCACCAGGATCTCGGAATTCGGCTCGACTCCATGCAAGGCGCTGTGGCGCTGCGACAGCTGCGCGGAGCCGTTCGACTATTTCAAGTGCCTGTGAGCCCAATGTGATGATCGAGAGGTCCGCACCATTGCGCTCGGCTGGCTCCGTGAGCGGACTTCTCGATCTGAATCACATTGGCCTCATTGATGTGTTCGTGTCCTTCAGATTGCGAGATTCGTTCCGAGCATGCCGCAGACTGCAGCCAATTTCGCGATCAGGACACTAACGCTGATGCACGACTTCCAGCCGCTCGAGATCGTGGAGGTCCGGCACGAGACGCCGGAGGCGATCTCCGTCGTCCTCGCCGTTCCGGAGGGTCTGCGGGAGGCCTTCCGGTTTCGGCCCGGCCAGCATCTTCCCGTGCGCGCCATGATCGGCGGAACGGAGCAGCGGCGCACCTATTCCATCTGCTCGCGCACGGTCGACACCACCCTGCGCATCGCCATCAAGCGCGTCGCCGAGGGATGCTTCTCCAACTGGGCCAACGACACGCTGGCGGCCGGGCAGAAGCTCGAGGCCATGCCGCCGGCGGGCCGCTTCGTGCTGCCCGAAGGCGATGGCAACCCGCGCCACGTGGTGGCCTTCGCCGCCGGCGTGGGCATTACGCCGATCCTCGCCATGCTCAGAGATGCCCTCGACCACGATCCGGCGACGAGCTTCACGCTCGTCTACGGCAATCGCACGCCCGCCAGCATTCTCTTTCGCGAGGAGTTGGAGGACCTCAAGGACCGGCACCTCGGCCGCTTCACGCTCGTCAATGTGCTCTCCCGCAACGAGGAGAGCAGCGCGCCCCTGCTCGAGGGCCGCATCACGGCCGAGAAGGTGAAGGCGCTGGCCGCTGGCCTGTTCAAGCCCGACGACGTCGCCCACGTCTTCCTGTGCGGCCCCGGGTCCATGATCAAGGAGACGCGGGCTGCCCTGCTGGAGCTCGGTGTGCCGCGCGAAAGGATCCACCACGAGTTCTTCGCTCCCGTGGGCGGTTCTCCCACTTCCCGCATGCGGGGAGAGGGTCGGGGCGAGGGGCAGCCTCAGGCTGCGCCGGCGCTTGGGGCCGCCTCTCACCCCCGAATCAAGTCCGGGGCAGGCTCTGGCCCTCTCCCCACTGAAGGGTGGGGAGAGGGAACAGCTGGCACCGAGGCGATCGCCATCCTGGACGGCATTCGCCATCGCTTCACCGTGCCGCCCGGCGGCCATGTCGTCGACGCGGCGCTCGCGGCCGGCATCCGCGTGCCCTACTCGTGCAAGGGTGGCATGTGCTGCACCTGCCGCGCCAAGCTGGTGGAGGGCCAGGTCGAGATGACGCTCAATTACAGCCTGGAGCCGTGGGAGATGGAGCGCGGGTTCGTGCTCACCTGCCAAGCGGTGCCGAAATCCGAGCGGCTGGTGGTGGACTACGACGCGATGTGATGCGTGCGGTCGCGGCCTAGCGCGGCGCAAACATCTGCACGCCCGAGTTAGCGGAGAGGGTGGTCAGCCCTTCTTCTCATCCGCAGCGGGCACCTCGGCGGCGGCCAGCTCGGCCACCAGCCCCTGCGCCTGCCGCACCCAGTCCTCGTTCTCGATGCGCCCGCCGAGGGAGAGAGCCTCATCGACATTGGCGATGTCGTCGTCGGAGAAGTTGGCGATCTGGTCGAACTTGATGACGCCGAGGCCGCCGAGCCGCGCTGCGAGCTCCGCATCGAGGCCCTTGATGCGGGTGAGATCGTCCGGCTCACCCTTCGGCCGCTTGAAGCCCTTGAAGGCAGCGTTGAGCCGCTTGGCGCGGGCGTCCGTGCGCTCGAAGATGCGCGCCGACTTGCCGCGCCGGCCGCGCAGGTAATAGAGCTTGGCGCGGCGCACCTTGCCGCGGCGGACCACCTCGATCTCGGCGATGTAGGGCGAGAAGATGGGGAACACGCGCTCCACGCCCTCGCCATAGGAAATCTTGCGCACCGTGAAGCTCTCGTTGAGGCCGCTTCCCGAACGCGCGATGACCACGCCCTCGTAGGCCTGGAGGCGAAAGCCGGGGCCTTTCTCCTCCTCCTTCGGCTTGGCTTTGCCCTTCGCCTTGCCCTTGGTGTCGGCCTCGACATCCTCCATCACCTTGACCATCACCTTGACGGTGTCCCCGGGGGCGAACTCGGGCACCCGCCGTTGGGTCGTGATCGCGTCGATCTGCCGGCGCTCGAGGTCTTCAATGATCGTCATCGCGGTCATAGCGGCGGTCCTTGGGTAGAGGGAAGCGCCAACGCGCCCAGCCCCGGGATCAGGAGCCGCGGCAGGCATCGTTGGCGGGAATTCGGCCGGGTTCTAGCCCGAACGGGGCGGCGTGTCGATGGGTCTCGTGGAAGACAAGCCCTCCACCGCCCGGCGCGGGCATCGGCCTTGATGCGGAGGGTTTTGGAGGCATAGTGAACGTAGGGGACCACCGAACCGGAGCCGGCTGAGGGTTGCCGGGGCCGCGCGCGAACAACCTCACTGGAGGCGCGAACAGAATATGCTGCAAAGTCAAGAGCCTACAGGACGCGACGCGGCGACGCAGAACTGGACCGACATCCATTTCACCTCGCGGGACGGTCTGCGGCTCTATGCGCGCCACTACCCTGCGCCCGGCTCCATGCACCGGCCGGCCGTGTGCCTGGCGGGCCTGACGCGCAACTGCCGCGACAACCACGACCTCGCCAGCGCACTCTCCGCTGCCGGCGAGGCGGCCCGCGATGTCTACACGCTCGACTACCGCGGACGCGGACGCTCCGAGTACGACGCCGACTGGAAGAACTACTCCATCCTCGTCGAGCTCAACGACGTGCTCGACTTCATGACCATGAAGGGCCTCGACCGCGCCGCCATCATCGGCACCTCCCGCGGCGGCCTCATCGCCATGCTGATGGCGGTGCTGCGGCCGAACGCGATTGGAGCCGTGGTGCTCAACGACATCGGCCCCGTCATCGAGCGCGAGGGACTCGCGCGCATCATCGCCTATGTCGGCCGCGTTCCCCTGCCTGCCGACTGGGAGGAGGCGACCGAGCTCGTGTACGAGATGAACCGGCGGCAGTTCACCTCCGTGCCGGCCGAGCAGTGGAGCGAGTTCGCGCGGCAGGTGTTCAACGACGACAACGGCCTCCCGGCACCGGGCTATGATCCTAATCTCGCCAAGGCGATCTCGGTGATGGACGGGCCGGCGCCGGAGCTGTGGCCCCAGTTCACCGCGCTTGCGCGCGTGCCGGTGCTCGCCATCCGCGGCGAAAATTCCGACATCCTGAGCGAGGCAACGTTCGCCGAGATGGGCGCCCGCCACCCCAGGCTCACCGCAATTACGCTGAAGGGGCAGGGCCATGCGCCCTTGCTCAAGGATGCCGAGAGCATCAACGCCATCGGCAAGTTCCTGGCACGCACCGACGGCGAGACCTATGCCGAGGTGCCGGCGCTTTCCGCGACGGGATGAAGGAGCCCCGGCGCGCCCACGGGCTGCCGGCCGGGTTGCCCGCCGTCGGCCGCCGCGAGAATCAATAAGACCGCGGCAGGCCCAGGATGTGCTGGGCGATATAGGCCAGCACCATGTTGGTGGAGATCGGCGCGGTCTGGTAGAGCCGCGTCTCCCGCCACTTGCGCTCGATGCCGTATTCGCGGGCGAAGCCGAAGCCGCCGAACGTCTGCAGGCACGCCTCGGCCGCCTTCCACGCCGCGTCGGCCGCCAGCATCTTGCCCATGTTGGCCTCGGCGCCGCAATCGCGCTCCGCCTCGAACAGGGCGGCGGCCTTCTTGACCACCAGCTCCGCCGCGACCATCTCGGCATGCGCGCGGGCGATGGGGAAAGCAACGCCCTGGTTCTGGCCGATTGGCCGGCCGAACACCACGCGCTCCTTGGCGTACTCCGCAGCGCGGCGGATGAAGAACTTGGCGTCACCCAGGCTCTCCGAGGCGATCAGGATGCGCTCGGCGTTCATGCTGTCGACGATGTACTTGAAGCCCTGGCCCTCCACGCCGATCAGGTTCTCCGCCGGCACCTCGAGATTGTCGAAGAACACCTCGCAGGTGTTGTGGTTGAGCATGGCATCGATCTTCTTGATCTCGATGCCTTTCCCCTTGGCCTCGCGCAGGTCGACGAGGAAGACGGAGAGCCCCTCCGAGCGCTTCCTCACCTTGTCGGGCGGCGTGGTGCGCGCGAGCAGCAGCATGAGGTCCGACTGCAGCACGCGCGAGGTCCACACCTTCTGGCCGTTGACGACGTAGCGGTCGTTACCCTTCTTGTCGGCGCGGGTCTTGAGCTGGGTGGTGTCGGAGCCGGTGGTGGGCTCGGTGACGCCGAAGGCCTGCAGGCGCAGCTTCCCTGAGGCGATGCCCGGCAGGTACTTCTGCTTCTGCGCGGCGTTGCCGTGCCTGAGCACCGTGCCCATGGTGTACATCTGCGCGTGGCAGGCGCCGGCGTTGCAGCCCTGCTCGTGGATGGTCTCGAGGATGGCGCAGCCGGCCGAGATCGGCAGCCCGGCGCCGCCGTATTCCTCCGGGATCAGCGCGCCCAGATAGCCGGCCTCGGTGAGCGCGTTGACGAACTCGAACGGATAGGCGCTCTCGTGATCGAGCTTCACCCAGTAGGCGTTCGGGTACTGCTCGCAGATGCGGGCCACGCCCTCGCGGATCTCGTCCCAGCCGGGATCGAGGGGGATGGAGACGGCTTCGGTGGGTTTGGTCATGTCGACAGTCCGTAGGTTGGGTCGAGCGTCAGCGATGACCCGACGCAATCGAGATCGCAAACTGCGGTGGGTCGGCGCTTCGCTTGACCCACCCTACGCCGCTACCGCCCTTTGTACTTCGGTTTCCTCTTCTCGTTGAAGGCGTTGATGCCTTCCTGCCGATCCTCGGTGACGACGGTGCGGTAGTAGGCCTCGAGCTCGAAGGCGTAGCCGGAGGCGCGGTCGAGGTCGGTGGCCTTGTCGATGGCCTTCTTGGCCTGGCGCACCGAGATGGGCGCGTTGTCGGCGATGCGGCGCGCCACGGCCATCACCTCGTCCATCAGCTTGTCGTCGGCGCAGACCTTGTTGACCATGCCCCATTCATAAGCCTGCTCCGCATTGAAGGGCGTGCCGGTGAGGATCAGCTCCTTGGCGCGGCGCACGCCCACAGCCCGGGGCAGGTTCTGCGTGCCGCACGCGCCGGGCAGGATGCCGAGCGTCACCTCCGTCAGCGCGAAGCGGGCGGACTTGGCCGCGTAGACGAAGTCGCTGGCAAGAGCGAGCTCCATGCCGCCGGCGTAGGCGGCACCGTTGACCGCGGCGATGACGGGGAGCGGGCAGTCCGCAATCGCCCGCACCATCTGCTCGACCACGGCGTGCTGCTGGCGCCAGGCGACATCCGTCATGCCTTTCCTCTCGCGCAGGTCCGCCCCGCTGCAGAAGCCGCCGGGCGCGCCGGTGAGGACGAGGCACGCCGCCGCATCCGGATCGATGTAGAAGCCGGCGAAGCAGTCGCGGATCTCCCGCATCATCTGCGTGTTCATGGCGTTGCGGACCTCGGGCCGGTTCATCGTGATGACGCCCACCCGATCGTCGCCGATGGCGACCTTCAGTGTCTCGTATTTCATGCCTGCCTCGCTGCCAGCTTTGTCCGGCAGAACATCGCACGCTTGTCCGCAACGCGCGAGAGGAGTGGAAGGGATCAGCCCCTCGTGCAGCGATCGACGAACTGACACATGCCGAGGCGAGGGGGTCTGCCCCCCGCGATGTACCCGCGACGCGGCCGGCGGCTGCGCGCTTGCAGCACCTCCGCGACCGTCGCATGCTTGGCAGCGCGAGAAGCACCAGGGTGCGCGCGTGCGGAGTGAACACAGTGAGTAGCAAGGCGCAAGCCGACAGGACGCCGGGCGGGGGCGGTGCTGGCGCAAGCCTGCAACCGGCGGTGACCATTCACCCGGAGTCCCCGGATCGGCGGGAGGTGCACGGGCTGCTGCGCCAGTCGGATGCCTATCATGCAGCGCTCTATCCGGCCGAGAGCAACCATCTCGTCGATGTTGCAACCCTCTCCGCGCCCAACGTGCGCTTCCTGGTCGCACGGCGCGAGGCCGCCGCCGTCGGCTGCGGCGCCCTCGTGCTCGGCAAGGCCGGCGATGCCGAGCTCAAGCGCATGTTCGTAGCCCCCGAGGCGCGCGGCCTCGGGATCGGCCGCCTGATCCTCGATGCGCTCGAGGCCGCGGCAAAAGCGGAAGGCGTCCGCGTCCTGCGCCTGGAGACCGGCATCCGCCAGCCCGAAGCGCTCGCCCTCTACCGCCGCCACGGCTATACCGAGCGCGGCCCCTTCGGGAGCTATCGGCCCGACCCGCTCAGCACCTTCTTCGAAAAGCGGATCGGGTAAACCATTGTTCCGTCATTCCCGCGAGCGCGAAGCGCGTCGGCGGGCATGACGTTGGCGGACTGCTCAGTACCTGTACGTCTCCGGCTTGTACGGCCCGCTCACGGGCACGCCGATGTAGCTCGACTGCTTGTCGCTGAGCTTCGTCAGCTTGGCGCCGATCTTGTCGAGGTGCAGGCGCGCGACCTTCTCGTCGAGGTGCTTGGGCAGCGTGTAGACCTTCCTCTCATACTTGCCCGGATTGGCGAAGAGCTCGATTTGCGCCAGCGTCTGGTTGGTGAACGAGGACGACATCACGAAGCTCGGATGGCCCATGGCGTTGCCGAGGTTCACGAGCCGGCCTTCCGACAGCAGAATGATGCGCTTGCCGTCTGGGAACTCGACCTCGTCGACCTGCGGCTTGACGTTGTGCCACTTGAAGTTCCGCAAGCCCGCCACCTGGATCTCGCTGTCGAAGTGGCCGATGTTGCAGACGATGGCGCGGTGCTTCATGGCGCGCATGTGCTCCACCGTGATCACGTCGACGTTGCCGGTGGCCGTCACGAAGATGTCGGCGCGGGGCGCGGCATCGTCCATGGTGGTGACCTCGTAGCCTTCCATGGCGGCCTGCAGGGCGCAGATGGGATCGATCTCAGCGACCATTACGCGGCAGCCGGCCTGCCTGAGGGAAGCGGCCGAGCCCTTGCCGACGTCGCCGTAGCCCGCGACCATCGCCACCTTGCCCGCCATCATCACGTCGGTGCCGCGCCGGATGCCGTCGACCAGGCTCTCGCGGCAGCCGTAGAGGTTGTCGAACTTGGACTTGGTGACGGAGTCGTTCACGTTGATCGCCGGCCACAGCAGCGTACCCTTCTTCTGCATCTCGTAGAGCCGGTGCACGCCCGTGGTCGTCTCCTCCGTGACGCCGCGGATGTTGCGGGCGTTCTCGCCATACCAGCCGGGCTTCTCCTTCAGCCGCTTCTTGATGGAGGCGAATAGCACCTCCTCCTCCTCGTTGCCGGCGCCGTCGAGGAACTTGGTGTCGCCCTTCTCGGCGCGCTGGCCGAGGTGGATGAGGAGGGTGGCATCGCCGCCGTCGTCCAGGATCATGTTGGGAGTGCCGCCGTCGCCCCACTCGAAGATGCGGTGCGTATAGTCCCAGTAGTCCTTGAGGCTCTCGCCCTTGACGGCAAACACCGGCGTGCCGCCGGCGGCGACGGCGGCAGCGGCGTGGTCCTGGGTCGAGTAGATGTTGCACGAGGCCCAGCGCACGTCGGCGCCGAGCGCCTTGAGGGTTTCGATCAGCACGGCCGTCTGGATCGTCATGTGCAGCGAGCCGGCGATCCGCGCCCCTTTCAGCGGCTGCGTCTTGCCGTACTCCTGGCGCGTGGCCATGAGGCCCGGCATCTCGGTCTCGGCGATCGAGAGCTCCTTGCGGCCCCAGTCAGCCAGGCCGATGTCCTTCACCACGTAATCCGTACGAGGCGTCATGAGCGCGAGATCTCCGGAGGGTTTGCCGATTGAGCCGCGCCTCTATAGCCCAGCGCTATGGAGCGCGCAATAAAGACATAAAGAAGTCCTTATGTCCCCTGACGGGATCAGCTCTCCTCGCCGAAACCGGACTCGACCAGGGCCACCAGGGCCTCGATCGCCTCGGGGCCCTCAGGTCCCTCGGCCTCGAGCTGGATTACCGAGCCGGGGCCGGCCGCCAGCATCATGAGCCCCATGATGGAGGTGCCGCCGACCGTCTGGCCGTCGCGCATCACGCGCACGGTGGCATCGAAGCTCTCCGCACACTTCACGAACTTGGCGGAGGCGCGGGCATGCAGCCCCTTGCGGTTGCAGATCGTCACTTCCGCCCGCGGTTTGTCGTCTTTCCGCACGGCACCAGGCTCCCGCCGCCTCAGGCCTCGCCGGACAGGACTTGGCTGGCGACGCTGATGTACTTGCGGCCGGCTTCCTTCGCGGCGTTCACCGCCGCTGCCAGGCTGGCCTCGCCGCGCACGCTCGCAAGCTTGATCAGCATGGGCAGGTTGATGCCCGCAAGCACCTCCGCCCCCGTCTCCGACATCACGGAGATCGCGAGGTTGGAGGGCGTGCCCCCGAACATGTCCGTAAGCACGATGACGCCGCTGCCCGTGTCCACCCGGCGGACGGCCTCGATCAGCTCCATACGGCGGGCCTCGACGTCGTCCTCAGGACCGATCGAGAGCGCCTCGAGCTGCTCCTGGGGCCCGACCACGTGCTCGAGGGCAGCCCGGAACTCTCCGGCCAAGCCGCCATGAGCGACAATGACGACGCCGATCATGTCGAGGTGCGCATCCTTCTGCGGGACACCTGTCCGGCCACCCCGGCCGCGGCAGGTGCTGCCCGAAGCGGCGCATGATGATCGAGCCGGCCCGGGCGAGGCAAGCGGAAAGACGCTGGCAGCCCGGCGCGGATCAGCTGTGTTTCGCGCGGGCCAAGGCTATCGCCAGCTTGATGGGAGCGGAAGCCTCCCACGGCGAGAGCCGCACCAGGGGCACGTCGACCCCCAGGAGACGAACGGTCGCATCCCCCTCCGGCAGGCGCTCCACCTCGCTCGCGGGCACCAGATCCACCACGAGGGCCAAGTGGGCTTCGGCAAGGGACTTGACCTCGACGATGCCCACCCCGCGCACCTCGATCTTGCCACGGATGCTCTCCGGCGGACTGGCCAGCAGGCGCGCGCCATCGCGGAAGACGTGTACCTGATCGTCGGCGACGAGGATTGGGGCCTCGAGCGCGGCAGGGCCGCGCCGGGCAAGGAACAAGAAGCGTAGTGCGAGGTCGGACTTGCCGGACCCGGAGGGCCCACGGAGCAATGCGGCGGTACGGCCGAGCGCGACACAGGTGCCGTGGACGAGCTCAGGTGCGTCGGACAAGAAGCGGGGCTCCCTTCAAGGCCGCAGCGTCCGCGGCGGGCAATCGCACGACGAAGCGCGCCCCGGCTACACCGGGGATGCGCCGCTCGCGCAGCGCGGCTTGGTCGTGCGGCAGGCTTGATGGCACCCCCGGCTGAAGCTGGCGGTTGGCAGCCCGGATGTGTCCGCCATAGGCGTTAACGATCTCGCGCGAGATGCTCAACCCGAGCCCGGAGTTCTTGCCGACGGTCCGGTCGGTCTGGGGCCGATCCGAATAGAACCGCTTGAACACGTCCTCGAGCTTGTCGGGCGGAATGCCGGGCCCTTCGTCCTCCACCACGATCTCGATCTCGGACGCGGTGCGCCGCGCCCTGACCGTGATGACGCCGTCCTCGGGCGAGAAGGAGATGGCGTTGTCGAGCAGGTTGGTGATGACCCGGCCGAGGCGCGCCTCGTGCCCCTGCACAACGTAAGCCGCAGGGTTGTGCGGCTCCTCGGCGATCTCGAGCGCGATCGGATTGCGGCTGCTGCCGTGGATGTCGCGGAACACGCCAACGACCCCGCGCAGCACCTGGCGGATGTCGACCGGCTCCAGCTCCTGCAGCGCCAGCTCAGCATCCAGCCGCGAGGCATTGGCGACATCGGTGATCAGCTTGTTGAGGCGCTTCAGCTCCTCCTGGATCTGCTGCACCAGCTCCTGCTGCTGCTCGGGGCTGCGCGCATAGGCGAGCGCCTCCGCGGTCGAGCGCGCGGCGGTGAGCGGGTTCTTCAACTCATGGGCGACATCCTGGGCGAACCGCTCGCTCGCCTCGATGCGCCGGTAGAGCGAGGCGGTCATCTCGCGGAAGGCCGTGGCCATCTGCCCCACCTCGTCGACCCGCTGCGCGAGCTCGGGCAGCTCGTGGCGCGCGTTGATGTTGCGGCTCACGTTGTCGGCCACCTCCGACAGCCGGCGCATCGGGCCGGCGATGGTGCGCGCCAGCACGAACGAGGCCAGCAGCGTCGCGGCGAAGGCAGTGAGCGCCAACGCAATGATGACGTTGCGCTCCTCCGACAGCACCTCATCGATCTCGCCCGGCCGGGTCGATAGCAGCAGCACGCCCTGCACGGCCTTGCGGTACTGAATGGGCACCGCCATGGACACGATCTGCTCGCCCTTCTCGTTGACGAGCAGCATCGGCGTGGCCGATCCGCTCATGGCCATCCGTACCTCGGGGTAGGCGGAGCCGTTGGCGGTGCCGATCTCGCGGTAGACCGGCAGGTCCCCGCGCATCAGCCACGTCAGGAATTTGGTCCAGTTGTTCTTGACCTTCAGCTGACCGTTTCTCATCCCCGGGGTGGCCTCGGGCCGTGCCACCTGGCCGCGCGAGAGCAGCTGTGCCGTATCGACGATGAGCGTGCCGTCGTGGGCGTAGACGCGGGCGCGCGTATCGGTCGGCGGCACCAGCCGGCGCAGGATGGGCGTGACCCGCTCCGGCGCGATCGACAGCTGCAGGGCCGCGAAGCCATCATCGCGGAAGGGGCTCTTTGCGCCCTCCACCTCCGGCAGCCGGTCGGGATCGAGCACGATGCGGCCCGTCTCCACGGACGCGTTGGCGGCGATCGCCGCCGCAATGATCTCGCCCTGGGCGCGCAGGCTGTCGCGCTTCGCATCGATCAGCCAGGCATGATACTGGCTCAGGTAGAAGATGCCGCCGAGCAGGATCGCCAGGCCAATGGTGTTGGCGAGAATGATGCGGCGCTGGAGCGTCCGGGTGAGAAAGCGCAGCAGCGGCCCGGAAGTGATCAGCTTGTGCAGCTGCAGGCGCTGCAGGCGGTGCAACGCCTCGAGGAGCATCGCGCTCAGATCGCGGGCGACGTCGCGTACGGTGCGGCCGTATGCGCTGCACGCCGATAGTCCGCGTCTCAGCGTCTCCCGCGCGCCGGCTCCGAACCGCGAGCCATCCGTCTGGACCGCCATTGCTGCTCCTGAGGCTTACGCCTCCTTGAAGCGGTAACCGACGCCGTAGAGCGTCTCGATGACGTCGAAGTTGTCGTCGGCCTGCTTGAACTTCTTGCGCAGACGCTTGATGTGGCTGTCGATGGTGCGGTCGTCAACGTAAACCTGGTCGTCGTAGGCGGCGTCCATGAGCGCATCGCGCGTCTTGACCACGCCGGGGCGCGTCGCCAGGGCCTGCAGGATCAGGAACTCCGTCACCGTCAGCATGACGGGGTGGCCATCCCAATGGCACGTGTGGCGCTCCGGATCGAGCCGCAGCTTGCCCCGCTCTAAAACGCGCGCCGCCTCTGCGGCGGTGCCGCCGCCGTCCTTCGGCTGGAAGCGGCGCAGCACGGCTTTCACGCGCTCCACCACCAGGCGCTGAGAGAAGGGCTTGGCGATGTAGTCGTCGGCGCCCATCTTGAGCCCGAACAGCTCGTCGATCTCCTCGTCCTTCGACGTCAGGAAGATCACCGGCATATCCGTCAGCTGACGCAGCCGGCGCAGCAGCTCCATGCCGTCCATGCGCGGCATCTTGATGTCGAGGATCGCCAGGTCCACGGGGTCCTCGGTCATCGCCTCGAGCGCTGCGGCCCCGTCGCTGTAGGTGCGCACCTTGTAGCCTTCCGCCTCCAGCGCCATGCCCAGCGAGGTGAGAATATTGCGCTCGTCGTCGACCAGAGCGATCGTGCTTTTCTCTTTCATGACCTTGAAACCCTCGACCCTTCCCGTCCAAGCGCCGCTTTATGGCTCCGCCGTGCGCAAATTGTGGCAACCGCGCCTGTTTGCAGCATATTGTCGTCTTGAACATCCATCATAGCAGCGGAAACCCCATGTCTGTCGATGCTTCCTCCGATCCCGGCCGTGAGGGCGCAGCCCAGGCCGCGCGCCGACTGGTGCGCACCGCGCTCAAGGGCGCGCTTGCCACGCTCGATCGTGAGACCGGGCATCCATACGCCTCTCTGATCCTGGTCGCAACCGAGCCCGACGGCACGCCGGTATTCCTCATCTCGCGGCTGGCACTGCACACGCGCAACCTCGAGAAGGACCCTCGGGCGAGCGTGCTGATCGACGGCACCGACGGGCTGGGGGACCCCCTCACCGGGGGCCGGCTCACGCTGAGGGGGCAGGCGCGGCCCACCCCGAGCGCGACCGCGCGGCGCCGCTTCCTGGCGCGCCATCCCTCGGCGGAGGGTTATGCCGGCTTCGCCGATTTCTCCATGTACGCCCTGGAGATCGCGGGCGGCCACTACGTCGGCGGCTTCGGGAGGATCGTCGACCTGCCGGCGGCGGCGCTGCTGACGAGCATTGAGGACGCCGCCCCGTTGATAGCGGCGGAGGGGGACATCGTCGCACATATGAACAAGGATCATGCAGACGCGGTTGCCCTCTATGCAACGGTGCTGGAGGGAGCGCCTGCAGGCGAATGGCGCATGTCGGGCATCGATCCCGACGGCGCCGACTTGCTGCAGTGCACAAGGGCGGCGCGGTTGGAGTTTCCGTCGCGTGTTCGCACACCCGCCGAGGCGCGGACAATGCTCGTTTCGCAGGTGCAGCAGGCAAGAGCGCGCCAACAGCATCACGCCTGAGTCGGGGACGATAATTCGCCCACGGCGAAGCGGCAGCATCCCTTTCGCATGGCGAGCGCGTTAACCCGGAATATGGATGCGGCGATTGCGCAGTTGTGGGTTAGGCGCGGCGTTTGCATAAAACAGCCGGTCGCACGCGCGATTCTTCGAATGCGGATAGAGGACATGCACAGCGCGCGCAAATATATCAGCGTGCGGGCGCCTCGACGGCGTTAGAAGTTCAGTGCCGTGCCGGCATGGCGCCGGCAGGCGGACCAGGTGACGAAACGAAGTGGCGGCCAAGGCATGACGGGTGAAATCTTTCCACTGAGCGGCGCGGCGAAAATCCATCACAACACGCGCGAGGTGGAGCTTATCGAGGAGGCGGTGCGCCGGGGAGAGGGACGCTTTGCGGCCTCCGGCGCCCTGGTGGTGGAGACCGGTGCCCACACGGGCCGCTCGGCGCAAGACAAGTACACGGTGCGCGATGCGACGACCGAGAAGGCCGTCTGGTGGGACAACAACAAGCCGATGTCGCCGGAGCAGTTCGACCTGCTGTGGTCCGACTTTCGGGCCCACGCCGCTTCGCGCGAGCTGTTCGTGCAGGACCTCTATGCTGGCGCCGACCGGGCGCATCGCCTGAACGCCCGCGTCTTCGTCGAATATGCCTGGCATGCGCTCTTCATCCGCCACCTGCTGCGCCGTCCCGCGCCGGCCGACCTTCCGGGTTTCGTGCCGGCCTTCACCGTCATCAACCTGCCGAGCTTCAAGGCCGATCCGAAGCGGCACGGCGTGCGCTCGCAGACGGTCATCGCCTGCAACTTCGCCAAGCGCGTAGTGCTGATCGGCGGCACGTCCTACGCCGGCGAGACCAAGAAGTCGGTCTTCACCTATCTCAACTATGCCTGCCCCGAGAACGGCGTGATGCCCATGCACTGCTCGGCCAACGTAGGCGGCGACGGCGATGCGGCGGTGTTCTTCGGCCTTTCCGGCACCGGCAAGACCACGCTGTCGGCCGACCCCAAGCGCACCCTGCTGGGCGACGATGAGCACGGCTGGTCGGAGGACGGCATCTACAATTTCGAGGGCGGCTGCTACGCCAAGACCATCCGCCTGTCGAAGGAAGCCGAGCCCGCCATCTGGGCCGCCACCAACCGCTTCGGCGCGGTGCTGGAGAACGTGATCCTCGATGCGGCTACGCGCGTCCCCGATTTTGACGACGGCCGGCTCACCGAGAACACGCGCTCCGCCTACCCGCTCGAGTTCATCTCCAATGCCAGCCCGACCGGCACGGCGGGGCATCCCAAGAACATCGTCATGCTGACGGCCGACGCCTTCGGCGTCATGCCGCCCATCGCCAAGCTGACGCCCAGCCAGGCCATGTACCATTTCCTCTCCGGCTACACGGCCAAGGTGGCCGGCACCGAGAAGGGCGTGGGCAGCGAGCCGCAGGCCACCTTCTCCACCTGCTTCGGCGCGCCCTTCATGCCGCGCCACCCGAGCGTCTACGGCAACATGCTGCGTGACCTGATCGCGCGCCACAACGTGGACTGCTGGCTGGTCAATACCGGCTGGACCGGCGGCAAGTACGGCGTCGGCCGGCGCATGCCGATCAAGGCGACGCGCGCGCTGCTCGACGCGGCGCTCTCCGGGACGCTGAAGAGCCAGCCGATGCGCACCGATCCGCTGTTCGGCTTCCAGGTGCCCACCTCGCTCGCGGGCGTCGACCCGGCGATCCTCACGCCGCGCGAGACCTGGAGCGACAAGGCCGCCTACGACGCGCAGGCGCGCGCGCTCGTCGACATGTTCAACAAGAACTTCGCCAAGTTCGAGGTGCACGTCGACGCGGACGTGAAGGCGGCAGCCCCGGTGCTCAGGCAGGCGGCGGAGTAGCCCTCGCCTGTGTGTATTGCAGTACACACGCACGATGGCTATATTTGGGGCGAGCTGCTATGGTCGGCCGGCTCGAGCGCGATAGCAGGAAGATCATACGCCGCCTCGAGTCGGAGGGCTGGGTCCTCGTCAAGACGGCCGGCAGCCATCACAAGTTCAAGCATCCCGACCGCAGGCACCATATCGTTGTCGCGCACCCGTAAGAGATATCCCGACAGGAACGGCGCGGGCGATTGCCAAGGCCGCGGGCTGGGTGGAGTGAAACGGCAATGCGCAGCTACATCGCCATCATTTCAAAGGAGCCTGGCAGCGTCTGGGGCGTTCACTTCCCCGATCTGCCCGGCTGCACATCGGCCAGCGAGACCATGGAAGGCGCGGTCGAGAATGCCGGAAAGGCCCTGCGCCTGTGGGCGGAGGACGAACTCAGTCTGCCGGAGGCGACCTCGCTGGATGACCTCAGAAAGCGTGCGGATGTCCGCGAGGATCTCGCCTCCGGGGGCATGGCGGTCTACGTGCCGCTCATCGTGGCCGAGAGAAAGCAGCGCTACAACGTCATGCTTGATCCCGCTCTTGTCGAGGGCATCGACCGTGCGGCCAAGGCGGCGGGCGTCAGCCGCTCGGATTTCATAGCTCATGCTGCTTCGCGCAGCCTGGAGGATGAAACGGGTGCCGTGATCGTCGCGCCGGCCCGCCAACGGAGGACAAGAATCGCGAAGAAGAGCTCCCCGAAAGCATCCAGGCAGCGCAGCGCTGGGTGATGAACGCTAGCCGGCCTGGCCGGCTGCTCAATCGCGAAAATCCGCGGCGGTCAGCAGGGCCTGGAAGGGGATGCCGGCGGCCTTGAAGGTCTCCGCCGCGCCTTCCAGCCGATCGACCACGCTGATCACGCGCTCGATGACGGCGCCTTCCGCTTTCACCGCCTCGATGGCCTTCATGGAGGAGCCGCCCGTGGTCGTCACGTCCTCCAGGATCACCACGCGCTTGTCCCGGAGCGTCTCGCCGGGCGCCAGGCCCTCCACCAGCTTCCTCGCGCCATGCTCCTTGGCCTGCTTGCGCACGAAGAACGCCGGCAGCGGCTGGCCCCTGGCGTAGCTCGTCACGCTCACCGCCGTGGCGAGCGGCACGGCGCCCATCTCCAGCCCGCCCACGAAGTCGACCCTGGCGCCCTGCAGCGCGTCGAGGATGAGCGTCGCCATGAGATGCGCGCCCTCGGGGTGCAGCATGGACGGCTTCATGTTGAAGTAGAAGTTGGTGGAGCGCCCCGACACCAGCTTCGTCTCGCTCCCCGTCGAGAAGGAGCGCACCTTGACGATCTCGATCAGGCGCGATCTTGCGACAGCAGTCATGCGGCACTCCTGGTCACCTGGGGTGCGCCGCCCCTCCCTCGCCTTGGGAGAGAGGGATAGGGAGACGACGGCGCTTGCGAGCGTTGTCCCGCAGCCGTCCGCCATGTCAAGCCGGACCATGCATGCTAAGGAAGGTTGCGCACAGCCAGGAATTGCCCGCCATGAACGCCGAGCTCAAGGAACGCTTTCCGGAGATGGCCTATGCCGATCCCACCGCGCGGGTGCACGGGGCCGTGGAGATCGGGGCGCACGCGAGCCTGTGGCCGTACGCCGTGATCCGGGCCGAGAGCGCGCACGTGCGCATCGGCCGTTGCACCAACCTGCAGGACCACGTGATGGTGCACGTCGGCCTCCACAGCCCGACGGTGATCGGGGACTACTGCTCGGTCACGCATCGCGTGGTGCTGCACGGCTGCACGATCGGCGACAACTGCCTGATCGGCATCGGCGCCACCGTGATGGAGGGCGCCGTCATCGGCGAGAACTCGATCGTCGCCGGGCACAGCTTCGTCGCCGACAATACGGTGATCCCGCCCAACTCGGTCGTGATGGGAACGCCTGCCAGGGTCGTGCGCACGGCCAACAACTTCGTCGCCAACAAGATCAATGCCATGCTCTACCACCGCAACGCGCTGTGCTATGCGCTCGGCGATCATCGCGGCTGGGAGGGTGCGCAGTTCGAGGCGCAGATGGCGGCGTGGCGGGCCGAGATCGAGCGCGAGTTCGCCGCCAGGCACGGCCGGTAGCCCTCACATGCCTGCGACCCTCAAAGGGGCCCTGGCGTTCCTGCGGCACGAGGCGGCGGGCGGCGTGATCCTGCTCATCGCCGCGGCGATGGCCCTCATCGTCAGCAACTCACCCCTCGACTGGCTCTACGACGGCCTACTCGATACGCCGGTCTCTGTGCGCGTGGGCGCGCTCGCGCTCGACAAGCCGCTGCTGCTCTGGATCAATGACGGACTGATGGCCGTCTTCTTCCTGCTCGTCGGCCTCGAGATCAAGCGCGAGCTCCTGCAGGGAGAGCTCTCGACGGTGCGGCAAGCGGCACTTCCGGCGATCGCGGCCGCCGGCGGGATGGCCGTGCCGGCGCTGATCTACGTTGCGATCAACCTCGGCAATCCCGTTGCGCTCAAGGGCTGGGCGATCCCCTCGGCCACCGACATCGCCTTTGCCGTCGGCGTGCTCACCCTCCTGGGTCCTCGGGTTCCGGCCTCCCTCAAGGTCTTCCTGCTGGCCTTGGCAATCCTCGACGACCTGGGCGCCATCCTCATCATCGCCGCCTTCTACACGGCGGATCTGCACTGGCTGTCGCTGCTGCTGGCTGCGGCCGGCGGCGCTGTGCTGCTCGCGCTCAATCTGCGTGGCGTGACGCGGCTCGCTCCCTATGTGCTGACAGGCGTTTTCATCTGGGTGTGCGTGCTGAAATCGGGCGTGCACGCCACGCTCGCGGGCGTGGTCGTCGCCATCGCCATTCCGCTGGCCGGCAAGGGCGACGAGGAACCCTCCCTCCTCGAGGACCTCGAGGAGCGGCTGCATCCGTGGGTGGCCTTCGGCATCCTGCCAATGTTCGCCTTCGCCAACGCGGGGGTATCGCTGGCAGGCCTGACGCCAGGCAAGCTTCTCGAGCCCGTGCCGCTGGGGATCGCACTCGGCCTCTTCCTGGGCAAGCCGATCGGTATCCTGGGTGCAACGGCGCTTGCGGTGCTGAGCCGTCTGGGCGTCAAGCCCGAGGGCGCGAGCTGGGCTCAGCTCGCGGGCGTCGGCATGCTGGGCGGCATCGGCTTCACGATGAGCCTCTTCATCGGCATGCTGGCGTTCGAGGACGCTGCGCATGCGGCCCAGCTCAGGCTCGGCGTGCTGGCCGGCTCGCTGCTCTCGGCGATTGCGGGCTATCTCGTGCTGCGCCTTATCGCCTTGCGGCGGAGCGGATCGCCGGAATGATCTTGGCGTCGAGCGACTCGGCCGTGATCGGACCCACGTGCTTGTAGACGATCTTGCCCGTGCCATCGACGACGAAGGTCTCGGGCATGCCGTAGACGCCCCACTCGATGGCAGCCCGGCCGTTGCCGTCCACGCCCACGGCGGTGAAGGGGTTGCCGTAGCGCCCGAGGAAGCGCCGCGCGGCGGCAGGCTGGTCCTTGTAGTTGACGCCGTAAAGGGCCACGCCGGTCCGCGCCTTCAAGGCGACCAGCATGGGATGCTCCTCCACGCAGGGGCCGCACCAGGAGGCCCAGAAGTTCACGACCGAGGCGTGGCCTTTGGCCAGCTCGGCACTGTCGATGCCGGCGACCGGTGACTTGCCGTCGGTGAGCCCATCGACGGGCGCGAGCGACATGGCCGGAGCCGGCTTGCCGATGAGGGCGGAGGGAAGCTTCGAGGGATCGCCGCTGCTCAACGCGAAGGCGAACAGCGCGGCCAGCACTGCGAAAATGGCGAGCGGCCACACCAGCACGCGCGATCCCCCTCCCCGTGACGGTGAGGGACCAGGAGCGGGGTGGGACGCGCCGACGGACATCTAGCGGGGTCGGACCGAGCCCGATCGCCGGCGCACGCCGCGCGCCTCGAGATCGTCGACGAGACGCTGCTGGCGCCGCCCGTCGAGCACCAGCCACACGATGAGCGCCGCGACCACGGCGGCCGCGGCTGCGTAGGAAGCCCAGATGAAGCCGGCGTGGGGTCCAAGATCCATGGGCGTCACTCCGCGGGCTGGCCCGCCAGCCCGGCGCTCGCCTCCACCTCGAAGCTGCGCAGGGCCTTGACGCGGCGGCGCAGGATCTCGTTGCGCATGGCTTTCAGGTGCAGGGCCAGGAACAGTACGGTCATGGCCGCCGCCATCACCAGGAGCGGCCATAACAGCGAGGGATGGATCGTCGGCGCGCCGAGGCGCATCACGCTCGCCGGCTGATGCAGGCTGTTCCACTCAACGGAGAACTTGATCACCGGCAGGATGACGATGCCGACAAGGCTGAGCACAGCGGTGAGCTTGGCGGCCATGGCCTCGTCCTCGATCGAGGAGCGCAGCGCGATAAGCCCCAGGTAGAGGAAGAACAGGATCAGCACCGACGTGAGTCGCGGATCCCACACCCAGAACGCGCCCCACATGGGCTTGCCCCACAGGGAGCCGGTCAAGAGGCACAGGAGCGTGAACGCCGCGCCGATGGGTGCCGCGGCTTTCGCCGAGACATCGGCGAGCGGGTGGCGGAAGACGAGCAGCCCGAAGCTCGAGACGGCGACCAGCATGTAGCCGAACATGGAAAGCCACGCCGACGGCACGTGCACGAACATGATCTTGGCGACGTGGCCCTGCTGGTAGTCGAGCGGGGCCGTGAAGGACATATAGAGACCCACGACCAGCAGCGCGGCCGCCACCCCGCTGATCCAAGGCAGCAGCCGTCCGGACAGCTCCATGAACCGCGTGGGGTTGGCAAGCCTCTGGGTCAGGGTCGGCATGCGCATGGTCTACGGGTTTGTTCGTGTCGAGGCAATTGTGCCAGATCAAAGCAGCACATTGCGGCCGCTTCGGCGCCGAACCCTTTTCGTCATCCCGGCGCTGCTCGCAAGCGAAGCAAGCGAGCAGGACTAGGCCGGGACCCAGACACGGCTCGGCTAGCTGTCAGACCGCCCCCGCCCCTCTTTCGCACTTGCACCCGAGAGCAAGCGGCATGGTGGCTGGGTCCCGGCCTGGTCCCGCTCGTGCCCATCCGGGCACTCGCGGCGCTGGGATGACGTATGCGGGACCTGCTACTGCAGCTGGAACCGCAGCGCGGCCGCGGCGGCCAGGGGGGCGAGCACCAGGGATGCGAGCGAAATGGCGCAGAGGATGAGGAACGAGGGCAGGAAGGCCTCGGAGCCCATGGTCGCCGACCGCACCGACTCGATGGCGAAGATGAGCGTCGGCACGTAGAGCGGCAGCATGAGGAGCGCCAGCAGCAGGCCGCCGCGGCGGGTGCGCACGGTGAGCGCCGCGCCGACGGCGCCGAGACAGCTGATGCCCGGCGTGCTGGCCAGCGCGCTCACGATCAGCACACCGTAGGCCTCCGGCGGAAGGTCGAGCAGCAGGCCGAGCAAGGGCGCAAGCACGGTCAGGGGCACGCCGGTCGTCAGCCAGTGGGCGAGGCTCTTGGCGGCGGCCACCGCCTCGAGCGGCAGCGGGCCGGTCGCCAGCACCTCGAGCGATCCGTCCTCCAGGTCGGTCTCGAACATGCGCCCCAGCGAGAGCAGGGCCGCGAGCAGCAGCGCCACCCACAGCACGCCGGGGGCGATGCGCGCCAGCAGGTTGAGGTCGGGCCCGATCCCGAGCGGCAGGAGCGTCACGACGACGAGATAGAAGCCGAGCGCCACACCCACCGTGCCGCCCTCGGTCCAGGCGACGCGAAGATCGCGGCACACGAGTTGCCAGAACGAGGTCATGCTGCCGCCGCCGCTCTGCCGAGGCGCAGCTCGCGCGCGCCAGCGAAGGCGAGCGGCATGTGCGTCGCCGCCACGACGAGACCGCCATGGCCGGTATGGGCGTCGACGGCGCGCGCCAGCACCGCCTGGGCCGCCTCGTCGAGCGACACGGTGGGCTCGTCGAGCAGCCAGATAGGACGCTCCGCGACCAGCACGCGCGCCAAGCCGAGCCGCCGCTTCTGCCCCGCCGACAGATAGGCCGCCGGAATGTCGCGCAAGGCGTCGAGGCCGAAGGCGGCAAGTGCAGTAGCGATGCGCTCCGCCTCGCCGCCCAGGAAGCGGCACCAGAACGCCGCGTTCTCCTCCACCGTGAGGGCCGACTTGATGGCGTTGAGATGCCCAACATAGTGGCACTGCTCGCCCACGCTCCGATCAGCGCCGCCGCCCTCGAGGCGGACGCTGCCGGCGGCAGGCCCGAGCAGGCCGGCAATCGTGCGGATGAGCGTGGTCTTGCCCGCGCCGTTGGGCCCGGTCAGCAGCAGCGCCTCGCCCTCGCCCACCGTGAACGAGAGGCCCGAGAACAGGGTGCGCCCGCCGCGGATCGAGGCAAGGTCATCGGCGATCAGCTTCATGAGGGCTTCCCCGGCCCGACGCTGCATATTAGAACCGCTCTTATAAGACCGGGGTCCGCCGCGAGGCCAGTCGAGATGCGGGCGCACCCGCCCCCGGCCGACAGCCTGCAAGGCATGCGTGCCGCAGGCCGTTTGTCCGATGGATCGCAAGGAGATCGAGGAATGAGCGCCGCTCCCGCATCGCCTGATACGTTCAAATGCCGCAAGACCCTCAAGGTCGGCAGCAAATCCTACGAGTACTTCTCGCTGCCCGACGCCGAGCGCAATGGGCTCGCGGGGCTCTCGCAACTGCCCGTCTCGCTGAAGGTGCTGATCGAGAACCTGCTGCGCCACGAGGACGGCCGCTCGGTCAAGGCCGACGATATCCACGCCGTCGTGGAGTGGCTGAAGGAGAAGACGTCCACGCGCGAGATCGCCTATCGCCCGGCGCGCGTGCTGATGCAGGACTTCACCGGCGTGCCGGCCGTGGTGGATCTCGCCGCCATGCGCGACGCCATGAAGGCGCTCGGCGGCGATCCCTCCAAGATCAACCCGCTGGTGCCCGTCGACCTCGTCATCGACCATTCCGTGCAGGTCGACTACTTCGGCTCGGCCGACGCCTTCAAGAAGAACGTCGAGATCGAGTACGAGCGCAACAAGGAGCGCTACGAGTTCCTGCGCTGGGGCGCGGGCGCCTTCAACAACTTCAAGGTCGTGCCGCCGGGCACCGGCATCTGCCACCAGGTCAACCTGGAGTACCTGGCGCAGTCGGTATGGACGAAGCAGGCGAGCCGTGCCGAGCAGGCCTTCCCGGACACCTGCGTCGGCACCGACAGCCACACCACCATGGTCAACGCGCTGGGCGTGCTCGGCTGGGGCGTTGGCGGCATCGAGGCGGAGGCGGCGATGCTCGGCCAGCCGGTGGCCATGGTGATCCCCGAGGTGATCGGCTTCGGCTTCAAGGGCAAGCTGAAGGAGGGGGTAACGGCCACCGACCTCGTGCTCACCTGCACGCAGATGCTGAGGAAGCGCGGCGTGGTTGAGAAGTTCGTCGAGTACTTCGGCGACGGGCTCGACCATCTCTCCGTCGAGGATCGCGCCACCATCGGCAACATGGCGCCCGAGTACGGCGCCACCTGCGGGTTCTTCCCCGTCGATGCCGATACGATCAAGTACCTGAAAGCCACCGGGCGGGCGCCGGAACGCGTCGCGCTGGTCGAGGCCTACTGCAAGGCGCAGGGGCTGTGGCGCGAGGCCGGCGCCAAGCCGGTGTTCACCGACGTGCTGGAGCTCGATCTGTCGACAGTGGAGCCGTCCATGGCCGGCCCGAAGCGGCCGCAGGACCGCGTCGCCCTTTCCGGCGTCAAATCGGAGTTCGCCAAGGCGTTGCCCGACATTGTCAAGGGTGCCGACCTCAAGCGCCGCGTGAAGGTGGAAGGCGCCGAGTACGACCTCGGCAACGGCGACGTGGTGATCGCCGCCATCACCTCCTGCACCAATACCTCCAACCCCTCGGTGCTGATCGCCGCCGGCCTCGTCGCCCGCAACGCGCACAAGAAGGGCCTCAAGACCAAGCCCTGGGTGAAGACCTCGCTGGCGCCCGGGTCGCAGGTGGTCACCGACTATCTCGCCAAGGCGGGCCTGCAGGGCGACCTCGATGCGCTGGGGTTCAACCTAGCCGGCTACGGCTGCACCACCTGCATCGGCAATTCCGGGCCGTTGCCCGACAACATCGCCGATGCCGTGCGCAAGAGCGACCTGGTGGTCGCCGCAGTGCTGTCCGGCAATCGCAACTTCGAGGGCCGCGTCAACGCCGACGTGAAAGCCAACTACCTGGCCTCCCCGCCGCTGGTGGTGGCCTATGCGCTGGCGGGCACGCTCAACAAGGACCTGACCACGGAGCCGTTGGGCCAGGGCAGCGACGGACAGCCCGTTTACCTCAAGGATATCTGGCCCACCTCGGCGGAGATCGCCGAGCTCATCCGGACCTGCGTCACGCCCGACATGTTCGCCAAGCGCTACGGCCACGTGTTCGAAGGCGACGAGCGGTGGCAGGCAATGGGCAAGGCCAAGCCCAGCCTCACCTATCGCTGGAGCTCGGGCTCCACCTACGTGCAGAACCCGCCCTACTTCGAAGGGCTGGAAGCCAAGCCGAGCCCGATCACGGACGTGGTCGATGCGCGCATCCTGGGCCTCTTCCAGGACAGCATCACCACCGACCACATCTCGCCCGCCGGCTCGATCAAGCGCGATGGCCCCGCAGGCGTGTACCTGATCGAGCACCAGGTGCGCCCGGCCGAATTCAACTCCTACGGCGCGCGCCGCGGCAACCATAATGTCATGATGCGCGGGACTTTCGCCAACGTCCGCATCAAGAACATCATGATGGGCGGCAAGGAGGGCGGCAACACCATCCACTATCCGTCCGGCGAGGCCATGTCGATCTTCGACGCGGCCATGCGCTACAAGTCGGAGGGAGTGCCGCTGGTGGTATTCGCCGGCAAGGAGTATGGCACCGGCTCGAGCCGCGACTGGGCGGCCAAGGGCACGCGGCTGCTGGGCGTCCGCGCCGTCATCGCGCAGTCGTTCGAGCGCATCCACCGCTCGAACCTCGTCGGCATGGGCGTCCTGCCGCTCGTGTTCGAAGCCGGACAGTCCTGGCAGGGCCTCGGCATCACAGGCGACGAGACGGTGACGATCCGCGGCCTCGCCGGCCTCAAGCCGCGGCAGACGCTCACCGTCACCATCGCCTCGGCCGACGGCAAGGCGCGCGACATCAGCGTACTGTGCCGCATCGATACGGAGGAGGAGCTCAGCTACTACCGCAACGGCGGTATCCTGCCGTTCGTGCTTCGCAATCTGGCGAGTGCGGCGTGACGGTCGGGGGGAGGAACGGAGAACTCGGATCATCGCTGCACGCGCGTGCGAAAGCGGGATGCCGCGTCTCACCCATTCGTGACTCGCAGTTGATGCGGAAAATCCGGATAGTGGTGCGCGCGGCAGCCCGGTCCGAAAGCGGGCCCGAGCAGCGTGGTTTGACAAGGCGACGGCAAGAAGAAGGGTGCGGCCGGCTCATGCGAGTTTTCGCGCTCATCGCGCTCACGGCCGGGCTTTTCGGTGTGTCGAATGCGGCACCAGGTCAAAGTTTGCCATCGGATAGCGCAGACGCGGCCCATCCGACCAAGCAGCCGGTCAACTACCGGGCCGTCGTGGAGTTGTTCACCAGCCAAGGCTGCTCCTCCTGCCCCAAGGCCGATGCGCTGCTGTCCCGCCTCGCCGAGCGCGAGGATGTCATCGCGCTCTCGCTGCCGGTGGACTATTGGGACTACCTCGGATGGAAGGACACGCTCGCCAGCCCGAGGTTCAGCGAACGGCAGCGCGCCTACGCCCAGGCCCGCGGTGACGGCGCCATCTATACGCCCCAGGCCGTCGTCAACGGCCTGTCGCACGTCAACGGTGGCGACGAGAGCGCCATCGGACAGAATATCGAGAAGACCGAAAAGACGCTGTCGGCGTCCCATGTTCCCATCCGCATGTCCGAGGACAAGGATCACCTGATCGTCGAGACCGGGCCATCGCAGTCCGGCGCGGCGGCCAAGGAGGCGACGCTCTGGCTGGCAGTGATCGCGCAGAACGTGACCGTGCCCATCACGCGCGGCGAGAACCAGGGCAAGACGATCACCTACAGCAATGTGGTGCGCGAGCTGATGCCGATCGGCATGTGGAACGGCAAGCCCGTGACGGTCGAGCTAGCGCGGCACAGCTTCACTCGCCCCGGCGCCGAGAAGTGCGCGGTGCTGCTGCAGCAGGGCAAGGCAGGCCCCATCATCGGCGCGGCGATGCTGCAACAATGCTAGCGCGGGCACCCGCGCTCAGCGATGATCCCCATGCTCGCTCAGCCGGCTCTCCGCGCTTGAAAGCGTGACGGCGCCGCGCATCAGGTTGGAGTCGCCCAACCCTCAGCGTCATGCCACACGCTCCAACCCTGTGCTGAGCCTGTCGAAGCACGGCTGGCATGCGTGGTCCGTCCTTCGACAGGCTCATGCAAGGACGGGCGGGAGCGTGTGGTGTGGCGTGGCACCCCCCACGCGATTGCGCCTATGCCGGCCCGCGCGGCGGCGTTAACATTCAGGCCGAGTTATTGGGAATGGGAACGCAAGGAGCGACCGTCCATGGCGTCTGCAATCAACCTCGGTCCGATCACGATCCACCAGATTGTCGAACAGCAGGAGCCCATCTTCGAGGCGGCCACCTTCTTTCCGACCGTGACGAAGGCGCTGCTCGACGAGAACCGCTCGTGGCTGCAGCCGACGTATCTGCAGCCCGGCACCGACAAGGTGGTGCTCTGCTTCCAGAGCTACATCGTCAAGACGCCGCATCACAACATCCTGGTCGACACCTGCTTCGGCAACGACAAGCCGCGGCCCATGCGTCCCAGCTGGCACATGATGAAGAGCGATCGCTTCGAGAAGGGCCTCGCCGCCGCCGGCCTGGGCTTCAATGACATCGACTTCGTCATGTGCACCCACCTGCACATCGACCACGTGGGCTGGAACACGCGGCTCGACAACGGGCGCTGGGTGCCGACCTTCCCCAAGGCCCGCTACCTCTTCGCCGAGCGCGAGCTCGCCTATTGGACCGAGAAGGAGAAGGAGGATCCCGCCAGCCAGCCGTGGATCACGGACTCGGTGCTGCCGGTCGTGGCCGCCAGGCAGGTCGACGCGGTCAAGAGCGATCACAGGTTGAACGAGCTCGTGCAGCTCGTTCCCAGCCCCGGGCATACGATCGACCACTACTCCGTGCACGTGGGCAAGCCGGGGCAGGATGCATTTCTCACCGGCGACATGATCCACTCGCCCATTCAGGCGCGATATCCCGAGATCGGGATGCGCGCAGACTACGATTCCAAGCAGGCCGGAGAGACGCGGCGGCGCATCTTCGGCCGCTTCTGCGATACGTCGACGCTGATGTGCACGGCGCACTTCCCATCGCCGTCCACCGGACGGATCGCGCGCTGGGGCGACGGCTTCAAGTTCGTCAAGCCGTGAGCCATCGCGCGGCGCACCTGTCGGACCGGGGCTGACCTCGTCGTCGGATCGTGCCAGGGTGATGCCACCGTTCAAGACGATGACGATGGAGGAACAGCCATGCTCGCAGTCCTCGCCTACCTCACCGCCAAGCCGGGCAAAGAGGCCGAGTTCAAGGAGAAGATGACGGCGCAGGCCAAGCGCTGCCTTGCCAACGAGGCCGGCTGCCTGCAGTTCGATGTGACCCAGGACCCCAAGGCACCGACCCGCTTCGTCATGCTCGAGGTCTACAAGGACGACGCCGCCTTCAAGGCGCACCAGGACAGCCAGCACTTCAAGGATTTCCGCCCCGTGGTCGGCGACCTGGTGGCGGACCGCAAGGTCGAGGTGCTCAACCTGGTCTCCGACGGCAAGGCCAAGCGCTGAGGCGCCGGAGCACGGCGGAGGGCAAGCATGTACGCACCGCCCGGCGTGAAGACCAATCCGAACCTGCCCGTGCCGGACACCATGCGGGCGTGGGTGCTGGGCGACCCCGGCCGCCTCCACTTCACCGAGAAGCCGGTGCCGGTGCCGCGCCGCGCCGAGGTGCTCGTGCGCATCGACGCGGTCGCCATCTGCGCCACCGACCTCGAGGTGATCGCCCACGGGCCTCCGGCCCTCGTGCAGGGCGGCCTGCCGTTCAACAAGAACTGGACGCCCGGCCACGAGTACATGGGCACGGTGGCGGCGCTGGGGCCCGGCGTCGACGAGTTCGCCATCGGCGACCGCGTGACCGTGGAGATTCACGCCGGCTGCGGCCAGTGCAAGCGCTGCCGGATGGGCATGTACACGTCGTGCCTGAACTACGGCCTCAACTACGGCGACGTCGACAAGGGCCATCGCGCCAACGGCTTCACCACCGACGGCGGATTCGCGGAGTATGCCGTCAACAACATCAACACGCTGATCCGCATCGCCGACACCATGTCGGACGAGGAGGCGACGCTGGTCGTCACCGCCGGCACGGCCATGTATGGGCTGACCGAGCTTGGCGGTCTGGTGGCCGGCGAGAGCGTGGTGGTGATCGGGCCGGGTCCGATCGGGCTGCTCGGCGTGGCGGTGGCCAAAGCGCTGGGCGCATCACCCCTCATCCTGACCGGCACCCGCGAGGCGCGGCTGCAGAAGGGCCTCGAGCTCGGCGCCGACCATGTGGTCAACGCGACCCGGGTGGACCCCGTCGAGGCGGTGCGCAGGCTGAACGCCGGCAAGGGTGTCGACTACGTGATCGAATGCTCCGGCGCGGCGGGCGCCATCAACGATGCGGGCCGCATGCTCAATCGCGGCGGCAAGATCTGCCTCGCCGCATTTCCGCACGAGCCGGTACCGGTCGACGTCGCCCATCTCGTGCGCAACAACATCTACGTCTACGGCATCCGCGGCGAGGGCAAGAGCGCCACGCACCGCGCCGAGGCCTTCATGCGCCAGAAGCGCTTCGACGCCACCAGGATCCATACGCACACGTTCCCCCTGGCGGAGCTGCCCGAAGCCCTGCGCTATGCGCGCGACCGCGTTGACGACGCCATCAAGGTGGTGGTGAAGACGCGCTGAGCCGATCGCCGCGAGGGGATTCCGGATACCCGCCCGCGGCGACGCTTTGCTTACCATTCAGCAAAAATTGGCAGTTCTGCGCGCATAACCGGTCACATGATGTGACCCGGGTCCTGGGCGAGCATCCCGGTGCTGGGCTCGGGTGCGTATCCGTGAGCGGGCGGCAGGCCGATGGTGTTGCGCGTTGCTGTGGCGATGGTGGCCATCCTGCTGGCCTGGCCGATAGAGCCGCTGCGGGCCCAGGGCTTCCTTCAGCAGTTTTTCGGCTACCGCCCGCCGGCCCGCCTCTACGGCTACCCCGCGGTGCGGCCCTACCCGCTCTACCGCGCCCCAGCCTATTGGCCACCCTACGATCGCCCCGACGACGGCGGGCGCGCCCCGCTGGGGCGGCCCGATACCTACCGCACCCTGTGCGTGCGGCTGTGCGACGGCTACTACTATCCGATCAGCAGCGCCACGCTCAGCAACAGCTTCTCCCGCGACGCCGACGCATGCAGCGCCAGCTGCGGGTCGGAAGCGCGGCTGTTCTACTACCCCAATGCCGGCGGCAGCGTGGAGACCATGACGGATCTGACGGGCCTTGCCTACAGCGCGCTGCCCAACGCCTTCCTCTACCGCAAGACGCTGGTCGAGGGATGCCGCTGCCGGCCCGAGCCGTGGTCGGACGCTGAGCTGCAGCGCCACCGCGACTACGCAAGGAGCAAGTCCGCACCGGACGCCTCCGCCGCGGCTGCATCGCACCCACGCTGACATGCGTACCCGGGCCAATTGGCAAAGTGCGCCTGCCGATCCCACCCGCTCGTGTTGCTCGGTGGCCTGGGTTCCGGCCTCCGCCGGAATGACGCCAATGGCTCGCCGTCGCCCTCAATAACGTCATCCCGGCGCCGCTCGCGAGCGAAGCCCCGCGAGCGGGAAAAGGCCGGGACCCAGACACCGTCGACGCACCGCGACCGGACCGGCGCTGCCGCGCAACGTCACCGAACCCATGCGCTCAGCTTACGGCTGGATTCCCGCCGACGCGCTTCGCGCTTGCGGGAATGACGCCGTGCGTCGCAATGACGATACGCGGCGATCGGCTCAGCCTGCGATCCGGTCCATGGCCTCGGCCAGCTCGAGGTCGAGCTTGGTCAGGCCGCCGGCGGAGTGGGTAGCAAGCGTCACGTCCACGCGGTTCCAGACGTTGGTCCACTCAGGGTGATGATCCATCTTCTCGGCCACCAGCGCCGCCCGCGCCATGAAGCCGAAGGCCTCGCTGAAATCCTTGAACCTGAAGGTCCTCTGGATGGCATCACGGCCGTCCGCCAGGCGCCATTCCGGCAGGCGTGCAGGGATGGCCTTGCGGGCTGCATCGTCAAGCTTGTTGGCCATTGCGGTTGCTCCTTCGTCAGGCAAACGGCCGTCAATCGCCCTGCTGCTGGTGGGCCGTCTCCCAGAAGATGTCTCTCCAGTCGGCAAGCTTCGCCTTCATGGCGCCGGTCCGGCCCAGGAACGCGGCGAAATAGGCGATGCGTTGCGGGCGTGACGTAAACTCGAAGCCGGGATCGTCGAGCTGGGCCACGAGATCATCGATGCTCTCGGGTGCCCTCTGCACCTCCTTCCACAGCGTGGCGGCCGCGCGCTTGTCGGCGTTGGCCACCTTGATCGACCGCTCGAGCGCCGCTGCAACGGCGTTGAACAGCGCCGGGTTCCTTTCCTTGGTCTGCCGCGTCGCCAGCAGCGTAATCTGCGTGAGCGGGCCGCCGAACACCTTGCGGCTGTCGGTGATGATATGCGCGCCGGGCAGCTTGAGGCCCCGGTCGGTGAAAGGCTGCACTCCGATGTGGGCCGTGATAGTGGCCTTGCCGTAGCCGGCGGACAGCGCCGTGACCGCGTCGGGATGGCCGAGCGCGACGGTGAGGTGGTCGAGCCGGTGCGGATCGCTCCAGAGCTGCTCCGCCGCCATCTGCAGCATCATGGCGTTGAACGAGATCCTCACGGTGGGCACGGCGATGCGATCCTGGTCGGTGAAGTCGGCCAGCGTCTTGACGTTGGGGTTGATGGTGTAGAGCGTCATCGCGCCGTTGCTCATGGTGCCGACCGCCTTGACCTCGTTGGCCGTACCGCGCGTCTTCTCCCACAGTGTCAGCAGCGTGGGCAGCGCCGCGGTGCCGTAGTCGGCGGCGCCCGACAGCAGCGCGTCGGTGATGGCACCGGGGCCGCTGAGCGCGACGGCGCTGGCGTCGACCTTGCCGAGCCCCAGCCTGGTCGCCTCCGCCTGCAGCACGCCGCCGCTGACCATGATGTCGACGGGGATGTAGAGAAGCCCGCGCTGCTGCACGAAGCGCACGGTGAGCGGCGCCTGCGCCCGCAGCAAGGAAGGCGCAGCCACGACGCCGGCGCCGCCGGCGAGGAGCCCCAGCGTCCGCCGGCGGCTGACCACGCGCCGCGCTCTCCGCCCGCACTCACCCGATGCCTGCATTGCGCAACCTCCCCGGAATCTCTCATTCTTGCGGGGCAGCAATTCTTTGCGGCCCTCCGCCATGCTAGACCGGCCGGGGCCGGGCCACAAAACGAGCATGGCCGACAGGCAGGGAGGATGGGTCGATGCGTTGGGTCAGGTTCTCGCACCAAGGCCGCACCGCCTACGGCATCCTGGAGGGCGACCGCATCGCCGAGGTGTCGGGCAATCCTTTCAGCGGCTACGAGCACAGCTCGCGCATGCACGACCTCGGCGCGGTGAAGATCGAGGTGCCGGTGATCCCGCCGACCTTCTACTGCGTCGGCCTCAACTACGCCGAGCATATCCGCGAGGTGGCCGCCAAGCAGGGCATCAAGGCCAACCTGCCCGAGCAGCCCGACGTCGGCTATCGCGCCGTCAACGCGCTCGTCGCGCACGACGAGCCGGTGGTCATTCCGCACGACGCCACCAAGGTGCAGTACGAAGGCGAGCTGGCGGTCATCATCGGCAAAAAGGCCAAGCACCTGAGCGAGGCCGAGGCGCTCTCCTGCGTGCTGGGCTACACGATCGGCAACGACGTGAGCGAGCGCGTGTGGCAGAAGTCCGACCGCACGCTCTGGCGCGCCAAGAGCACCGACACGTTCAAGCCCATGGGGCCGTGGATCGAGACGGACGTGGACCTCGACGCGCTCGAGACCCGCGTGCGGGTGAACGGCCGGGAGACGACGCGGTTCCGCACCAACGCCATGATCTTCGGCATCGCCCGCTACATCAGCACTATGACGCGCTATGTCACGCTCTATCCGGGGGACATGATCTGGATGGGCACGGACGGCACTTCGCCCGATCTCGAGGCGGGCGACGTGGTGGAGGTCGAGATCACCGGCATTGGCACCTTGCGCAATCCGTTCGTCGCCGAGACGTAGCGGTGGTCCGGAGATGGTGCGCACCGGAGCTGCCCGCCGTTAACCTCCTGCGAGGATTGCTGCCCGGCGTCGCGGGTTTCGCCTCAGCCGCTCGCGCGGTCGTTCGAAATGCGAACCGACGCGTTTTACTTTCGCCCAAAAGGCCCTAGTCTCCCCGCAACGACCCAAGGACAGAAAAGCGCATGCGAATTCAACCCACCGGCGAAATTCTCGGCGCGAACGTCCGCGACATCGACTTGGCAGAGCCGGTCCCGGACCAGGCTTTCCGCCAGATCCTGAAGGCGCTGGGCGACCACGGGGTCCTCTGCTTCCCCGGCCAGCGACTGGAAACGGCGGATCTCGCCCGTTTCGGCACGATGTTCGGCGAGCTCGAGATCAACGTCGCCAACCAGCTCCACGAGCCGGGCTTCCCGCAGGTCATGGTGCTTTCCAACATGACCAAGGACGGCAAGCCGATCGGGCTCGGCGATGCCGGCCAGGGCTGGCACACCGACATGTCCTACAGCAAGGACATCGCGCTCGCGAACGTGCTCTACGCCGTGCGGGTGCCCGAGCGCGACGGCAGGCCGCTGGGCGACACGCAGTTCCGCAACATGCACGCCGCCTACGAGGACCTTCCCGCCGGCATCAAGCGCCGGCTGGCGGGGCGCACCGCCACGCACGACTTCGCCAAGTTCTGGGACATGATGCGGGCGCGGCCCGGCTCGGGACGCGGCCCGCTGACACCGGAGCAGCGCGCCAAGAAGCCGCCGGTCTCGCAACCGATCTTCCGTATCCATCCCATCACCGGTCGTACCATCCTCTACTGCAACCCCGGCTACGCCGTGCGCATCGACGGGCTGCCGGAGGCGGAGAGCGCCGAGCTGCTCGAGCTTCTCTTTGCGCATCAGGCAAAGGACAAATACCTCTTTGCGCATCGATGGTCGGAAGGCGACGTGCTGATGTGGGACAACATCGGCACCACCCACAACGCCGTCGCGGACTACCGGCCGGACGAGCCGCGCTACATGCGGCGCGTGCAGGTAATGGCCACCAAGGATTACGCGCGCCTCGTCGCCTGAGGCGCCAAGAACAACAGGTCAGGGAGGACAAGGCATGCATGTGGGTAGGTTTGCAGCAGGGGTGTGGATTGCCGCGGCCGCACTAGTAGCGGCCAGCGGCAACGCGACGGCGGACGCGCCCGAGATCCGCTTCGCGCGACAGTTCTCCATGGGCTATCTGCAGTTCAACCTGATGGAGAAGCACCAACTGCTGGAGAAGCATGCCAAGGCGGCGGGCCTGCCGGACGTCAAGGTCGTCTGGGCCACCTTCAACAGCCCGGCCGCCATGAACGACGCGCTGCTGTCGGGCTCCGTCGACATCGTGTCGGGCGGCGTGCCGGGCCTGCTGACGATCTGGGCGCGCACCCACGGCACGCCGATCGCGGTCAAGGGCATCGCCGCGTTCACCTCGCAGCCCGTCCTCCTCAACACGCGCAATCCCAGCGTGAAGACGATCACCGACTTCACCGACCGCGACAAGATCGCGGTGCCCGCCGTGAAGATCTCCATACAGGCGATGATGCTGCAGATGGCGGCGGCCAAGCAGTGGGGCCAGGCGAATTACGCCAAGCTCGACGCGATCACGGTCGGCATGTCGCCGCCCGATTCCACCGTCGCACTGCTGAGCGGCTCGGGCGATATCACCAGCGTGTTCAGCGTGCCCCCCTTCCAGTCCCAGCAGCTGGAGAGCCCCGGCATCCACACGGTGCTGAACTCCTACGACGTGTTCGGCGGCCCGCACACCTTCACGGTGGCCTGGACGTCCTCGCAGTTCCGCGACAGGAACCCGGCGCTCTACAAGGCCCTCGTCGCGGCCTTCCAGGAGGCGACCGAGATGCTGGGCAAGGACGTGAAAGAGGCCTCGCAGGCCTGGATCGACAACGTCAAGTCCAAGATGCCCGTCGAGAAGGTGGCCGAGATCGCCTCGGGCAAGCAGGTCAAGTGGACCATGGTGCCGGAGAATACGATGAAGTACGCGGACTTCATGTTCGCGGTAGGGTCGATCAAGGTGAAGCCGGACAGCTGGAAGGACCTGTTCTTCCCCGAGGTCCACGGACTGCCGGGAAGCTGATGTCCACGCACCAAGCCAAATCCGCCGACGAGGCTCGCACGCCGCTGCTGCAGGTGGACGGCGTGACGCTGCAGTACAAGACCGAGCAGCATCTCGTCACCGCCACCTATCGCGTCAGCTTCGATGTCTTCCGGGCCGACCGCTTCGTGCTGCTCGGGCCCTCCGGCTGCGGCAAGTCGACCCTGCTCAAGGCCGTGGGCGGCTACATGACGCCGACCGAGGGCAGCATGCGCCTCAAGGGCGTGGCCGTGCGCGGGCCGGGACCCGATCGCATGTTCGTGTTCCAGGAGTTCGACCAGCTGCTGCCCTGGAAAACCGTGAAGCAGAACGTGATGTTCGCCCTGCAGGCCTCGGGCAAGATGCGCGGCAAGGCCGCCGAGGCGCAGGCCATGCGCTACATCGACAAGGTCAACCTCACCAAGTTCGCCGATTCCTATCCGCACACGCTCTCGGGCGGCATGAAGCAGCGCGTGGCGATCGCCCGCGCCATGGCCATGGAGCCCGACGTGCTGCTGATGGACGAGCCGTTCGCCGCGCTCGATGCCCTCACGCGGCGCAAGATGCAGGAGGAGCTGCTGCAGCTATGGGAGGACACGCACTTCACGGTGCTGTTCGTCACCCACTCGATCCCCGAGGCGGTGCTGATCGGCAACCGCATCCTGCTGCTGTCGCCGCATCCCGGCCAGGTGAAGGGCGAGCTCAACAGCGACGGCAGCGATCCCGTCGACGCGGCCACCGGCACCAAGCTGTCCGACCGCATCCACGACATACTTTTCGCCGACCGCATCGAGGAGCAGGAGGTTGTGCCCCATGGCTGAGCTGCGTGCGCCCTCGGCGCGGCCGCCCGCGCCGCTGCCCCCCACCCGGCCCGAGTACCTGCGCGAGGTTGTCGCCGGCGGCAACATCGGCGTGGTGCAGAAGCCGCTGACGGTGTTCCAGCGCCTCGCCAACCAGGGCTGGCTGAGGAAATCGCTGATCCTGGTGGTCATCGCCGCCGGCTGGGAGGCCTACGCCCGCCACCTCAACAATCCGCTGCTGGTGCCGACGTTCACGGCCACCCTCGAGGCGTTCTGGAACGGCGTCACCAACGGCGACATCCCTCAGAAGGTCGCCAACTCCGTGCAGCTGCTGCTCAAGGGCTATGCCGTGGGTCTGGGGCTGGCGCTCGTCCTCACCACGCTCGCCATGATGTTCCGTCTCGGCAACGACCTGCTGGAGACGCTGACGTCGGCCTTCAACCCGCTGCCCGCCATCGCGCTTCTGCCGCTGGCGCTGATCTGGTTCGGTCTCGGCGACATCTCGATCATCTTCGTCCTCGTCCACTCGGTGCTGTGGGCGGTGGCGCTCAACACCCATTCGGGCTTCCGCTCGGTGTCGAATACGCTACGCATGGTGGGCCGCAACTACGGCCTCAGGGGCGTCTCGTTCATCACCAAGATCCTGATCCCGGCCGCATTCCCCTCCATCCTGACGGGGCTCAAGATCGGCTGGGCCTTCGCCTGGCGCACGCTGATCGCCGCCGAGCTGGTGTTCGGCGTGTCCTCCGGCAAGGGCGGGCTCGGCTGGTACATCTACGAGAACAAGAACATGCTGGACATCCCGGCCGTGTTCGCGGGCCTCTTCACGGTGATCCTCATCGGCCTCGTCGTCGAGAACCTCATCTTCCGCAACATCGAGGCCGCCACCGTGCGCAAGTGGGGCATGCAGAGCTGAAGCCCGGCTGCCCCTCCCCCTCCAGGGGGAGGAGGAACGACTCCTCACGTGCCGGCTTCCGGATCGGCGAAGTCCTCGCCACCCGCGAACGGAAACTCCGCCTCCACCACATAGGGCCCGCCGCCGGAGCCGGGGCGGGCCGAAAGCAGGACGAAGCGCGACGCCATGAACGGCTCGGTGCGCAGGCCGCCGTTCTCGGCGAGGAAGCGCGCCACTGCCGCCTGGCGAGCCCCGCGCATGCGTGCGAGCGTCACGTGCGCCTTGAAGGCCCGAGCGTCGGGCTCGAGGCCGGCGGCGCGCGCGGCGCGATCATTGGCCCGGTAGAGGGCATCGAGCTCCTCGCCAGCTTCCACGCCCGCCCAGAGCACGCGCGGCTCGCGGCCGCCGAATGCGCCCAGCCCGCAGATAGCCATCGGGAAAGGCGCGGCGCGGACGGAGGCGAGGAAGCCGACGAACTCATCGGCGGTGCGTCCGTCGACATCGCCCACGAAGCGCAAGGTGATGTGCATGTCCTCGGCCTCGATCCACTTCGCGCCGCTGAGCGGGGCGCGGATGAACGACAGCCGCTGGCGGATCGGCTCGGGGATCTCGATGGCGGTGAACAGCCGCGGCATGGTCAGCCTTTCGGACTCGCCACCTGCTTGGCGCGAACGCGCGCGATGAGCTGCTCGACGGCCGGCAGGATCTTGCTGGTGATCTCGGCGACGCCTCTGGGGTTGGGATGCAGGCCGTCCTCGAGGCTCAGCTTCGGGTCCATCGCCACGCCGTCGAGGAAGAAGGGATAGAGGATCAGGCCGTACTTGCCGGCAAGCTCGGGATACATGGACTCGAAGCTGCGCACGTAGTCCTTGCCGAGGCTGCGCGGCGCGAACATGCCGGCGAGCAGCACCTCGGCACCATTGGCCTTGATGGTAGAGATGGTCTTGTCGAGGTTGGCCTTGGCTCGCGTCGGATCGAGACCCCGCAGCGCGTCATTGGCGCCGAGCTCAAGGATCACGGCATCCGTGTGCTCGGGCACTGCCCAGGCCACGCGCGCCAGCCCGCCTGCCGTCGTATCGCCCGAAACGCCGGCATTGATCACCTCCACGCTGTGGCCGCGGGCCTTGAGCGCGCGCTCGAGTTGTGCCGGAAAGGCGTCGGACGGTTTCAGCCCGAAGCCTGCCACTAGGCTGTCGCCCAGCACGACGATGCGCAGCGGCTCGCCGGCAGAGGCCGCGAACGCGCCGACGCTGAGCGCGGCAACGAGCCAATTGCAGAGGAGAACGCAAAACACCATGTTTGCCAGCGTCGCCTTCGATGGCACCTTCCACATGGGATGTCTTCCCTCTTTCTTGTGACGCACCAGTCGCCGACACTGACGTAGAAACTCGCAAAGCTCGAGGCAAGCCCTCGGGCGGGAGGCTCTCGCAATCGTGGCCGAGCCAGTCATCGCCCTCAATGACGTTTCGCTGACGCTGGCGAGCCGCGCCGGCCCGGTCGAGATCCTGAGGCGTGTCGATCTCGAGATCGGGCCCGGGGAATCGGTGGCCGTCGTGGGCCCGAGCGGGTCGGGCAAGACCTCGCTGCTGATGGTCATCGCCGGGCTGGAGCGGGCAAGCTCCGGCTCCGTGCGCGTCGCGGGCCACGACTTCACGAGGCTGAGCGAGGACGAGCTGGCGCTCGTGCGGGGGCGCAACATCGGCATCGTGTTCCAGTCATTCCATCTCGTGCCGACCATGACGGCGCTCGAGAACATCGCCCTGCCGCTCGAGTTCGCCGGCAAGGCGGACGCGTTCGAAGTGGCCGGTGCGCTGCTGGCCGAGGTCGGGCTCGCCCATCGCGCCGACCATTTCCCGGCGCAGCTGTCGGGCGGCGAGCAGCAGCGCGTGGCCATCGCGCGGGCGCTGAGCCCCCGGCCTCAGATCGTGCTGGCCGACGAGCCGACCGGAAATCTCGACGGCAGGACCGGAGAGCAGGTCATCGACCTGCTGTTCGGCCTGCAGCGCCGCCGGCAGGCCACCCTCGTCCTCGTCACACACGATCTCAGGCTCGCCGAGCGCTGCAGCCGGCTGGTGCGCATGGCCGACGGCGAGATCGCCGGAGCGGAGCTCGCTCCCGCATGACGATGGCGGTCACCGAGGTCAACGCCAGGCGGCCGGCACGCCGGTTGCCCCTGCCGCTCGGCCTGGCGCTGCGCGAGCAGCGCAACGGCCTCAAGGGCTTCTACGTCTTCATCGCCTGCGTCGCACTCGGCGTCGCCGTCATCACCGGCGTCGGCGCGCTGGCGGATGCCTTGCGCGCGAGCTTCGAGCGCCAGGGCGAAGCGCTGCTCGGCGGCGACGTGACACTCTCGCGTCCGCACCGCCCGCTCGAGGGCGAGGAACGGGCCTGGGTGTGGAAGCAGGGCCGGGTGAGCGAGACGGCGGCCATGCGCGCCATGGCGCGTCGTCCCGACGGCAGCGAGCAGGCGCTCATCGAGCTCAAGGGCGTGGATGCGGCCTATCCGCTGGTGGGCCACGTGGCGCTTTCCGGGGGCATGTCGCTCGACGAGGCCATCCGCCGCGAGCCGGCCGCCGTCGTCGATCCTGTGCTGCTCGAGCGCCTGGGCCTGAAGGTGGGCGACCGGATCACGCTGGGCACCCTCGAGGTGCCTGTCCGCGCGACGATCGCTGCGGAGCCTGACAAGCCGCTCGAGCGTCTCACCATAGGCCCGCGTGTGCTCGTGTCGCTGGAGACCTTGCGGCGCGCCGGGCTGATCGAACCGGGTAGCCTGGTGGGCTGGCGCTACGCGATCAAGCTCGACACCGCCGGGCCGCCGGATGGCGGGCTCGCCGCCTTTCGCGAGCGGGCGAAGCAGGCGCTACCCGAGGCCGGCTTCACCGTGCGCGACCGGCGCGATCCCTCGCCGCAGGTGTCGCGCACGCTCGAGCGCCTGCGCCAGTTCCTGACACTGGTGGGCCTGACGGCACTGCTGGTGGGCGGCGTCGGCGTCGCCAATGCCGTCGCCACCTACATCGATCGCCGGCGCAAGGTGATCGCCGCCTTCAAGAGCCTCGGCGCCAGCGGCCGCACGATCCTGAGCATTCATCTGCTGCAGGTGCTGATGATTGCAGGCATCGGCATCGTCCTCGGCCTCGTGCTCGGCTTTCTCATCCCCGTCGCGTTGACGGCCGTGGCAGGCGATGCCCTGCCGATCAAGGCCGATCTCACCGTGAGCGCGCGCAGCCTGGTGCTCGCCGTCGCCTATGGGCTCCTCGTATCGCTGCTGTTCGCCCTCTGGCCGCTCGGGCGTGCCGAGCAGGTGCGGGCCGGCGTGCTCTTCCGGGAGGAGGTGGCGCCGGAGCGCGTGCTGCCGGGCTGGCGCATCCTCGCTTTGACCCTGGGCACGGCCGCGCTGCTGGCAGCAATCGCCATCCTCACGGCCGAGGCGCGCCTGCTGGCCCTCTATTACTGCCTGGGCGTGGTCGGCGTGTTCGCCGTGTTCGTAGGGCTCGGCAGCGCCGTCGCCTGGGCCGCGCGGCGCGTGCGGCGGCCGCGCCAGCCGGAGCTGGCGCTGGCCATCGGCAACCTCGGGGCCCCGGGCGGGCTCACGCGTTCCGTGGTCCTGTCTCTGGGAACCGGCCTGTCCCTGCTCGTCACGGTGGCGCTGGTCGACGCCTCGATCATCAACGAGGTGACCAACCGCCTGCCCGAGACGAGCCCCAACTACTTCGTGCTGGACATCAAGCATCCCGAGAGCGATGCCTTCCGCGCCCTCGTCGAGCGCGTGACGCCCGGCGCCAAGGTCGAGGAGGCGCCGATGCTGCGCGGCCGCCTCGTCAAGCTCGGCGAGCGCCTGGCCGAGCAGGTGAAGGCGCCGCCCGAGGTGCAATGGGTGCTGAACGGCGACCGCGGCCTTTCCTACTCGGACGGTGTTCCGGAGGGCTCGATCGTGGTCGCCGGCAAGTGGTGGCCACCCGACTATGCCGGCGAGCCCCTCGTCTCCTTCGAAGCCGACATCGCCAAGGGCCTTCAGCTCAAGATCGGGGACACCGTCACGGTCAATGTGCTGGGGCGCAACGTGACGGCACGCATTGCCAATTTGCGCGAGGTAAGATGGGAGAGCCTGTCGCTCAACTTCGTGATGGTGTTCTCGCCCAACACGCTCGCGGGCGCCCCACACAACCTGCTGGCGACCGTGGCACTTCCCAAAGGCCAGACGCCCGCGACGGAGGCCAGGCTGGCGCAGGAGATCGGCCGGGCCTTCCCGGCCGCCACGGCGATCCGCGTCAAGGACGCCCTCGACGCTTTCGGTGCGATCTTCAACCGGGTGATGGTGGCCGTGCGTGCCGCCGGCAGCGTCACGCTGCTTTCCGGGGCGTTCGTGCTGGCGGGAGCCTTGGCCACCGCCCAGCGCCGCCGCATCCAGCAGGCGATCATTCTCAAGACGCTCGGCGCCACCAGCCGCCGCATCCTGCTGTCGCATCTCGTCGAGTATGCGATTCTGGCACTCTTAACGGCGTTCATCGCACTCCTGATCGGAAGCCTCGCTGCCTGGATCATCCTCTCGCGGCTGATGGAGATCGACTTCGCGTTCTCGGCGTGGGCGGCCGCGCAAGCAATGCTTGTTGCCGGCGGACTGGTGGCACTGTTCGGCGGCTTCGGAACCTGGCGGGTGCTGCGGGCGCCCCCGGTGCCCTATCTGCGGTCGGAGTGAGCGGTGAGGCAGCCTCGGCGGAGGCCGTCTCGAGATAGCGCCCCACGCCTTGCGCCGCTCCCGCCTGAACACCAGATTCACGGGGTGCAGGGCGTGCGCTTCTTGCAACAAAGGGGTGGCATCGCCTACATTCTCGGTGCGGGCCAGAGGGCTTGCACTAAAGTCGAAGGGATGGACCAAATGGCTCAGATCGACAACAGGTATGCCGCCCGCCCCGGCGCGCGCACCGAGGTCGCGGTGGACGAGGGTCTACGCGCGTACATGCTGCGCGTCTACAACTACATGGCGGCAGGCGTCTTCCTGACCGGCCTTTCCGCATACATGACCGCCTCGGCGGCGATCACCACCAACCCGGCAGGCGGCCGGGCGCTGACGCAGTTCGGTCAGCTGATCTACGTATCTCCCCTCAAGTGGCTGATCATGCTGGCGCCGCTCGGGTTCGTGTTCTTCCTCTCCATGCGGATTTACAAGATGAGCGTGGGGGCCGCCCAGCTCTCCTTCTGGCTCTTCGCCGCGGTGATGGGGCTGTCGCTGTCGTCGATCTTCCTCGTCTTCACGGGGCAGTCGATTGCGCAGGTGTTCTTCGTCACGGCCGCCGCGTTCGGTGGCCTCAGCCTCTACGGCTACACGACGCAGAGGGACCTGTCCGGCTGGGGCTCGTTCCTGATCATGGGCGTGATCGGCATTGTCGTCGCCTCGCTGGTCAACCTGTTCCTGCAGTCGGGCGCGCTGCAGTTCGCCATCTCCGTGATCGGCGTGCTGGTGTTTGCGGGCCTCACCGCCTACGACACGCAGCAGATCAAAGACAACTACTACACGGTGATGGGTGACGCGACGGCTGCCGCCAAGGCCGCCATCATGGGCGCCCTGAACCTCTACCTCGACTTCATCAACATGTTCGTGATGCTGCTCCAGCTGTTCGGCAACCGCGAGTAAGCATCGGGCGAACGTCGCCTCGCGAGGGCCCTGCTTCGGCGGGGCCCTTTGCGTTTTGGCTGCGCCCGGGGCAACCTTATGCTCGCCTGCAGCCATCGAGATCTCCCCATGCCGCCACCCGCGTTGCGCCCGGCCACGCCCGCCGACATCCCAGCCATCACCGCCATCTACCGCCCCGCCGTCGTCGAAGGCACCGCCAGCTTCGAACTCGAGCCGCCGAACGAGATGGAGATGCTGCGTCGCTTCCAGGCCATCACCGGCGGGGGCTACCCCTACTTCGTCGCCGAGCTCGACGGCCGCATCGTGGGCTACGCCTACGCCAACGCCTATCGCACGCGGCCCGCCTACCGCTTCACGGTGGAGGACTCCATCTACATTGCGCCCGACGCGCAGGGTAAAGGCGTCGGCAGGGCGCTGCTGGCCGCTCTCATCGACGCCTGCACGGCAAAGGGATTTCGCCTCATGGTGGCCGTCATCGGCGACTCGGCGCAGTTCGCGTCCATCCGTCTGCACCGGCGCGCGGGCTTCACGTTCTGCGGCACGATCCACTCGGTAGGCTACAAGTTCGGCCGCTGGCTCGATTCGGTGATCATGCAATTGCCGCTGGGAGAGGGCGACAAATCCACGCCCGCCGAGGGCGCAAGCTCCGGCGGCTGATCGCGCCCCCGCGGAGCGCGAAGAGCCGCAGCGCCGGCACAAGCAGTGCTCGCCACACAAGCCACGGCGCTCAGCGCGCCCGTCCCGCGGCTCCAGCGCCACGGCGGCCAGGTGCCGCATATCCGCCTGGCGAGGCTGGCGCGGCTGGTGCGGGATCATTCCGCTTGCGGCCGACGAGGCTTCGCACTACGATCCAGCACTTTCTGCTGAACTCGCACGCCTATATGCGCACCGTGTCCAAGGCTGGCTGCTGGAGGGAGCCTGTGAGCGAGGCGCCGATCATGCCATCCGCCATGCTCCGGCACTGCTTGCAGGAGCTCGATGAGATCCTCGACGCGTGGAACACCCAGAGCGCCGGGATTCGGGCCGACTATCGGATCCGCAAGCGCGACGCGAGCCATAGGAAGGCAAGGGACGAGCTGCAGGACGAGGAGGACGACAAGCTGCAGGACGTGGCCAACGACATCAAGACGCGCCTCGTCCGCCTGGCCGCTGCGCTGGAGGAGCATTCCGTCCGACGTCGCCCGGCGGCCCTGCAGGACATCGATGCCGCCAACGCGGACGCACTCCTTCTCAGAAGCCGCCTTCGCGTCGCTCTCGAGAGCATCGAGACCAGCGCTCTGGTGATCGAGGCCTGGAGGGCGCGCGCTGACCCGGCAGGCTGAGCCTCGCGGGGAGCGCCTGCACCGGCCTCAGGGCTCCCTAAGTCCTACACAACTGCCATGAGCAGCCCTGCCCGCTGAGCAAATGCAACGGATAGGCTTTGTCCTGCAGCGGCGTTTGTGCTACTTTTTCGCATATTGCCGCAACTCACTTCGGAAACCGCATTGCGTCCACACCGCAACTGACCCCAAGCAGCAGAGCACCTCCCCAACCTGAGCGGCCCTTGCCCACCCATGCGATGGGCGTACCGCCCCGCGTCCGCGGCGAAGGTGCCCAATGCCAATCGCAGCCGCTGGCCGCCAAGGAGGCAATGACCGTGAGCAGCAGTCTGAATGTCCCCTACTCGGCGCAATACCTCACCACGACCCGCGAAGGCCATGAGCATCCCCCGCCGACCTTCGGGGCGCCGACGCTCGTCTGGCATCTGGGGATCTCACCGCATTGGCGTGAAGACCGGCCCGACTTCAAGCAGTCTCTAGATAAGATCCACGTCTGGTTGGTCGACGACTACGAAACAACGCGCTCGAACTTCTTCGCGCATGTAAATCATCTCATGACGATGATGCAGACGACAGCCGGGCACACAGGAGCCAAGGTCCAAACGTTCGACGCCGAAAGTATACCCCCGGCTTGGCAACAGGGGCGCAGTGGGAGCGGAGACCCGTTCTTCGTTACATATCCTGGCAGCATTCAATTCGCGCTCTTGTGGGCAGAGAGTAAGGAGCAAGGTCCCGCGGCGGCACCGGACACCCTCGTCGTAAGAGTGCACGCCGCCGCGCATAGAGACTACGTGACGCTGAGCTTCTACCTGGATGCCTCCGAAGCCTGGAGCACTCAGACGCAAACGGCTCGCACACCAACTCCCGGGACGCGTCGCGAACGAATCCTGTCAGCGGTTACGCGCATTCGCGCAATCTGCGAACCGCGAATGACTGGGGATGCCCACGGCGCCAGAGCAATCGATCGTGAGATCCTCCCTGAGCACGGCATCTCGGAAACAGAAAATCGCGATCTGCGGGCAGCCAGTCAGCTCCTGTACGCCGACGTGTGGAACGAATTCTGTGTCGCGATGGGCCTCGACACCTTCACGCCCGCAGGGACCGCGCGCGTGTTTGCGAACTTTCGCGGCGTGGTCATGGCGACGGATGGCCTTCCTGAGACCATCGAGCAACGGCGATTTCCGGGCTCGTCCGGGCCGGAGCCCTTTCCGCGCTTCAAGGGCAATGGCGGCCTCGACGCAACAGGAACCCGCTCTTCAGACGAGCCCAATGAGGCGAACGCCGTCGTGAAGGCGTTCTGGCCATTTATCCGCCGGACGATAGGGGACGCCGATCGGCGGGAATTTGTGGCGTGCGGCGTCATGAACTGGCGAGCACTGTACGTGACTGCACTCAATTGTCCTCCGACTTTCGCCGGGTCAGCAAACGCACGAAGCCCTCACACGATACCTGATGCGACGCAGGAGGCGGCAGCGGCCGGAACCGTGGAGGAGCCGATACGCTACCTGCTGCTTACGAAGGGAGAACCGCACTGGCGGCAAATTGGCAGGATCGTCGAGCGCATCAATTCAATGGGCACCATGCGCCTCATCGCCCTCCGCGATTACGGCATCATCCGGGACGCAAGCACTCAGATCCAGCTCCGTGGCCAGGAGCTCGACACAGTCATGCGCAAATGGAGCACGAAGCGCTCCGACATCAGGACCAGCTTCGCCCTGTCAGTACCGAATGAAACAGAGGACGAAAGGAGAAGAAGAAGGGACAAGGAGGACGAAGCGCTTCAGGAGCTTGCGGATGAAGTGGAGGTTGATCTCATCTATCTGAGTGCCGCCCTCGACCGCATCGGAGAGAAGGCGCTCCACGGAATACATTTTCGCGTTAACAGGTCCCGCTACTATGTCGCCGAATTCAACAGCCTCCTCGCATCATTGAAGATCGGCAACATCGACACATGGGTTTCCTATGATCAATTCGTCACGCGGGGCCTCAAACCTGCGTTCGACTTCATTGATGGCGTAGGGGACCGGCTGCTCGGCTTGCGGATGCGGCTGCAGACCGTGCTCGAGGGTATCGAGACAAGTGCTCTCGTTACGCAGATTTCCGCGACACGGCAGAACACCGCTGAGCTAAGAATAATCGCCGAAGCGGTCGCGAAAGCGAACACATGGTTGGGTTACGCGATCTTCTGGCTCAGGTTCTTCAGCATTGTCATTGCGGCTGCGTCGCTCTTCCTCGGAAGCGGAGGATTTGAGGGAATCGGCAAGATCATCCGATGGCTCATTGAGCGGATCGGCCAATGACGGCGAGGGATAGAAAGAATGGCCCGGTCCAAGGAGAGAAGGCTCGGGGGGACTAGGGGGCTAGATCCGAGGCTTGGTGGACCGGGCCGAGTGCCGATGGCGCGCGAGTATAGGGGCCAATGCGGCAGGGCGGCGGTCGCTCCATGGCGAACTCGTGGATTCTGCTGGCGATTTGAGTAGCCGGCACAAGGGCTTCGTGTCGCGCCCACGCTGGTGCTTGAAATCAGGGCCTCGAGGGCAGATCATGACAGCCTCGTGAACCTGGGAGGCGCCTTTGAGCGAAGCCGAGCCTATACAGTTCAGCCCGCGCGCGAGCGCGGGCCGCAAGGGCAATTCCGGCTACGTCCACACACCCCTTCCTTCGACCGTCTTCTTCACGCGCAGCGAGCTGACCGCCATCCTCGACGTCTACGGGCGCAAGGTCGCGGCCGGCGAGTGGCGGGACTACGCCATCGATTTCGGCCGGGACAGAGCCGTGTTCTCGGTCTTCCGCCACGCGAGCGAGGTGCCGCTCTACAGGATCGAGAAGCACCCCAGGCTGGCCCGCCGCCAGGGCGCCTACAGCGTCGTGGCGGTGACCGGCCTCATCCTCAAGCGCGGCCACGACCTCGGCCGCGTGCTGGCGGTTCTGGACAGGGACGTGCGGCTGGCCGCGGTGTGAAGCCACGAGGGCAGGGGGTCTGACCCCTTCAACTCTGCGCATACTCCACGCGGACGAGATAGAGGCCGCGGGCGGGAGCAACCGGCCCGCACGCGGCACGATCCCTGGCCTCCAAGGCGGACGCGAGATTGCCCGGGCTCCACTTGCCTTCGCCCACCAGCTTCAGCGAGCCCACCATCGAGCGCACCTGGTTGTGCAGGAACGAGCGTGCGGAGGCGGCAACGCGTACCTCCTCGCCCGCGGCGCTGACGTCGAGACGGTCGAGCGTCTTGACCGGCGACGTCGCCTGGCAGCCGGCGGCGCGGAAGGTGGTGAAGTCATGCCGGCCGAGCAGCATCGGCGCAGCTTCCTGCATCCTCTCCAGGCTGAGCGGCTGCGGCACCCACCACACGCGGTCGCGATCGAGCACGGGAGGCGCCGGCCTGGCCAGGATGCGATAGAGGTAGTGGCGCGCGACGGCGCTGAAGCGGGCATCGAAATCATCCGCGACGATGGCGCAATCGAGCACGGCGATCGGATCCGGCTTGAGGTGGAAGTTGACCGCCGCACGCACCGTCTGCACCGGCCACGCGCGGGCAAGGTCGAAGTGGGCGACCTGCGCGAGGGCATGCACGCCCGCATCGGTGCGGCCGGCCCCACGCACGGCGACGGTCTCGCCGGAGAACTTCGCGATCGCCTCGCTCAACCGGCCCTGCACCGAGACCCCCAGCGCCTGCACCTGCCAGCCGACGAACGGCGTGCCGTCGTATTCGAGCGTGACGCGGTAGCGCGGCATGGGTGCGGGCGACGGGCTCTCGGCGCCGCAATGAAATGGCGGCAGGAAGGTCCACTACCCGCTCGGACGGCGCCGGGCAAGGAGGCAAGCCGCGGAGCCGCCTCGATGATTGCTCGAGGCCCGGCAGCGATCAGCGCGGGCCTGCCGGCTTGCCGCCGACATTGATCTGACGCGGGGTCGCATAGCCGGGATTGATGATGATGCGGTCGTGCGGCGGCAGCGGCCGGATCACGCGCACGCCGTGCTCGACGGTCACGGTCGCGCCGTAGTAGGGGCGCGGCTCGATGCGGGTCGTGTAGGGCTCGGCCGATGCCGATATGCCGCCGGCGGCGAGACCTGCCACGGTCAGGACGCCGAGCACCAGGGAACGCATGTCCGTACTCCAAAAGCTGAGACGCAACTTCACCCCGACTTTACCAACCGCGCCCCTGCGGCAACCGGCATTTGCGACCGATGCTTAATGCCGCGCCTCACAGGCTCGTCCCTTCGGGAACGGGGAAGCCGCGCAGGAAATCCGCGGCTGCCATGGGCCGCTTGCCCGCGCGCTGCACCTCCAGAACGCGAACGGCGCCCCGGCCGCAGGCGATCGCGAGGACACCATCGAGCACCGTGCCGGGCGAGCGGGACCGGGCGTCCTCGATGATGCGTGTGCGCAGCACCTTGATGCGCTCGGTACGGCCCTCGTGGGATGCCTCGATCCACGCGCCCGGCACCGGCGACAGCCCGCGCACGCGGTTGTGCACTTCCGCAGCGGGTCGAGTGAAATCAATGCGCGTCTCGGCCTTGCCGATCTTCGCCGCGTAGGTGATGCCCTCGGCCGGCTGCGGGCGGCAGGCGAGATCGCCGCGCTCGAGCGCCTCCAGCGCCGAAAGCATCAGCCGCGCGCCTTTCCGGGCCAGCTCGTCATGGAGTTCGCCCGCCGTCTCGTCCGGACCGATGGCCACGCGCTCCATGCAGCAGACCGGTCCCGTGTCGAGCCCCGCCTCCATGCGCATGACGGTTGCCGCGGTCTCGGTATCGCCGGCCATGATGGCGCGCTGGATCGGAGCGGCGCCGCGCCAGCGCGGCAGCGCCGAGGCATGCAGGTTGAGACAGCCGTGGGCCGGCGCAGACAGCACGGGTGTCGGCAGGATCAGCCCGTAGGCTACGACGATGGCCACGTCAGCCGCGTGCGCCGCGAAGGTGTGAGCTGCCTCGTCGCTCCGCAAAGTCGCAGGCACGAGGACCGGGAGGCCGTGGCCCTCGGCGACGAGTTGCACGGGTGACTTGCGCGCCGCCATGCCGCGCCCGGCCGGCCGCGGCGGCTGCGTATAGACGGCAGCAACCTGATGCCCGGCCGCGACAATGGCGGTGAGCGTAGGAACGGCAAAGTCGGGCGTTCCCATGAAGACGATGCGCAGCACCGGGAGCATTCCTTTGGCAGAGACGGCGCGGCCCACCTACTGCAACGCTCACCCTGCTGCAAGCCCAAGGTGCCTAGCCGCACGCCTCAGCAGGCCGGCTGGCGCAGCTCAGCGCGTCTCGAAGGCTCGGCCGATCCAGTCGCGCTCGCGCTTGACCCGCCAAGCCTCGGGTTCGCGCTCGGCTCTGGGCTTGGGCGCTGCATCGCTGCCAAGACCCATGATGCCGCCGTCCTCGCGCCCGGCAATCTCGGCCTGGCGTGCGGCCGTAGCGGCGCCCGCGTCCGCAGGCGGCACCGTCGCTGCCGCCTTGGCGGCCTCCCTCGCCTTCGCTTGCAGCGTCTGCAGCTCCTTGGCCGCATCCTTGTTGCCCTTCCTGGCCGCTGCCGCCAACGCGTAGGCGCGGTGGCGATCGAGCGAGGCGGCCTCCCATGGATGGGGCTGGCATTTGCAGCTCGGCACGTACTCGCTGCGGTAGCGGAATGCCGTGGGCAGCTGCCGGTAGGGGCGGCCTTGCAGGTCCGCCATGTCGTCGGCCGAGCCGTCAAGACTGCGCTGCACGAACAGGCGGCCTTGGCCGCTGCAGCTGCTCTCGCAAACGCCGCGGTCGTGCGCGAAGCGCTCGGGCGTCACGGCAAAGCTGATCGGGAAATAGTAGCCGTCGCAGAGACGCACGCAGACGGTGCGATAGGCCCCCGAGAGGCGGGGCCGGTCGTCGTCCTCGTCATCCCCGAAGAAGCTGGGGTCGCGGCGGCGGCTCTGGTAGGGGTTGCGGGCGGAGGCCCCGAACCGCGGTGGCGGAGCGCGGTCCTCCCAATCGGCCAGCGGCGTCATGGAGCCTTCAACGTGCACCGATGGCGGGCTGGTCTCCGTCGCGGAGGTCGGACCTTTGGCCGGGACGGAAGGGGCCGCGACGCCGGCGAGTTCACGGAGCACAGCCTCCCCGCCCCGCCAAGCGGCGTAGGTCGTGGCCCCACCCACGCAGGCGACGCCGATCAGGTAGGCGGCCGTGCTGACGCCGAAAGAAACTAGCGCTGGCCGTCGAAACGCGAAACGCATCGGCCTCAACAGAGCTTAGATACGCAGCTTCACATGAGGCCGCACTCTAGTCACGCGACCCCACCCCGCCAAGCACCATAGGCGCATGTCTCCTGCGCGCCATTGGGATTAGGCATGCGAGGCCGTGACAGGATGATGGCATCAAGGATGCAAACTACCGTGGGGCCATCCTCAGCGCGCCGTCGAGGCGGATGCATTCGCCGTTGAGCATGATGTTCTCGCAGATGTGCACGGCGAGCGCAGCGTACTCCGTCGGCTGACCGAGACGCGGCGGGAACGGCACCGAGGCCGCCAGCGACTTCTGCGCCTCATCGGACAGGCCGGCGAACATCGGCGTCAGGAACAGGCCCGGCATGATGGTGACGACGCGGATGCCGTCGCGGGAAAGATCGCGGGCGACGGGCAGCGTCATGGAGGCGACGCCGCCCTTCGAGGCGGAGTAGGCGACCTGGCCGATCTGCCCGTCCTGGGCGGCGACCGAGGAGGTGCAGATCATTACGCCCCGCTCGCCATCCTTGTTGAGCGGAGGCGCAGCCTGCATGCCGATGGCCGACTTGGCCATCATCAGGAACGTGCCGATCAGGTTGACCTGGATGACCTTGGTGAAGGTGGCGAGATCGTGCGGCTCGATGGCGTTCGTCTCCTTGACCCGCCGCGAGATGCGCTTGGCCACGCCGATGCCCGCACAGTTCACCAGGATCCGCTCCTGCCCGTGGGCCTTGCGCGCCGCTGCCAACGCTCCGTCGACGCTCGGCTCGCTGGTGACGTCGCACTTGGCGAACGTGCCGCCGATCTCCTTGGCGAGCTTCTCACCCAGCTCCGCGTTGAGATCGAGGATCGCCACCTTCACGCCCTTGGCGGCCAGCGCCGTGGCGGTAGCGGCGCCCAGACCCGACGCGCCGCCGGTGACGACTGCGGAAATGGCCTTGTCGAGCTGCATCGTTTCTGCTCCATCCGTTTGCAATCCGCCCTCTTGTTGCACAGGAAAGGGCGGGGCATCCACTGCCGAAATCGGGCCCGATCCGCCCGGCGCTCCTGCCGGGCCGAGGCTGAAGGGCCCAAAAGCGCGGCCGAGGAAGGCTCGAGCCAATGCCAGAACCCGCCATGCCGGCGCTGCCCCGCGGCTATTTCGCCATCGGCGCCGAGCGCATCTCGAAGGCCCTCAATCTCGGCAACCTGATGCGCTCCGCGCACGGGTTCGGCGCCAGCTTCACGTTCACGATCGGCGCGAGCTACCAGGCGCTGGAAGCGCGCGCCGACACGTCCAAGGGTCGGCAGCACCTGCCACACTACAACTGGGCGACGCCCGACGATCTGGCGCTGCCGGAAGGGTGCCGACTGGTCGGCGTGGAGCTCCTGGAGGAAGCCATCGACCTGCCGAGCTTCCGCCATCCCCTGCGCGCAGCCTATGTGCTGGGCCCCGAGCAGGGCGAGCTGTCGCCGGGACTGCTTGCGCGCTGCGACTACGTCGTACGCATTCCATCGAGCTTCTGCATCAACCTCGCCATGGCCGGCGCCATCGTCATGTACGACCGCGTGCGCTGCCTCGGCCGCTTTCCGCCGCGCCCGCTCAGCGAGGGCGGACCAGGGGGCGCGCCGCTCGCACCGAGCGGGCGCAAGGTGGGGCGGGGCAAGCGGTGACGCCCCGGCATGTCGAGACCTTAGCCGCGGCTCTTGCGCAGCTGGACGTAGAGGGCGCCGGCGCCGCCGTGGCGCACGCCGGCTTGCGCGTAGCTCACAACGACGGCCCTGAGGTCCGGGTCCTCGAGCCAGGAGGGGACGCTGCGCCTCAGAACGCCACGCCGGCGCTCGCCTGCAAGCTCGCCGAGCCGGTCGGCCGGCGCCTCGCCACCCTTGCCGGTGATGACCAGCACGGTCCGGTGTCCCTGCGCATAGGCATGGAGAAGAAACGTCCGCAGCCGGACCCGGGCCTCATCCTGGCGCAGCCCGTGAAGATCGATGCGCGCGTCGATCTCGATCTTGCCGGAGCCGATCTGCCTCAGCTTGCGGCGCTCGAACTCAGGCAGCGGCGCGGGCTTGCTCCTGCCCGCCGTCCTGACGCTCGCCACCGCTGCTTTGCTCGCAGCCGCAGAAGGAGCCTGTGCGCGGACCTTCGGCGTCGAGGGAGCATGCGGCGTCGGCTGCAAAGGCATCTCGGGATGAGACGCCTCGGGCACGCGGGGCTTGGCCTTGACGCGCTCGAGGGTGCGGGTGGCATGCTTCCAGAGCTCGGCCTCGTCGGCGGTGATGGTGCGATGGCCTCGGCCGGGCTTCTGGCCGCCTCGGCTCATGGTCGGGCCTTGTCCCGCCCCGGATCGGCCTCGGGGGCCTCGGCGCGCGCCGGGGCCTCGTTGGGCAGCAGCACGATGAACTTGCCCGCGTGCTTCGTCACGCCGGCCAGCCGCCCGGCGGCATCACCGGACCCGAAGAAGATGTCGCCCCGCTCGGGGCCCTTGATGGCGGAGCCCACGTCCTGCGCCACCATCAGCCGGTTGAAGACTCCCGCCTTGTTGACGTGCGTCATGCCGAAGCCGCTGACGAAGATGGGCAGGCCCAGGGCGTGATAGCCCGGGTCCACGGCTAGGCTGCGGCCGGGCGTGAGGGGGGTGCTCATGGCCCCGAGCGGCCCCTTGGCGTCGTTGCCCTTCAGCTCGCGGAAGAACACGTACGATGCGTTCTGCCACATGACCTGCTTGGCCCGCTCGGGATCGGCCTTGAGCCAGCGCTTGAGCGCGCCCATGGACATCTTGTCGGCCGCGAGCAGGCCCTTCTCGATGAGGTAGCGGCCGATCGAGCTGTAGGGATGCCCGTTCTTGCCGTCGTAGTGAATGCGGATGATGCTGCCGTCCGTCAGCTTGACGCGGCCCGAGCCCTGTATCTGCAGGAAGAAGACGTCGACGGGATCGGCCAGGTAGACGAGCTCCAGGCCGCGTCCCTTGAGCGCCCCCTGCTCGATCTGCGCGCGGGTAAGGTAGGGCTCGACGCCCTTCTCGGTCTTGCGCGCGTGCGTGAGCCCCATGCCGACGGTGCCCCGCTGCGTCTCCTCGACCAGGTTCACGAGGTCGGGAGGGCGCTTGTAGACGGGCGTCTGGAACTGCCCCTGCGGCGTGCGCGAGCCCTCCACCAGCGGCTCGTAGTAGCCGGTGAGAAGCCCGAGCGGACCGCTGTGGGCGACGGCATTGGCGGTGAAGTGCTGCTCGAAGAAGGCCTTGGCGCCGGCCTTCGTGACGGGTCCGGCATGGCGGCTCGCGGCCGTGCAGGCCGCGATGAGTGCCGCGGGCAGAGGCGCCGACTTGTCGCTTGCCGGCCGCTCCCGCGTGGACGTGAGGACGCGCTCGCACGACTTCAGAAAAGCCTTGAAGGCGGCCGCGTGGTCGTCCTGCTCCCAGCCGGGAACCTCGGCATAAGTCACCGGCTTGTAGGAAATCGCTGGCTTCATGCCGGGTCCGGCCTGCGGTTTCGGCGGCGAGCTGCTGCCGGCAGGAGCCGCGGTACCTGCGGCGAGCATTGCTGCCACCACGGCCGCGGCGGTGCTGCGAAACGCAAGGCGTCGCTCCAAGTCGCTTTCCCCCGACGCAATTCCCTGCCCTTGCGCCGCCCCCGCGGCTAGCTAGTGTCCTGATCGCGAAATTCGTCTACATCTGCGGCAAGCTCGGAACGAATTTCGCGATCTGAAGGACACTAGCAAAGTCAATGAACGAGTGTGATTCAGATCGAGAAGTCCGCTCCTCCACCAAGCCCAGAGCGATGATACGGACTTCTCGATCATCACACTAGTTTGCGGCTTGCGTGGCGATCAGCTTCCAGTTCGGATCGCGCGAGGTCACCTCGCGCGCGAAGGTCCAGATATCCGTGACTTCCTTGATGCGCTTGGGATCGCCGGCGATGACCCCGCCGGCCTTGTCGCGCGTGGCAGAGATGAGCTCACTCACGAACTTGACCGCGACGTGAGCAACGCCGTTCTTGAGCTCGGCCTCCACGATGTCCGCACCCTTGATGCCCACGAAGCTCTGGTCGACCTGCTCGCCGCGCGCCTCCCGCTCCGAGATGGCACCGGCGAAGCCATCGAAGACCTCTCGGCTCAGCAGGCTTTTCAGCGCCTTGCGGTTGCCCTCGGCAAATGCCGTGACGATGAGCTCGTAAGCGGCGCGCGCCCCCTTCAGGAACGCATCCGGATCGAACGTCTCGTCGGCGCGGACGATGTTCACCAGGCCCTGGGCAATACCGGTGTTGCCGGCCGCCAGCCCCTTGACCCGATCCTCCACCTCCGCCCGCACCTGCGGCTCGGCCGCGGGCCGGGGCTCCGCCTCCTCACGCTCACGGTGCGGCAGGGTCACCACCTTGTCGGCGCCGGCCAGCTTGCCGTTGCGCTGGGCCGCCTCCTGTTGTGCCTTGTATCGCTCGTAACGCGCCTGCTCGTGCCCCGTGCGACGGCCCAGCACGCTGCGCAGCTTCAGGAAGACCACCACCGCCAGGACCAGAAACAGGAGTGTGGATACGTCGATCCTACCGTCCATTGCCGTGCTTTCGAGCGAGAGCCTCAAGCTACTGCATGTAAGTCGCCTGGCAAGCGATAACCAGACCCGCCCGCGCCACCTGCAAGGAAGCGTCGAGGCTTGCCGCCGCGGCCTAAATCTTAGGGCATTGCAATGCGCAAGCCAACCGGCACGGGTTTGTTTATTGTAACAGACCTGCGGAGGAAAGCCTTATGCTGCGGTTGATTTTGGGCCTGTTCTTCATCGCCCTGCCCTTTCTGGAGATCGCGCTGCTCATCAAGACAGGGCAGGCGATAGGTTTCTGGGCGACGGTGGCCATGGTCGCGGGCGCGGCCGTGCTTGGCGCCGTCATCTGGTCTCGCCAAGGGCTCAGCGTGGCGCGCAAGGCGCGCGCGGCCGTGGCGCAGGGCCGCCCGCCGGTCGGGCCGGTGCTCGATGGCGCATTTCTGCTCCTGGCTGGAGCGCTGCTGATCACACCGGGCTTCCTGACCGACATCATGGGGCTGCTGCTTTTGGTCCCCCCCATACGCCACAAGGTGATGCGCTGGACCGCCCGCCGCCTGGTCGAGCACGCCCATGTGCAGGCGAGGACATTCGACGCCCGCATCCGGGGCGAGGCCGGGCAGCCTCCGCCGGACCCCGGTCGCGGACCGATCATCGAAGGTGAGTTCGAGCGCCTGGGCGAGGAGGCCAATGCGCCCAATCGTAGCGGACGGAGCGAGCCGACATGATCACGCTTGCAGCCGCGCCCCGCGCCAGGGCACAAGGCGTGCGCCTGCGCCCGTGAGGGCGACGGCGAGCTTTGCAGCAGGTGCAGAAGGCTATCCGGCACGAGAGGAGCCGCCCATGGAGCCCAGCGACAGCGGTAACGGCAACGTCGGCGGTCCGCCGGCCGGTGCGTCGCCGCCGCAGGTGCAGATCCGCGTCGTCGGCCAGTACATCAAGGACCTGTCGTTCGAGAACCCGAACGTGCGCAAATTGCTGGACGGGTCCGGCGAGAAGCCCACGCTGCGCGTCGAGGTGAATGTCAACGCGGCCAAGATTACCGACGCGATCTTCGAGAGCGCGATCCAGTTCAAGGCCGAGGCGGTGAGCCAGTCGGGTGTGATCTACGATCTGGAGCTCGCCTACGCCGGCCTGTTCGAGATCCAGGGCATGCCTGAAGCATCGCTCGAGCCGTTCCTGCTGATCAACTGCCCCGCTCTGTTGTTCCCCTTCCTGCGCCGCCTCGTGGCGGACCTCACCCGGGAAGGCGGCTTCCCGCCCCTGCTGCTCGACCCGATCGACTTTGCGGGCCTCTACATGCAGCGTCAGCAGCAGGGCCAGCAGCCGGCTCAGCCGAAGATCAATTGAGCCGGCGCACCCCTCCCGTCATACTCGCCGAGCGGCGCGGCTATCCAACCACGGTCGCCCGATCGAGCTTGCGGCTGGATTCCCGCTGACGCGCTCTGCGCTCGCGGGAATGACGTGGCGCGGCCTGCGTCAGGCGTCAGCGAGGAAGCGCAGCCAGAGCGCCTTGGGACCCAGCGTCTTGACGAACTCGCGGTGCAGGCGGTCGGCCTCGGCGGTCAGGCGCGAGGGCAGCGGCTCGGGCCGGGGGCGGGCCGGCGCCCGCTGCTCCTGGGCGGCGGTCTGGGCGCTGCTCTGTCCGCCGAGACCCAGGGTTGCCTGCCGCTCCCCCAGCAGCTCCACGTAGACGTTGGCGAGCAGGAAGGAGTCCATCAGCGCGCCGTGCTTGACGCGCTGCGAGTTGTCGATGCCGTAGCGCTTGCACAGGGCGTCGAGGCTGTTGGGGCCGGCCGGATGTCGCCGCCTGGCAATCGCCAGCGTGTCGACGACGCGGTCGCCGCGTAGGGGTGGGCGCGCCAGGCGCTCGAGCTCGGCATTGAGGAAACTGATGTCGAAGGCAGCGTTGTGGGCAACCAGCGGCGCATCGGCGACGAATGCCAGGAACTCGTCGACGACGTCCCTGAAAAGGGGCTTGTCCTTCAGGAAGTCGAGCGTAAGGCCATGCACCGCCACCGCGTCACGATGCACGTCGCGCTCGGGATTGAGGTAGCGGTGGAACTCGCGCCCGGTCGGGATGCGGTTGACGATCTCTACGCAGCCGACCTCGATCAGCCGGTCGCCGTTGTTGGGGTCAAGCCCCGTCGTCTCGGTATCGATGACGATCTCGCGCAGCATGTTCGCCCCAAATGCATGACGCGCGCACAGCATTCCCTCTCCCCACTTTTTCAGTGGGGAGAGTGTGGAAAGATGTCACGCCCAAAATCTGGCGAAGGCGGCGCCCTCGCGGCCTTTGAGCGATTCGACGATCCTATCGACTTGGGCTTCCGTCTCCGCGAACGAGCCGGCGGTGTCCACAACGAAATCCGCCCGCGCGCGCTTCTCCGCATCCGGGGTCTGCCGCGACAGCATCTGCTCCAGCTTCTCCAGCGTCATTGCCGGGCGTTGCAGCACGCGCTCGCGCTGCATATGGGCGGGGGCGCTGCACACGATCACGGCGTCCACGCGCTTCTCGCCGCCGGTCTCGAACAGCAGGGGAATCTCGAGCACGGCGAGCTTGGCACCTTTGGCAGCCTCCTCCCGCAGGAAGGACCGCTCTACCTCGACGACGAGCGGGTGCACGATTGCCTCCAGGCGCTTGAACCCGGCCGGGTCGGCGAGCAGCGCAGCCGCCAACTTTTGCCGATCCACTCGGCCGTCGGCGGTGGTGCCGGGAAAGGCTGCCTCGATGACAGGCACGGCCGCACCCTCGTAGAGCCTGTGTACCTCCGCGTCGGCATCGCACACGCCGATGCCATGCGCCCGCAGGCGCGCAGCAACCGTCGACTTGCCCATGCCGATCCCGCCCGTGAGGCCGACGACGAGCATCACCGGCCTCCGAGATCCGCAACGACCAGGGCGCGCAGCTCGGGCGTCACCTCCGGCCGCACGCCGAACCATTTCTCGAACCCGGGCACCGCCTGGTGCAGAAGCATGCCGAGGCCATCGACGACCGCGAGCCCGCGCGCCCCAGCGGCCGCAAGCAGCGGCGTCACCAACGGCACGTAGACGAGATCCGCGACGATGCACGCCTGCGGAAGCTGCCCGAGCGGCATGTCGAGACGAGGCGCGCCCTCCATGCCGAGCGAGGTGGCATTGACCAGCAGGCCGACGTCGCGGGAGCGGTCGACGCGTTGGCGCCAGTCATAAGGCTCAACGCGCGCTCCGAAGTGGCGGGCCAGCGCCTCGGCACGCTCACGCGTGCGATTGAAAACGCGCACCTCCGCCGCACCGGCTTCGAGCATGGCGTGGATGATGCCGCGTGCCGCGCCGCCCGCCCCCAGCACGGAGATGGCGGAGCCGCGCACATCGAAACCCGGAGCGGAGGAGCGCAAGTGGCTCAGGAAGCCGGCGCCGTCCGTATTGTCCGCATGGAGCCGGCCACCCTCGAGCCAGAGCGTGTTGGCAGCGCCCATCGCACGCGCAGCCGCCGTCTTCTCGAACGCAACGGCATAGGCGGCCTCCTTGTGGGGGATGGTGACGTTGCAGCCCGCGAAGCCCTCCTCATGCAGGCTGCGCAGGAAGGTTACGACCTCCTCGGGCCTGACCGGCACCTTGGTGTAGCTGCCGGCGATCCGGTACTTCTCGAGCCAGTAGCCGTGGATCAGCGGCGAGCGCGAATGGGCGACGGGCCAGCCGATGACGCAGGCTCGGATGGTTGCTTCCTTCATGTGTCGATCACTCCGCGCCTCCTGAGCTCGGCCAGGAGCGGCAGCAGCGGCAGGCCGATGATGGTGAAGATGTCGCCTTCGATGCGCTCGAAGAGCAGGATGCCTCGGCCTTCAATCTCATAGGCACCCACCACTTGGCAAATATCGGGCCCGCATGCCGCAAAGTAGCAATCGAGAAAGACATCCGAGAAAGCGCGCATCGTAAGCGTCGGCGTCTCGACGTGACGCCAGACGATGCTGCCTTCCAGAGCCAGAGCTACGGCCGTCGGCAGGGCGTGGGACTGGCTACGCAACTGCTCGAGCTGCGCGCGGGCCTCGGCGAGATCGCGCGGCTTTCCGAGAATGTCCCGGCCCAGGGCCAGCACCTGGTCGGCGCCGATCACCAGGGCCTCGCGCAGCTGCAGGCTTACGGACCGGGCCTTGGCCTCCGCAAGCGCCAGGGCGATGGCCGCGGGGTCGCGGCCGTCAAGCCGGCGCCGCAGCGCCGGCTCGTCCACCTCGGCCGGCACGACCCTGACCGGTACGCCGGCCTCCTCCAGCAGCCGGCGCCGAAAGCGGCTCGCCGAGGCCAGCACGAGCTCGGGGCGGGACGGCTCACCCATCCTCCGTCTCCTGCCGCACCTCTCCGGCGGCGGCCTCCTCGCGGTCGTGCAGCAGGCGAATGATGGTGGCGGCCGTCTCCTCGATGGAGCGCCGTGTCACGTCGATGACCGGCCAGCCGTGGCGTGCGCACAGGCGGCGCGAGAAGGCCAGCTCGTTGGCGATCTCCGTCCGGTCCACGTACTCCTCGAGATTGCGGTCCGCCAGCATGTGCACGCGGTTGCGCCGGATCTCGGCGATGCGCTCCGGGCTCGCCACGAGCCCCACCACGAAGGCCCGGTGCGGCTGGCTCAGGGCCGCGGGCGGCTCGATGCCCGGCACGAGCGGCACGTTCGCCGTCTTGTAGCCGCGCTGGGCCAGATAGATGCTGGTGGGCGTCTTGGAGGTGCGCGAGATGCCGAGAATGATGATGTCCGCGCTGTTGAGGTCCTGGGGCAGCTGGCCGTCGTCGTGCGCCATGGAGAAGTTGAGCGCATCGATGCGCCGAAAGTAGTCGGCATCGACGATGTGCTGGCCAGCCACTACGGGCGTCTGCGGCGCACCGAGGTAGGATTCGAACACCTGCATGATCGGCTGCAGGACGTGCAGGCTCGGCACCTTGAGCTCCCGGCAGCGGCGCTCGATGGTCTCGATCAGCTCGCGCTTGACGATGGTATAGAGGACGATGCCGGGCGACTGCTCCACCTCCTTGAGCACGCGCTCGAGCTGCTTGGGCGTGCGCACGAGCGGATGCACGTGCTCGATCGGACGCACCTGCGAGTACTGCACGGCTGCGGCCTTGGCCATGGTGGTCAAGGTCTCACCCGTGGCATCGGAAATGAGATGCAGATGGAAGTAGCTGGGGAGCAGGTTGGCCATATGTGGAAAAGATCAGAGAAGTCCGGACCTGCCAAGGCGGAGGGACCGACTCTCCCGGCCGGGTGTGCGCCTTTCCACAAAGCGGCGCACAGGATGACCCGCCGGAATACCGACCGACGCGCAATGCGTGTCCACGTGGACAACCCGCAAATGCCTCCTTCCTATGCCTCTCGTCAACAGCTTATGCAGGCGATCCCTGCCGGCGGCAGACGGGAATTTTCTGCTATGTTATCAAGAACTTCAGTGAGCCTTGTAGGTGCTGGACGTCTGGGCCGCAAAGCCTGGGATGAGACGGCAGGCCGCCGCATAAGCTGTTGGCAAGCTGGTGGCCGGCGATAATCTCCGCAACTCAGCGCTTAAGAGTCGTAACAACAGAATCTAAAATCTGGATTCTTGAATTGGAAAGTCAGTTGGCTCCGTCGCACCCCTCCTCGAGGCGTCGTCTGCTTCGTGTCTTCTCCGGCGAGGTATTGAGCCCGCCACCCATCTGGCTCATGCGCCAGGCGGGACGCTATCTGCCGGAGTACCGGGCGGTGCGCGCGAGCGTCGGCGGGTTCCTGGAGCTGTGCTACACGCCCGATCTCGCCGCCGAGGTGACGCTGCAGCCGGTCCGCCGCTTCGGGCTCGATGCCGCGATCCTGTTCTCCGACATCCTCGTGGTCCCTGATGCTCTGGGGCAGACGGTAAGCTTCGTGGAGGGTGAGGGACCCCGCCTCGACCCCATTCGCACGGCGGCAGAACTCGCACGCTTGCAGGCGGAAGCGACTCGCCCCAAGTTCGCCCGCGTTTTCGAGACCGTGGCCAGGGTTCGCAAGGCTCTTCCCGATGAGACGGCACTGTTCGGCTTTTGCGGCGGACCGTGGACGGTCGCTACCTACATGGTGGAGGGGCAGAAGAGCCCGGACCAGGCGGGTGCCCGGCTTTGGGCCTACCGGGATCCGGCCGCCTTCCAGCGGCTGATCGATCTGCTCGCCGACGTCTCCGTCGACTATCTGAGCGGACAGATCGAGGCGGGGGCGGACGTAGTGCAGATTTTCGACAGCTGGGCGGGCAGTCTCGCCGAAGACCAGTTGGCACGCTGGGTGATCGCGCCGACGCGGCGCATGGTCGAGCGTCTGAGAACACGTCATCCCGACGTGGCGATCATGGGCTTTCCCCGCGGGATCGGAGTGGGCACCAAGATGTATGCGGCCGAGACCGGCGTGAACGGTGTGAGCTGCGATACCGGGCTGCCGCTTGATTTCATGGCGCGCGAGCTCGGGGAGCACACCGTCGTACAGGGAAATCTGGACCCCCTGCTGCTGGTGGCCGGCGGCCAGGCGCTCGAGCGGCGGGTGGGCGAGATCCTGGCGGCGCTCGCCGGCCGGCCCTTCATCTTCAATCTCGGCCACGGCATCGTCCCCGAGACGCCGCCGGAGAACGTGGCGCGGCTCGTGGCCCTGGTGCGCGGGGCTCGTTGAGGATCATCGATGTTGCGGACCGGAAGGACTGGTGGGGTCCCCTCCCCCTCTCGGGGAGGGGATAGGGGTGGGGGGAAACCCTGCCTTCACCGCCCTGCGACCTCCCCATCCCTTTCCCTCCCCCACGTCGTGTCGAAGACTTACGTCCGGCACGATAGGGGAGGGAAAAACGGTCTTCGACGGTAGTCGGGCGGCCATGGTCCTGTGGCTGAAGGCGTTGCACGTGATTGCCGTCATCTCGTGGATGGCGGGGTTGCTCTATCTGCCGCGCCTCTTCGTCTATCACTGCCGCGCGCAGGCAGGCTCGGACCAGTCCGAAACCTTCAAGGTGATGGAGCACCGCCTGCTGCGCCTCATCATGAACCCGGCAATGATCGTGGTGTGGGTGACGGGGCCATGGCTCGCCTGGGCGCAGGGCATGCTCGCCGACCATTGGCTGTGGGCAAAGTTCGCGCTGGTGTGCATCCTCACGGGCTACCACCACGCGCTCGGCCTCTGGCGCAAGGACTTCGCCGCCGACCGCAACACGCGCGATGAGCGCTTCTACCGAATCGCCAACGAGGTGCCGACGCTGTTGATGATCGGCATCGTCATCCTGGTGGTCGTAAAGCCCTTCTGAAGGGCGGATCCGATCGCCGACGAAAGTTGGCTCCGCCGGACTTTCATTTGTGTTTGAAATTTGCTATATGTGCGTTGTCACCACCCGCGGCCGAACACGGGCAAGCGGGTGCGGGGTCCTCCGGCGCCCAGGTGCGACCCGAGGACCACGACGCTTCCGGAACGCCTTTCGGCATCCCTCCCTTCCTTCCGGCTTCGCGCACCTCTCACGTCCCACCTACAAGCCGCGTAGCCCATCCGGAGAGTTTCTTATGCAAGACGTTGTCAAAGAGATGAAGCTGCAGGACCTGAAGGTCAAATCGCCGACAGAGCTCTTGAGCTTTGCCGAAACGACCGGCGTGGAGAACGCCAGCGCCATGCGCAAGCAGGAGCTGATGTTCGCCATCCTCAAGCAGCTCGCGGCCAAGGACACCGACATCATCGGCACCGGCGTGGTCGAGGTGCTGCAGGACGGCTTCGGCTTCCTGCGCTCACCCGACGCCAACTACCTGCCGGGGCCCGACGACATCTACGTATCGCCGTCTCAGATCCGGCGCTTTGCCCTGCGCACGGGCGACACGGTCGAAGGCCACATCCGCAGTCCGAAGGAGGGCGAGCGGTACTTCGCGCTACTCAAGGTCAATCAGATCAACTTCGAGGATCCCGAGAAGGCGCGCCACAAGGTGCACTTCGACAATCTGACGCCGCTCTATCCGACGAAGTGGCTGAAGATGGAAATGGAGGATCCCACGGTCAAGGATCTCTCGGCCCGCGTGATCGACATCGTGGCGCCGCTAGGCAAAGGCCAGCGCGCGCTGATCGTCGCGCAGCCCCGCACCGGCAAGACGGTGCTGCTGCAGAACATCGCGCATTCGATCACCAGCAACCATCCCGAGTGCTACCTGATCGTGCTGCTGATCGACGAGCGGCCCGAGGAGGTCACCGACATGCAGCGGTCGGTGAAGGGCGAGGTGATCTCCTCCACCTTCGACGAGCCAGCTTCCCGGCACGTGCAGGTGTCGGAGATGGTGATCGAGAAGGCCAAGCGCCTTGTCGAGCACAAGCGCGACGTGGTGATCCTGCTCGATTCGATTACGCGGCTCGGCCGAGCCTACAACACGGTCGTCCCCAGCTCCGGCAAGGTGCTCACGGGCGGCGTCGACTCCAACGCCCTGCAGCGGCCCAAGCGCTTCTTCGGTGCCGCGCGCAACATCGAGGAGGGCGGCTCGCTCACCATCATCGCCACGGCGCTGATCGACACCGGCAGCCGTATGGACGAGGTGATCTTCGAGGAGTTCAAGGGAACCGGCAACTCCGAGATTGTGCTCGACCGCAAGGTGTCCGACAAGCGCGTGTTCCCGGCCATCGACATCGCCCGCTCCGGCACGCGCAAGGAGGAGCTGCTGGTGCCGGCCGACCAGCTCAAGAAGGTCTACGTCCTGCGCCGCATCCTCAACCCGATGGGCACGATGGATGCCATCGAGTTCCTCATCGACAAGCTGCGCACGACGAAGAACAACGGCGACTTCTTCAACTCGATGACGACGGGCAAGAACTAGCCGGCGGATTCCCCTCCCCCTGGTGGGGAGGGGATAGGGGTGGGGGGAACCCCAATGGCTGACGTTCCGCTATCCCCCTTTGTCTCTCCCCGCAAATGGGAGGAGAAGCCGTGCTGACTTGCCCACTCGGTTGATGAAGTCGATGAGTTCCTCGGATCTACCGGTCGGGCGCCCGCTGCCCGGATGGACGGTGCGGCCGCTGCCGCCGCGGACCCCCATGGTCGGACGGCTCTGCCGGGTCGAGTCCCTCGATCCGGTACGGCATGGCACGGACCTGTTCGCGGCCAACCAGCTCGACGTCGAGGGGCGGAACTGGACGTATCTGTCCGTCGGTCCCTTCGCGGACTTTGCGGCTTACCGCGCCTGGCTCGACAAGGTGGCTGCCGAAGCGGACCCGATGTTTCACGCCATCATTGACCTGGCTACGGCCAAGGCCGTGGGCGTGGCAGCCTACATGCGCATCGTACCGGCGCACGGCGTGATCGAGGTGGGCCACATCAACTACTCGCCGCTGCTGCAGAGGAAGCCCGCCGCCACCGAGGCCATGTACTTGATGATGCGGCGCGTATTCGATGAGCTGGGCTATCGGCGCTACGAGTGGAAGTGCGACGCGCTCAATGCTCCCTCGCGCGCGGCTGCGCTACGGCTGGGCTTTCAGTACGAGGGTCACTTCCGCCAGGCCGTCGTCAACAAAGGCCGCAACCGCGACACGCTGTGGTTCTCCATCATCGACGGCGAATGGCCGGCTTTGAAGCGGGCATTCGAGACTTGGCTGGCGCCGGAGAATTTCGACGAGGCAGGGCGGCAGCGGCGGGGGCTCGGCGAGCTGACGCGGGCTGCCCGAGCTGGGCTGGCTCCACACCGGCCCTGACATTTGCGCGGGTCGCGGGATCAGCTTTCAGAGGCGGGCGCCATCCGCTGTCCGCGCAGCACCTCCATCAGCGCATCTGCCTCCGTGACCGGCAACGAGCATTGCGGGCCGAGGCAGGTGTAGGCGGTGGGTTTGCCATCTTGCGCGGCCTTGCCGGCGAGGGCACCGGCGGCCGGCAGCTGATCCTCGCGGAGAGCCTGCTGCACGGCGCCGGGCAGGGACAGCCTGAGCATGGCGCGGGCGAGCTTCCGGGAGGTGTCGACATCCGAGGTCTCGATTACCACGACGTGCTGCGGGGCAATCAGATCGAAGAAGCCGGCGAGCAGGCCGCAGTGGCCAAGCGTGTTGCGGCCGAGGTCGGCGGCGAAGGCTTGGGGGATGGCATTCGCGCGCTCGAGGTAGGCCGGCTTGCCGGTGAGCAGGTGCAGGGCCGTCAGGTTCGAGATCATGATGGCGTTCGCGTTGGGCGTGGCGTCGTCGTGAGCGCCGCGCATGCGCACGATGACGTCGGCGGTGTCGTCGGCGGTGAAGGCATAGCCGCCAGCGTCCGCCACCCAGAAATGCCGATCGAGCGTCGTGCACCAGCGCTCGGCCGCCGCAAGGAACGCGGGCTCGTTGGTTGCCTGTAGAAGGCGCAGGGCTGCCCAGATCATGTTGGCGTAGTCGCTGGCCATGCCCTGCACCTTGGCCTGGCCGGTGCGCCAGGAATGGGCGAGGCGGCCGTCCTCCTCCATGTGCTGCAGGACGAACCCGAAGGCCGCGGCTGCGGCTTTCAACCAGTCGGGCCGCTCGAATACGCGGGCGGCATGAGTGAGCGCCGCAATCGCCAGGCCGTTCCAGTCGGCCAGCACCTTGTCGTCCCAGCCGGGGCGGACGCGCTTGGTGCGGCGCTCCAGGAGCAAGCGGCGCATGTCCGCCAGCGCCTTCTCCTCGGTGGGCGCGTGCAGAAGGGGATTGCCCAGCCGATTCAGAATGTTATGGCCTTCCCAGTTGCCATTTTCGCTGACGTCGTAGGCGTCGGCAAAGACCTGGGCGTCGGCTTCGCCCAGCACATCTGCAACTTCGGAACGGCTCCAGACGTAGAACTTGCCCTCCTCGCCCTCGGAGTCGGCATCGAGCGAGGCGGCGAAGCCCCCGCCGTCGGCAACCATCTCGCGCAGCAGCCAGCCGGCGGTCTCGTCGATGCGGCGCGCGTAGAGCTCGTTGCCGGTCTCGCGGTAGGCCTCGCACAGGAGGTCGAGGAGGAGCGCATTGTCGTAGAGCATCTTCTCGAAGTGCGGCACGAGCCAGCGTTCGTCGACCGAGTAGCGGGCGAAGCCGCCGCCGAGATGGTCGTAGATGCCGCCCTGGCAGATGTTGGTCAGCGTGGTGTCGACGGCACGGCGCGCGGCTTCGTTGCCGTAGCGGACGGCGCCGCGCCACAGCAGCCAGAAGAAGCTCCATTGCGGGAACTTGGGTGCTCCGGTGAGTCCGCCGCGCACAGGATCGACGGCACTCACCATCCGGCCCGTGAGGTCGGCGAGCGCGCCGTCCTTGATGACGGCCGTGGCGGAGCCTTCCTCCCTCTCGGTGAGCGCGCCGAGCAGCAGGCCGGCGTTGTGGCTGACCTTGTCGCGCTCCTGCGCATAGACGCGGGAGACCTCGCGCAGCACGTGGGGGAAGCCCGGCCTGCCGTAGCGCGGCTCGGGGGGAAAGTAGGTGCCGCCCCAGAACGGGCGCGCCTCGCTGTCGAGGAACATGGTGAGCGGCCAGCCGCCTTGCTCGCCCAGGCTGTGCAGCGCGCGCATGTAGATGGCGTCGATGTCGGGCCGCTCCTCGCGATCGACCTTGATGTTCACGAAGAGCTCGTTCATGAGGGCGGCGGTGGCCGCATCCTCGAAGCTCTCATGCGCCATGACGTGGCACCAGTGACATGCCGCGTAGCCGACGGAGAGAAGGATCGGCTTGCCGGTGCGCTTGGCCTCCTCGAGGGCCTGTGGCCCCCAGGCCCACCAGTGGACAGGGTTGTCCTTGTGCTGCAGGAGATAGGGGCTGGTCTCGCGGGCCAGACGGTTCTCGCTCATGGGGCACTGGCTCCTTCCGCGCAGCCGTCGCGACCATAGCCGAGGCGTGCTGCCCGCAACAGGCAAACCAAGGAGGACCCTCGGGGTTTCCCGGCGGGCGCTATGACCGAAGCGGCTACCATCTACGCCCTCTCCAGCGGCCACGGTCGCGTTGCCGTGGCGGTGATCCGCATATCGGGGCCGGCCGCAGGAGCCGTAATCGACGGCATGGCGGCGCCGCGGCCGAAGCCGCGGGCGGCGGCGCTGAGGCGCATCAAGCATCCGCGCACCGGGGAGCTCATCGACCTGGGCCTGGCGCTGTGGTTTCCGGCGCCTCGCAGCGAGACCGGCGAGGACATGGCCGAGCTGCAGGTGCACGGGGGGCGTGCCGTCGTCGTGGCGGTGCTGGAGGCCATCGGCGTGATCGAGGGGTGCCGCCCGGCAGAGCCTGGCGAGTTCGCGCGCCGCGCGTTCCAGAATGGCAAGCTCGACCTGACGGCGGTTGAAGGCCTGGCTGATCTCATCGACGCGGAGACGGCGGCTCAGCGCCGCCAGGCGCTGAGCCAGGCAGGCGGGGCTCTGAGCAACCTCTACGCCGGGTGGCGGCAGCGCCTTCTCGCCGTCACGGCGCTGATGGAGGCCGCCATCGACTTCGCCGACGAGGCCGACGTGGCGAGCGATGCCGTCGGCAAGGCTCGGGCGGAGGCCGAGATGCTGCACGCCGAGATCGGCCGGCACCTCGATGACGGCCACCGCGGCGAGCTGCTGCGCGAGGGCTTCCGCGTCGTTCTGGCGGGGCCGCCCAACGTGGGCAAGTCGAGCCTGCTCAATGCGCTCGCCCGCCGCGACGTGGCGATCGTCTCGGAGGAGGCCGGCACCACCCGCGACATCATCGAGGTGCATCTCGACCTGGACGGCCTGCCCATCATCGTCACCGACACGGCCGGCCTGCGCGAGGCGGCGGGCAAGGTGGAGCAGGAAGGCATCCGCCGTACGCTGGGCCGGGCGCGGGAGGCCGATCTCGTGCTGTGGACCGTCGATGCCACCAATCTCGACGCGCCGGCGCCGGCCGATCTCGACGTGCGCGCCGACCGGATGCTGGTCGTGGTCAACAAGTTCGACCTCCTCGACACCAAGGTGCTGCAGCCCCTGCCCGAGGGGGCCGTTGCCGTCTCGGCGCTTACGGGGTTCGGGCTCGACCGCCTGGCCCGGCGTCTTGCGGGCTTCGCGCAGGCACGCATCGGCTCCGAGGAGGCGCCCGCCTTGACCCAGGCGCGGCATCGCCAGCAGCTGGAGCGCTGCCGGGCCGCGCTGGCCTCGTTCCTGGGCTCGCCGATGGAGGAGTTCGAGCTGCGTGCCGAGGACCTGCGGCGCGCGGGCCTGGCGCTCGGCCGCATCACCGGCGCCGTTGACCCGGAGGAGGTGCTGGGCGAGATCTTCGGCCGGTTCTGCATCGGCAAGTGAGTTGCAGGGGCTGATGTTTCACGTGAAACAATGGGCGCGTCGGGCTTCACGAAGCCTGCCCAGATCCGCGCTCGTCTTTCTCTGCGAGCCCGATCTGCCCTCGATAGTCGGCTGCAGCCGAAGACCCCGCTTGGCCCCCTCCCCCTTGTGGGGAGGGGTAGGGGGTGGGGGGACGCCCTATCTTGAATGTTGAGAAATCCCCCCTCCCTGTCCCTCCCCCACAAGGGGGGAGGGACCACTGGTGCCCTCGCCTGCCTTGTGGCGGCTTGGCGCGCCAATCGTGCGAACTGGTGACGCCTTCCCCATCAAGGAGGGCCGTGGCCCGGCGACGAGCTCCCCCCTATGAACTGCACGTCCCGTCAGCTAAATCAGGTCGCGCCGCTCTTACGATTTGCGCCAATCGACCCATGCCCTCAGCTTGCGATACATACGACGTCATCGTTGTCGGCGGCGGTCATGCTGGCTGCGAGGCGGCGGCTGCCGCGGCGCGCCTGGGGGCGCGCACGGCGCTCGTCACGCACGGCTTCGCCACCATCGGTGAGATGTCGTGCAATCCGGCCATCGGCGGGCTCGGCAAGGGGCACCTGGTACGCGAGATTGACGCGCTGGACGGGCTCATGGGGCGGGTCGCCGACGCTGCCGGCATCCAGTTCCGCCTTCTCAACCGCTCCAGGGGGCCGGCCGTCCAGGGACCCCGCGCCCAGGCCGACCGCAGTCTCTATCGGGCGGCCATGCAGGCCGCGATCCGGGCAACGTCCAACCTGACGGTGGTCGAGGGTGGGGTCGAGGACCTGCTGATCGATAACGGGCGGGCGTCCGGGATCGTCACCGGCGACGGCCGCAAGCTCCGGGCCGGCGCCGTGGTGCTCACGACGGGCACCTTCCTGCGCGGCCTGATCCACCGCGGCGAGGAGACGACGCCCGCCGGCCGCCACGGCGAGCCTCCGGCCAACGGCCTGTCCGTGCGCCTGCTCGCGCTTGGTCTGCGGCTCGGAAGGCTCAAGACCGGCACGCCGGCCCGGCTCGACGGCCGCACGATCGACTGGGCCGGCCTGGAGACGCAGGCGGGCGACGACCCGCCTGTTCCTTTCTCTTTCCTCACGGAGCGGATCGGGAATGCACAGATCAACTGCGGGGTAACCACGACCACCGAGGCGACCCACGCCGTCATCCGCGCCAACCTCTCCCGCTCGCCCATGTATTCGGGTCAGATCGGCAGCGTGGGCCCGCGCTACTGCCCGTCGATCGAGGACAAGGTGGTGCGGTTCGCCGACCGGGCCGGGCACCAGATCTTCCTCGAGCCCGAGGGCCTCGACGACGACACGGTCTACCCCAACGGCGTCTCAACCTCGCTGCCCGCCGAGGTGCAGGAAGCGTTCCTGCGCACCATCCCGGGCCTGGAGAAGGTGGCCATCAAGCGTTTCGGCTACGCCATCGAGTACGACTACGTCGACCCGCGGGAGCTGCTGCCGACGCTGGAGCTCAAGCGTATGCCCGGTCTGTTCCTCGCCGGACAGATCAACGGCACCACCGGCTACGAGGAGGCGGGGGCGCAGGGCCTCGCCGCCGGTCTCAACGCCGCGCTGAGGGCGGGCGGCGGTGGACGCGATTTCATCGTCTCCCGCGCCGACGGCTACATGGGCGTCATGATCGATGACCTGGTGACGCGCGGCGTGTCCGAGCCCTATCGCATGTTCACCTCCCGCGCCGAGTACCGCTTGCGCCTCAGGGCGGACAATGCGGACCTTCGCCTGACGCCTGCCGGGCTCGACCTGGGCTGCATCGGCCCCGAGCGGCGGCGGGCCTTTGCCGCCAAGCGCGACGCCGTCGCCGAGGGCCGGCGCCTGCTCGATCGCCTGAGCCTGACCCCCAACCAGGCGGCCCGCCATGGCCTCGAGCTCAACCGCGACGGTCGGCGGCGCAGCGCCTTCGAGCTCCTTGCCCACCCCGGCATCGATTTGCAGCGGTTGACGGCCCTGTGGCCCGAGATCGCCCAGTTGCCCTCCGACATCGCGGCCCAGCTCGAGGTGGACGCGCGCTATGCGTCCTACGTTGACCGACAGGAGGCGGACGTGGTGGCGTTCCGCAGGGAAGAGAGCGTGCGCATCCCGCCCGATTTCGCCTACGCTTCCTTGCCCGGACTCTCCGCCGAGGTGCGCCAGAAGCTGGAGGCTCTCCGACCGGCGACGGTGGCCCAGGCCGCCCGCATGGAGGGCATGACCCCTGCCGCCCTCACGTTGCTGCTCGCCCATCTGCGCAAGGCCCCGGCGCGCAAGACGGCGTGAGCTGGCCCTCGCAGATGTCATCCCGGAGTCTGCGTCAGCGAGTATCCGAAACCCGGAGCTGAACTGTCCCCCTCCCCCTTGCGGGGAGGGGTCGGGGGTGGGGGAAGACAAAAGGTACGGCGCCAGCGATTGAACGCGTGCCTTTCCCGCGCCTCTTCGCCCTACAGGTTTTCTGCTCTTGACGTAATCTCGACCGCTCTTCCGCACTCACCGTTGTCATCCCGGGCTTCATGCCCGGGATCCATCTCTCTGCTTGCTCCGGCGTTCGCTGATGGCTGGATCCCGGCGACAAGCGCCGGGATGACAGGTTGCGCTTGGGAGAGCGGTTCCACCCAAGTCGGCCCTCGCCGGAGGGGAGCCGTGCGGCCCTGTCACGCCGCAAGCGCGATCTGCCGTCGCTTGCCGGGGCAGAGAGCGAAGGGACAACATCTTGGCCCTGATCCCCGCGGCCTTGGCATCGGCTATGATCGCCCGCCATGGCGACAGAAGACCTAAATGCGTACATCCGCGGGCCTGAGGCGTTCGCGGCCGCCTTCGATGTTTCACGTGAAACAATCGAGCGGCTGGCCACATACGTAGGGCTGCTCCGGCAGTGGCAGAAGGCCGTCAACCTCGTCGCTCCGAGCACGCTCGACGACGTATGGCATCGGCATTTCGCTGATTCCGCGCAGCTGCTGGCTCTGGCGCCGGCGGCACGAATTTGGGTCGATCTGGGCTCCGGGGCGGGGTTCCCCGGGCTGGTCGTTGCAATCATGTTGGCTGCCCAACCGCGCCGCGCTGTTCCCTCCCCCCTTGTGGGGGAGGGACAGGGAGGGGGGGACCGCAGAACGTCGGAGGTAGGGACTCCCCCCACCCCTAACCCCTCCCCGCAAGGGGGAGGGGAAGAGCCTGTGGAGGGGGCTGGGATCCTCGGATCTCCCCGCGTCACGCTGATCGAAAGCAATGCCCGCAAGTGCGCGTTCCTGGGCGAGGTGGTCCGGCAGACGGGTATCGCGCGCTTCGTCGCTGTGGATATCCTGTCGACAAGAATCGAAACGGCGGCGACTCAGACTAGCTTGCAAGCGCCGGACGTGGTTTCGGCGCGCGCGCTGGCGCCGCTCGCCAGGCTGTTCAACCTTGCGGCCCCGCTCTTCGCGCCGAGCACGATCGGCTTGTTCTTGAAGGGCCGCGACGCCGCGGCAGAGCTCAAAGCTGCCGAGAAAGCGTGGGCCTTCACGGTCGAGCTGGTTCAAAGCCGCACCGAGCGTGACGGGCGCATCGTCGTCGTGCGCAACCTCGAGCCCAAGAGCGGGAGACTGAAGTCGTGAGCCGCGCGATCCCAGCATCCGGCATGCGCGTTCTTGCCATTGCCAATCAGAAGGGCGGCGTCGGCAAGACGACCACCGCCATCAACCTCGGCACGGCCTTGGCGGCCGTGGGCGTCAAGGTGCTGATCCTGGACCTCGATCCCCAAGGCAACGCCTCGACCGGGGTCGGGATCGGCGAGGATGCGCGGCCGATCACCAGCTTCGATGTGCTGTCCGGCAAGGCCACCATCGCCAAGGCGGCGACCAGGACGCTCGTGCCCAACCTGAGTATCGTCCCGGCCAACGCCGATCTGGTCGGCCTGGAGTCGGAGATGATGGCGGAGACCGACCGCCCCTTCCGCTTGCGCGACGCGGTTTCCGCCTTGATGGCCGACCAGAGGGCGCACCCCGGTGACGTGCCCTACAGCTATCTCCTGATCGATTGCCCGCCTTCGCTGAACCTGCTCACGCTCAACGCCATGGTGGCGGCGCATGCGGTGCTGGTGCCGGTGCAGTGCGAGTTCTTCGCGCTGGAAGGCATCTCCCAGCTCAAGCAGACCATCGACCAGATCAAAGCGACGCTGAACCCGGGCCTCGAGATCCAGGGCGTGGTGCTCACCATGCATGACGCACGCACCTCCCTCTCCAAGGAGGTTGCCACCGAGGTACGCGCCTTCTTCGGCCCCAAGGTGTACGAGACCATGATCCCGCGAAATGTGCGGGTGGCCGAGGCTCCCTCGCACGGCAAGCCGATTTTGCTCTACGATTACGACTGTCCGGGCAGCCAGGCCTACATCAAGCTCGCCACCGAAATCATCGAGCGCGAGCGGCAGTTGCGGGCGGCGTAAGCCGGCGCAAGCGAAGGCCCCACGCCCAGAGACCCCGGCCGAAACGTCCCGTTGCCTGTTACCTCGAGAATCCAGGACCTCCCATGGCGATACCTCTCCAGAAAGGCAGACTTGGTCGCGGGCTCGCCTCGCTGATCGGCGAGGCGCCGCAGGCCGGGCCCCGGCTGCCGGCCCATGGCGAGCAGCGCCTGGTGGCGATCGACCAGCTGCATCCGAGCGGCCGCAACCCCCGCAAGTCCTTCGACGAGGGCGAGCTCGCCGAGCTCGTCGAGTCCATCCGCGGCAGGGGGCTCCTGCAGCCCATTATCGCGCGGCCGGACCGCGAGCGAGGTGGCTACGAGATCGTCGCCGGCGAGCGGCGCTGGCGGGCCGCGCAACGGGCGGCGCTGCACGACGTGCCCACAATCGTGCGCGACCTCAGCGACCAGGAGGCAGCCGAGTTCGCCCTCATCGAGAACGTACAGCGCACGGACCTCAATCCCATCGAGGAGGCGAGCGGCTACAGCGAGCTGATGGAGCGCTTCGGCTACACGCAGGAGGAGGTGGCGGAGGTCATCGGCAAGAGCCGCAGCCATCTCGCCAACACGCTGCGCCTCCTGAGGCTGCCGGCATCGGTTCAGGCCATGGTCCAGGATGGCCGGCTCAAGGCCGGGCACGCGCGCGCCCTGATAGGCCGCGAGGATGCCGAGGGCCTGGCACGGCGCATCGTGGAGGAGGACCTCAACGTCCGCGCGGTGGAGGCGCTGGTCCAGGGCGAGGAGCGGGGTGGGGGCACGCCCAAATCGGGAAAGCGCGGCGGAGGGGACAAGGACACCGACACGCGTGCCTTCGAGAAGGACCTGTCGGACTCGCTCGGCCTCAAGGTGGAGATCAAGCCTGGCTCCGGGGAGAGCGGGACGTTGAGCATCAAGTACGGCAACTTCGACCAGCTCGACTACATTCGCACCCGCCTGGTCGGCCCTTCGGACGGCTGATTGCCTGCCGTCCCGGCCGCGCCGTTAACCGCAACGCCGCTCAACGCAGCAGGTGCATCTGAGCCTTGAGGCCGGCTCAACGGCTGGCAGCGGTGGCCGGGATGACAACCGGACCCGCCCGCCGCCTCTTGACGGCCGTTCAATGGCGCTGTTGGAGTGAGCCCGCTCGTGGCCTCGCCCCGGCACGAGCGCAGGAACCGGAGCCATGACCAAGGATGTGCTGCAGCAGCTGGCAGCGCTCATCAACGCGCGCCGCAGCGAGAGCGCGAGCAAGTCCTACACCCGCGAGTTGCTCGACGCGGGGCCGGAGCGCTGCGCCAAGAAGCTCGGGGAGGAGGCGACCGAGACGATCATTGCTGCGCTCGTGCAGGACAACCGTGCGCTCACGCGCGAGGCGGCGGACCTCGTCTATCATCTGCTGGTGCTGCTCGAGAGCAAACGCGTGCCGCTGAGCGACGTGTTGGCCGAGCTGAAAGCCCGCATGGGGACCTCCGGCCTGGCGGAGAAGGCGGCCCGGGACCAAACGCGATGAATCCGCTCGACAACCCGGCGAAGGCCGCGGCCAGCGCGCTGCGCTCGCAGATTCAGTTCTCACCCTACCGCGTGTTCAGCCGCGAGGAGTGGGCGAAGCTGCGCGCCGACACGCCCATGACACTGGTGCCCCGCGACCTGGAGCAGCTCTCCGGCCTCATCGAGGAGCTGTCGATGGCGGAGGTGGAACAGATCTACCTGCCGATGTCGCGGCTGCTCAACCTGCACGTCGCCGGCGCCCAGGAGCTGCACGCGGTCACGAGCCGGTTCCTCGGGCGTCAGGATCGGCGCGTTCCGTACATACTGGGGATTGCCGGCTCCGTGGCGGTCGGCAAGAGCACTACCGCGCGCGTGCTGCGCGCACTGCTCGCGCGCTGGCCGGACCATCCGCGCGTCGATCTCATCACCACCGACGGCTTCCTCTACCCCAACGCCGAGCTTGAGCGACGCGGCCTGATGGAGCGCAAGGGTTTCCCCGAGAGCTTCGACACCGCGCGGCTGCTCAACTTCCTGCACGACGTGAAGTCGGGCAAGGCGAGCGTGGCAGCGCCGGTCTACTCGCACTTCCACTACGACATCATCCCTGGCCAGATGCTGGTGGTGGACCGTCCCGACGTGCTGATCGTCGAAGGCCTCAACGTGTTGCAGCCGGCGCGTCTGCCGAAGGACGGGGAGGGCATTCCTTTCGTCTCCGACTTCTTCAACTTTTCGATCTACATGGACGCCGACACAAACCTGATCGAGGACTGGTACGTGACGCGCTTCATGCGCCTGCGGCAGACGGCGTTCCGCGACCCCGCCGCCTACTTCCATCGCTACGCCCACCTGTCCCCCGACGAGGCGCGCGCCAAGGCGCTCGAGATCTGGCGCACCATCAACGAGAGGAACCTCTACGAGAACATCCTGCCCACGCGGCAGCGCGCGCGCCTCATTCTGCGCAAGGGCCCCCTCCACAAGATCGAGAGCGTGGCCCTCAGAAGAATCTGAGGGGAGCCGTAGGGCGCAAGAGGCGTCAGCCGTATTGCGCCGTTCTGCCTGTTTCCCCAATCGGCGCAATACGGCTTCGCCTCTTGCGCCCTACGAAGTGAGCAGCCCCTTCGCCCGAGCCAAGTCCTGCAGCCTGGTCTCGGGCCGCGCGCCGATGTGGGAGATGATCTCCGCGGCGGCCAGGCTGCCGAGTCGGCCGGCCGTCTCGAGATCGCGGCCGGATGCGACACCATAGAGAAATCCTGCAGCATACAGATCACCGGCGCCGGTGGTGTCCACGACCTTGGCGACCGGCTCCGGTGGCACGACGACCGATTTGCCGTCGCTCAGGATGACGCTGCCCTTCTCCGAGCGCGTCAGCGCGGCCAGCTTCGTATCGGCCCGCGTGCGGCGCGCGGCTTCGTCGAATGATTTCGTCTGATAGAGCGAGGTCACTTCCGCCTCGTTGGCGAAGAGGATGTCGACGCGCGAGCGGATGAGGTCGAGGAACTCGGCGCGGTGGCGGTCGACGCAGAAGGCGTCGGAGAGGCTGAGCGCCACGTGGCGTCCCGCCTTGACGGCGATGTCCGCAGCCCGCCGGAAGGCGGCCTTGGCCTGCGGCCTGTCGAACAGGTAGCCCTCGAGATAGACGATGCGGGCCGAGGCGATGAGGTCGGCGTCAACCTCGCCGTCGCCGAGTTCCGGGCTCACGCCCAGGAACGTGCTCATGGTGCGCTGGCCGTCCGGCGTCACCAGCACCAGGCAGCGGCCGGTGGGCTCGCTGCCCGGTCCCGCGGGCGCCGTCGCGAATGTCACGCCGGTGGCGCGGATATCGTGGCCGAACACCTGGCCGAACTGGTCGCTCGCCGTTTTGCCGATGAAGCCGGCCTTGCCGCCCAGCGAGGCGACCCCGGCAACCGTGTTGGCCACCGAGCCGCCGGAGATCTCCACGCCGGGACCCATGGCGTCGTAGAGCCGCGAGATCGCCGCCGCGTCGACGAGCTGCATGCTGCCCTTGGTGCAGCCGTGCTTGGCGAGGAATGCATCGTCGCACCGGCCGAGGATGTCGACGATGGCATTGCCGATGCCGACTACGTGATGCTCTTGCATGCTGGGCTCCGGATAGCGTGGCGGCCGTGCGCCTCATGGCCGCGCACTATAGGTGGAATGACAATGCCGGCAAGCGACCGGGTGAATGCAGCGACCGGGTGAATGCAGGGGAGCCATCCCGTGCCGCCCAGCGGCGGACTCGCCGGGCCGCGGCTTGTGGTGCGTACGGGGTGGCCCGTGGTATCAGAGGGCTCTCGCCCAGAGGACCCCCATGAACAAGTCCCTCGTGCAGCAGAAGTTCGGCGCCCATGCGGCGGCCTATGCCACCTCCACAGTGCATGCCAAGGGCGCCAGCCTCGGTCGCCTGGTCGAGCTGGTGAAGCCGGAACGGCAGTGGGAAGCGCTCGACATCGCCACGGGCGCCGGGCACACGGCCGCTGCTTTTGCCCCTCACGTCGCCCACGTGATCGCCAGCGACATCACCCGGGAGATGCTGGACGAAGCCGCCAAGCTCGCCACGTCGAAGGGTCTGGCCAACATGGAGACGGCGCATGCCGACGCGGAGGCGCTGCCGTTCGCCGACGGACGCTTCGACCTCGTCACCTCGCGCATCGCCCCGCACCACTTCCCGGACGTGCCGAAGTTCGTCGCCGAGGTGTCGCGCGTGCTCAAGCCAGGCGGCGTGTTCGCTCTCGTCGACAACATCGCCCCCGATGCTCAGTCGACGCCGGGCTTCTCGGCGGGCGAGCTGCACGATGCCGCGCTCACCTACAACACGTTCGAGAAGCTGCGCGACCCGAGCCACGGCCGCTGCCTCGGCATGGAGGAGTGGAGCGAGGTCGTGCGCGGCGCCGGCTTCTCCATCCTGCACACCGAGCGCCTGCCCAAGGACATGGAGTTCGACCCCTGGGCCGGGCGGATGGATGCGGACGCGGCGACAGTGACGCGCCTGCGCTCCATGCTGACGGACGGCTCGCCCGCGCTCAGGGCGTTCCTCAAGCCGCGGCTCGAGGCCGGCAAGCTGTGGTTCACTCTCGACGAGGTCATCCTCATTGCCCGCAAGCCGGCGTGAGGCGGTATCATCGCGGAATTCGCGGCAGCGAACGTCCGGGACCATGGGGCCGAGCCGTTTTCCTCGTGGTGAGCTTGTCGAACCACGGGGCCACCTGCGCTACGTGCCGCCCTTTCGACAGGCTCAGGGCGGTGTCGGCTTGGGGCTCTGGGTTGCATCGCTTCTTGAATTGTTAACAGCGGTGCGCATATACTGGCGATCATGCAGACCGTCCTTCGCATCGTGATCGCTCGGCGAATTATCTCCCCGGTTGCCTGAGGGCGCCGGGCTGCCGCCTATTCGCGATCACCTGCTAGGACACTTCTCCCATGACATCTCAGTCTGTTGCTGCGAGCGCGCCTGCGCCTCGCACCCCCGCTCGGACGGTCCGGGCGTTCTTCCTCGTCACCGCGCCAGCCGAACCCGGCCTGCTGCCGCGCCTCATCGAGCCGGTGGCCAAGCTCGGCGCCGTGCCCTCCCGCGTGCACGCCTCCCGCGAGGCGGGTGACGGCAGCGAGCTCAGCGTCGATCTGCGGCTGGCGGGCGTCGCCCCGCGCACGGCGGAGCTCGTCGAGTACGCTCTGCGGGCGGTCGTGGGCGTTCGGCAGGTGATGGCGGTGGTCGAGCCCGAAGCCTGAGGGCCGGCCCCTGGCCGCCGGGTCGCTCAGCGCCTATGTCTGTGCGCAGACATGCATGTGGGCGAGGCGCTCATGGCAGGCGGCAAGGAGTGGGCGGGACGACGGGCTCCGGATCTCGCCGCGTTCGAGGAGCTCGCCGCGCAAGCCTGGCAGAGGCTGCCGCGCGAGTTCCGCGATCTGACCCGGGACGTGGTCATCCGCGTCGAGGAGTTCCCCACCGATGAGGTGCTGCGAGAGCTTGGGCTCGACAGCCCCTTCGATCTCATGGGCCTCTATCACGGGATCAGCCTGGAGAAGAAGAGCGTCATGGACCCACTGCGGATGCCGGACATGGTGTTTCTCTACCGCCGTCCGCTGCTCGACTATTGGGCAGAGGGGACCGAGCCGCTGGGGCGCCTCGTCACGCACGTGCTGGTGCACGAGATCGGCCACCATTTCGGGCTGTCCGACGCGGACATGGAGCGCATCGAAGCGTCGGCGAGCGGTTGAGGCGCCACAGCCCGGCAGCGACCGCTGGACGGCGTCAAGTCACAGGTTGCATTCCGGGGTCGGAGGCGCCAAGGTGAAATTCGCGACGGATTTTGGAGGGCGTTGAGGCCTTGAGGGGGATCCAGCGGCGCTGGCGGCAGGGCGGGCTCCGGGTGCGCATTGCCGCGGCCCTGACGCTGACGGTCGCCTGCTGGGCGAGCGCCAAGGCCGGCCCCACGCCAGAGGAGTACGTTGCGCATGTCGGCGGAGACGCCAAGATCGTCTCCCCGGGCGATCTGAGGCTCGACGGGCAGCGGCTGCTGTGCGGGCAGCGGCCCACGGTCCTCGACAACAACCTCGATGACTACGGCGCCGCCTATCCGGGCTTCCTGATCCTCAACCCCAAGCTGCTCAACAAGGTCTCGACGCCGGTCAAGATGTGGATCTACTCGCACGAGTGCGGCCACCAGTTCCGCGGTCCCGACGAGGAGACGGCGGATTGCTTTGCCGTGCAGCGCGGCCGCCGCCAGCGATGGCTCACGGCCGACGGTCTGGAGGAGGTCTGCCGCTTCATCGCCCCGGCCAAGGGCGACACCATGCACTTCTCGGGCTCGCACCGCTGCGAGGTCATGCGCAAGTGCTATGTCGATCCGGACATCAAATAGGGCGGCAGGCCTACCCGGCGTTCGCATCGGCTTGACGCGCTGCAGCCCGCGGGCGTTAAAAGGCTCCTCGATGGACGGTCCTGGCGGCCGGCAGCACGGACGAAAGCACGAGCCATGCAGAAATTCACGAAGCTGACAGGCGTCGCGGCGCCGATGGCGATGATCAACATCGACACCGATGCCATCATCCCCAAGCAGTTCCTGAAGACGATCAAGCGCACGGGTCTCGGCAAGCACCTGTTCCACGAGATGCGTTACGACGAGAACGGCAAGGAGCGCTCCGACTTCGTGCTCAACAAGCCGGCCTATCGCAAGGCGCAGATCCTGGTCGCCGGCGACAACTTCGGCTGCGGCTCCTCGCGCGAGCACGCGCCGTGGGCGCTGCTCGATTTCGGCATCCGTTGCGTGATTTCCACGTCGTTCGCCGACATCTTCTACAACAACTGCTTCCAGAACGGCATTCTGCCGATCAAGGTCTCGCCGGAAGATCTCGAGAAGCTGATGGACGATGCGAGCCGCGGCGCCAACGCCACCATCACCGTGGATTTGGAGCGCCAGGAGATCCGTGGTCCGGACGGCGGCGTCGTGAGCTTCGACATCGATCCCTTCCGCAAGCGCTGCCTGCTGGAAGGCCTCGACAACATCGGCCTCACGCTGCAGCACCGGGACGAAATCGCCACCCACGAGACGAAGGCACGGGCAGCGCACCCCTGGCTCTGAGGGCAGGGCGCTCGGTCTCAGTCCGGCGTGCCGGACGGGCTGCTTTGCACGCGCCCTTGTGCCGCCTCGCGTCAGGTTGGACCCGCCCAGCCCTCGGCGTCATGTCTCACGCTCCACCCCGCGCTGACACGCTCCGACCCCGTCCTGAGCTTGTCGAAGGACGCACCACGCATGCCAGCCGTGCTTCGACAGGCTCAGCACGGGGGTGGAGTGTCAACGCGGGCTTGGAGCGTGTGGCATGACACACCGGCGGCGGATCAAGCCGTACGCTCACGGCATTAAGCGTCCACGGCCGCGCCCGGCCATAGCGCTGCAGCGAACGGCGATAGCGTGCTGAGCCGACGCCAATCCAGGACGTGCAGCATGGAGCGGCCGTCAAAGGCGAGGATGCCCGCCCGCTTCAGCCGCGAGAAGATGCGGCTCACCGTGTCGGCGTTGAGGCCGAGGTAGTCGGCGATATCCTCCCGGCCGATCGGCATGGGAAGCGCGACGTGGTCGCCGATGCGCCGACCCATATGCATGGCTGCCTCCAGCAGGAATGTCGCCAGGCGCTCCTCGCCCTTCAATGCCAGCATCGCTCCGTGCAGGCTCGCCCGCTCGGCGCGGCGGCTGAGGGCGGCGATCAGCGTGCCGGCAGCGGCCGGACGCGATTCCAGCAGTTGCTGCACGCCCGCCGATCCCACTCTGAGAACCACCGCCGCCGTAGCCGCCAGAACTGTCTTGCCGGCGCGCAGGCCCGTCGAGCAGGCGATCGGCTCGCCCGGATAGTAGAAGCCCAGCAGACTGCGCCGGCGGTCGGAGAGATGCATCGTCTCGACCAGCATGCCCTCTTCGACGATGTGGAGCTGGGCGCTCGAGTCGGTCGCCCGCGTCAGCACCTGCCTGGCCCGCAAGCGTCGGATCACACCGGCGTCGCGAAACGGCTGAAGCAACTCTCGTGCGTGGGCTGCGAATTGCGGGGCGCCCGGTCTGCAGGAGATCTCGTCGCGGGCGGTGCTGGAGGTATTCATCGGCTTGCGTTGCCCGAGGGGCGGCAGCGGTCGCGGAGAGCATGCGAGGCGCACGCGGGCTCCGGGTGCCCTCGAGGCGGCAGCAATGTGCACGTGTCGGCGCTGGTCCGCTTGATCTGGATCAAGAAAGTCCACTGCAGCATTGTTGCGCTTGGACAACAGCGGCCGGGATCGATCCTCTTTCCTGACCTAGATCAGGCTGTTGGCTCACCTTTTCTTGGCGGCCGAGCCCCGAATCGCGAATGCTTGCAGCACGCACGTTGGGCTGGCTCCCAGGGGGATTGAGATGACGACGCAGGGAAGACGAATACTGGTGGCGGCGGCTCTCGCCGTCGCGGCCTCAGGCGGGGCGATGGCGGACGGTATGCCGAGCCGCTACGTGGCGGCGGCGCCGGTGGAGCCCTTCACGAACTTCCAGATCAAGCTCGGTGTCTCCGGCGTGCTCTGGCAGGACTCCAACAACGGCGTCGTATTGAGCGGATCGGGCCCGATTGCAGGCGCCGACGCTCACGCCCAGGATGTGTGGTTGCCGACCGCGACCCTGACCTACTACTTCAGCAGGAACATCGCCGCCGAGCTGTTCTGCTGCTTTGCGCACGCGAGCGTCTACGGCGACGGCGCCCTGAAGACGCTCGGTCAGGACAAGCTGGCGAACACCTGGGCGTTCCCGCCCGTGCTGACGCTGCAATACCACTTCGACCACATGGGCGCGTTCAAGCCCTACGTCGGCGCCGGCGTGCAGTGGATCCACTACTTCGACAGCAAGTCGGACATGACGGGCGCCCTGGTCGGCTTCAACGGCGTCAAGTTCCGCGACAGCTGGGGCCCGGCGCTGCAGGCCGGCTTCGACTTCGATCTCGGTCGCGGATGGTCGTTCGGCTTCGATGCCAAGTACGTCTGGGAGGATACGCGCATCACCTGGACGGACGCAGCCAGCAACACCATCACCACCAAGCACGACCTCGATCCGCTGATCCTCACGGCCAACATCGGCTATCGCTTCAACTTGGAGGATCTGCTGGGCCGGCGCAGCTACGCGCCGCTGAAGTAGCACCACGGATGTCCGCGTCTTGAATGCCGGCCGCGACGAGCGTCGCGGCCGGCATCGCAATTCTCGGGGATGTCAGCCGCGCCCGGCGACGCGCCCGGTCTCCCAGCCGATCAGGGCGCGCTTGCGCGTGAGGCCCCAGTGGTAGCCGCCGAGGCTACCGTCGCCGCGCAAGACGCGATGACAGGGGACCACGAACGAGATCGGGTTGCGGCCCACCGCCGAGCCCACCGCGCGCGAGGCCGAGGGCTGGCCGATGTGGCGCGCGATATCGGTGTAGCTGACCGCCCGCCCCATGGGGATCTTGAGCAGGCTCTCCCAGACGCGCACGTCGAAATCCGTACCGATCATGACGAGCCGGACCGGCTGCTCGTGGCTCGACTCGCAGGCGAAGATCTGGCGCGCGTACCGGGCCGTCCTCTGCGGCGCCTCGACGTAGTGCGCTCTCGGCCAGCGCTGCATCATGTCGGCGAGCGTGTCCGCGCGCGCCTGGCCCCTGTCCTCGTCGACGAAGGCAAGACCTGCCAGCCCGCGGTCCGTGGCGATCAGCAGGGCCTCGCCGAACGGCGAGGGGTGGAAGCCATAGGCCATCTCCAGCCCCTCGCCGCGGCGCTTGTAGTCGCCGGGCGTCATGGCCTCGTGCGAGACGAAGAGATCGTGCAGACGGCTGGAGCCCGACAGGCCCACCTCGAGCGCGGTGTCGAACACGCTGGCGGAGCCTGTGAGCAGGCCGCGGGCGTGGTCGACCGTGATGGCCTGTACGAACTCCTTGGGGGAGAGCCCACACCAGCGCTTGAAAAGCTTCTGGCAGTGCGCCGGGCTCAACTGCAGATGCTGGGCGAGCCGCTCGAGGGAGGGCTGCTCGGTCCAGGTTGCGGAAAGGAAGGCGATGGCGCGCCGGATGAGCTCGTAGTCGCGCGAGCGGTCGATGGGGAGCGCGGTGGCAGCGTTCGACGTGGCGGATGTCTGCAGCATGGGTCTACCTCGCGGTTATTAGCGGCGATGACCCTCACTTAGGCCCCGCAGGCGCACAATTCGACCCGTTTCCTGTGCGCGCCTTTCCTTCAGATGCGGGCGCCGCCCCGTGCGTCGATCAGCGCTCCCTTCAGGGCTTCGGCGAACTCGCGCCGCTCATCGTCCGTCAGGAACCGGCCCAGCACCTGCTCCCGCCCTTGCGAGACGATCCTGAGGTCCGTGCGGCCGTCCCGCCCCTGCCGCAGGTTGACGCGCGTCCAGTAGGGATTGCAATCGAACTGCTCGCGCCGGCCGGAGGGATGCACACGCGTCCAGGTCAGGCGTGCGGGTGTGAGCTCCACCGTCTCGTAGAGACGCCCCGAGCGGTAGTTGATGCGGAAGGCCAGATACACCAGCGCCACGTCGAGCCCGAAGAAGCCCATCACCGGCCAGGCCCCGGCGAAGTAGAACACGAGCCCGGTGACCAGGCTGATGCCGCCGAGCACCGCCATCAGCGCCAGGAAGCCCGTGGGCCCGAGCGATCGATGCGGAGTAAGCAGGGCCCGAAAGGCGCCCGGCTCCGCTTGCGCTTGCTGCGGTTTTCCGGTCATGAGTGCAAGTCTAGCAACGCCATCAGCCCGCGCGAAGCCCATGCCCAAGGCCATCCGCCCCGGACCCGCCCCGAAACGCGCTCCCGCGCGCCGCCGAGCGAAAGCCTCGCCGGAGCGGGTCGCCGAGATCTTCCGCCGGCTTGCCGCCGCCAATCCCGAGCCCAAGGGCGAGCTGGAGTCCGTCAACCCCTACACGCTGCTGATCGCCGTGGTCCTGTCGGCGCAGGCCACGGATGCCGGGGTCAACAAGGCCACGCGGGGCCTGTTCGCAGCGGCCGACACGCCGAAGAAGATGCTGGCGCTCGGCGAGGCGGGCGTGCGCGAGCGCATCAAGACCATCGGCCTCTACCGCAACAAGGCCAAGAACGTCATCGCCCTCTCGCGGAAGCTGCTGGACGAGCATGGCGGCGAGGTGCCGCATGAGCGCGAGGCGCTGGAGGCGCTCCCCGGCGTCGGCCGCAAAACGGCCAACGTGGTGCTCAATGCCGCCTTCGGCGAGCCGACCCTGGCGGTCGACACGCATGTCTTCCGCGTGGCCCAGCGGCTGGGGCTGGCCTCGGGCAAGACGCCGCTGGAGGTCGAGATGGGCTTGCTGAAAGTGATTCCAGAGGCTTATCTGCGTCACGCCCACCACTGGCTGATCCTGCACGGCCGCTATATCTGCCAGGCGCGCAAGCCCAGATGCGACGTCTGTGTCCTCTGCGACCTGTGCACCTCGGCCGACAAGTGGTTCGATTGCGGTCCGGTTAAGAGTGCTGCGCAACAGAAGGCTTCGTCATGACGGTCGCCAGAGGCAGAGAGTTCCTGAGCATCCCCGGGCCCACGAACGTGCCGGACGCCGTGCTGGCGGCCATGCAGCGCCCCGCCATCGACATCTACTCGGGTGAGCTTGTCGGCATCACCGACAGCCTTCTGGCGGACCTGAGGTCGCTCTTCCGCACGGCCGGCCGCACCTACATCTATGCCGCCAACGGTCACGGCGGCTGGGAGGCGGCGCTGACCAACGTCCTCTCCCGCGGCGACCTGGTGCTGGCGCTCGAGAGCGGCCGCTTCGCCATCGGCTGGGGCGAGATGGCAAAGATGGCGGGCGTGGAGGTCGAGATCCTCAAGGGCGACTGGCGCCGCGCCGTCGACCCGGCCGCCGTCGAGGAGCGCCTGAGGCGCGACAGGTCCCACCAGATCAAAGCGATGATGGTGGTGCAGATCGACACCGCATCGGGCGTCGCCAACGATATTCGCGCCATCCGCAAGGCGATGGATGCCGCCAGGCACCCCGCCCTGCTGATGGTGGACTGTGTCGCCTCGCTCGGCTGCATGCCCTTCGACATGGACGGCTGGGGCGTCGACGTGGCGATGTCGGGCTCGCAGAAAGGGCTGATGACGCCGCCGGGCCTCGCCTTCGTGGCGGCCAACGACAAGGCGCGCGAGATCCACAAGACGGCAGGGCTGCGCACGCTTTACTGGGACTGGACCTTCCGCGAGGGCGAGATCCACTACCAGAAATACTGCGGCACGCCGCCGGAGCACCTGCTGTTCGGCCTGCGCAAGGCCGTCGACATGCTCAAGGAGGAGGGGCTGGAGGCCGCCATCCGCCGGCACACGCTGCTGGCCGAGGCGACGCGGGCTGCCGTGGCCAGGTGGGCGGAGGGCCAGGTGGTGGCCTTCAACATCGCCAATCCTGCCGAGCGGGCCAACTCCATCACCTGCGTGCTGATGCAGGGGCGCGACCCGCAGCCGCTGCTCGACTACACGCGCGATAAGTGCGGCGTGGTGCTGGGTGTCGGCCTGGGCGACCTCGGCGGCAAGGCGTTCCGCATCGCCCACATGGGCTACTGCAACGCGCCCATGGTGCTCGGCACGCTGGGGGCGGTCGAGATGGGCCTCAAGGCGCTGGGAGTGCCCCACGGCAGCGGCGGCGTGCAGGCCGCGGTGGAGTACCTCGGTCGCGAGGTGGCGGCGTAGGAGCCAGCAAGATGTTCCCGAGGGGGCACATTGATGCTCATTTTGCCGCAAAAGTTCCCGTTCGGGGACATGTGGTGCTAGGTCGACAAAGCTCCCGATCGGTAACATTCGGCCTGCCGAGCGCCCAATTGTTACCGGTCGGGAACAATCTTCTTGGAAATGGCCGAACCCTGTTGTATCGTTCCCGCTCGGGAACATCCAATGTCCAGAAAAACCGCCACCCATCAAAAAAGCTCGGCACTCGCGACTGACTACGCCGCCCGCTTTGGCGCCCTCGTGCGCGAGCGCCGTGAATTCCTGAAGCTACGCCAAGAGGATATCGCATTCACGACGGGTCTCGGCAGACGGTTCATTATTGAACTGGAAGCCGGAAAGTCCAGTTGCCAACTGGGTAAGGCTCTTGTCGTCGCCGCCGCGGTCGGCATCAGGCCAACCGACCTCATGGCAAGGAACAGCGAAGACAACGCATTGCTGCCGGATCTCCCCGACGTGCCGGCTCCGCCCGAGCCCGCCGAGGAGCCTCCGCATGGCTGAGCTTCCCGTCTTCTATGAGACGCGCCGCGTCGGCACGATCAAAGACCACGCTGACGGCCCCTCGTTCGTCTACGAGCCCGAGTGGCTGCGCACACGAGGTGCCTTCCCGCTCTCGATCCTCATGCCGCTCTCGCCGCGGCGCACGTCCCCGGCGGTGTTCGAGCCCTGGGCCGCCAACCTCCTGCCCGAGGCGTCGCAGCTGCGGATGGTCGGAAGGAGGCTCGGTGCGGCGCCCGAGGACACCATCGCCATCCTCGAGAGGATCGGCCGCGATACGGCAGGCGCGCTGTCGATCGGCAAGCCGGGCTCCGCCGATCCCGGCGGCTGGGTGCCGGTGCCGAGCGAGGCTGCGCTCGAGCGCATCATCAGCGAGCTGCCGAGCAAGCCCTATCTCGTCGGCGAGGACGGCGTGTCGATGTCGCTTGCCGGCGTGCAGACCAAGCTCGGCGTTGCGGTGAACGCGCAAGGGCAGATCTGCATCCCGCACGACGGCGCGCCGTCCACGCACATTCTGAAACCCGACTCGGAAGCCCTCGTCGGCGGCGTGCAGAACGAGGCGCTGTGCCTCACGCTCGCAAGCCGCGCCGGCCTCCGCGTCCCCCGCCTGACGACCGGCAAGGCCGGCAAGCGCAGCTATCTGCTCGTCACCCGCTACGACCGCATCGAGCAGGCCGGCCGCTGGCGGCGCCTGCACCAGGAGGACTTCTGCCAGGCGCTCGGCAAGCCGCCATCGGCCAAGTACGAGTCGAACCAGAGCGGCATCAAGGGCCCCACGCTCGCCGACATGTTCGCGCTGACGCGCAACGCAATGCGTGCGCCTGATGTGCTGGCCCTGCTCGACCAGGCTGTCTTCAACGTGCTCGCCTGCAACACGGATGCACACGCCAAGAACTATTCGCTGATGATCTCGGGCCGCGGCTTCAGCCTGGCGCCGGTCTACGACGTGATGTGCGCCGCCGCCTGGGATGGGATCACGCGCAACCTGGCGCAGAAGATCGCCGGCAAGAACCGCGGCGAGCACCTGAAGCGCCGTCACTGGCAAGCCTTCGCCGCCGAGTGCGGACTGAACCCGCCACGCCTGATCCGCCGCATCGAGGAGCTGGCGGGCGCCGTGCTGCGCGAGGTGAGGGCGGCTGCCGCGGACGTGGACGCGATGCCGGCCGGCACGCACCCGCTGATGCCGGCTTTCGTGGAGGCCATCGAGGCCCGCGCCCGCGCCATCATCGCCGGCCTCAACGAGGCTGGAGGCGAACCGCCGGCGCCGGCACCGCCGCGGGTAGCCCCTCGGGAGACTGCCGGCAAGCACAGACGCAGAAAGGCAAAGGCGGCAACCCGCTGAGGAGCTGCCGCCTCTCCGAGCCGGCCCGCCGGCACACACGAAATCGCCGGGGGTTACATCACCCCATATGGCTGACGAACTTCGCCTGCATGTAGACCTGCAGGCCCTCGATGCCGCCCTCGTGGCCGAAGCCGGAGTCCTTGATGCCGCCGAACGGCGTCTCCGGCAGCGCGATGCCGAAATGGTTGATGGTCACCATGCCGGACTCCAGTGCGTCCGCCACCTTGGTCGCCGTCCTGGCGTCCTTGGTGAAGGCGTAGCTGGCGAGCCCGTAGGGCAGCCTGTTGGCGCGGGCGAGCATGTCGTCCGTCTCCTTGAAGCGCAGCATCACGGCGACCGGTCCGAAGGGCTCCTCGTTCATGATGCGGGCGCTCTCGGGCACGTCGGTCAGCACCGTGGGCTGGAAGAAGTTGCCCTGGTTGCCGATGCGCTTGCCGCCGGCCGTCACCTTGGCGCCCTTGTCCTGCGCATCGGCCACGAACGCCTCGATGGCGTTGACGCGGCGCGGGTTGGCGAGCGGGCCCATCTTGCTCTCGGGATCGAGGCCGTCGCCGACCTTGAGGCTTTTGGCAATGTCGCTGAACTGGCCGACGAACTTGTCGTAGACCTTGTCGTGCACGAAGAAGCGGGTGGGCGACACGCACACCTGGCCCGCGTTGCGAAACTTCATGGCGCCCATCAGCTTGGCCACGCCGTCCACATCGACGTCGTCGAACACGAGCACGGGCGAATGGCCGCCGAGCTCCATGGTGGCGCGCTTCATGTGGCTGGCGGCGAGCGCGTTGAGGTGCTTGCCCACCGGCACCGAGCCCGTGAAGGAGATCTTGCGGATCGTCGGATGCGGGATCAGGTACTCCGAGATCTCCGCCGGCACGCCGTAGACGAGGTTGATCACCCCCGGGGGCACGCCGGCATCGTGGAAGCACTTGACGAGGCCGATGGGCGAGCCGGGCGTCTCCTCCGGGCACTTGATGATGATCGAGCAGCCCGCGGCCAGGGCGGCAGCGATCTTGCGCACGGCCTGCGTGACGGGGAAGTTCCAGGGCGAGAAGCCGGCCACAGGGCCGATGGGCTCCAGGATCACCATGTTGCGCACGCCGTCGGCGCGCGCCGGGATGATGCGCCCGTAAGCGCGCTGCCCTTCGCCGGCGAACCAGTCGATGATGTCAGCGCCGCTCAGGATCTCGAGCTTGGCCTCGGCGACGACCTTGCCCTGCTCCTGGGTGAGCACCTTGGCGATCTCGTCGACGCGCGCGCGCAAGAGGTCGGCGGCCTTGCGCAGGATCTTGCCGCGCTCGAACGCGGACACCTTGCGCCAGGTCTTGAAGCCCTTGTCGACGGCGGCGAGCGCCTTATCGAGGTCGCCCCTCGAGACGTGCCCCAGCTCGCCGATCGGCTTGCTGTTGGCCGGATTGATCACGTCCTGCTTCTTGGAGCCGGTGGGCTTGACCCAATTGCCGTCGATGTAGTGCTCGAGGGATGTGTACATCTCGTCGATCCTTTGCGGGGTTTCGAGAAAGAGAGGGCTGCCTGACTGACGACAGGACAGCCCCGGCAGGCAAGGAGAAAATCAAAGGCTGGCACAGGCCGGCCTCGACCGGCGCCGCGGGTGCGAAACACCCGCAGTGCGTTCTATCCCCAAGTATATAACGCTGGCGCCCGTTGCGGAAGCCGTGCCCTGGCCCGCAGAGCGCCGCATCGCCGGGCAGCGATCCGCACCGCCTCACACGCTCGGCTTGTCGCTGCAGGTGGAGGGCTCCTCCTGGCGCCATCCGCGTGCGTTCCAGCGCTGGGCCATGCCGGGTGCGCCGTCCTCGTAGGGCGGCTCGGGGGCGAGCCCGGCCAGGTAGAACTCATAGCAGTTCGCGCTCACCTTGATCGTGGTCCAGCAGCCGCCGTTGAGCGGCGGCAGGGCCGCCGGCGGGTCATAGAAGGTGCAGAACACATGGCCGCGGAAATACCAGTTTCCGGTCGCCCGCCGCCCAGCCTCGCGATAGTCCAGGCGCCCGTCCGCGAGGTAGCTTTCGGTCCACGTGAGGCCGTTGCCGTAATGGCCATCGAGCGTCTTGCCGACGAAATCGGCCCGCATCGCCTCCTCGGTCATCCACGGGGGATCGAGCGCCGGAGCCCGGCCCGAGCTGGCCGAGATCGCCGCTGCGGCCACGCTCAGGACAGCTGCCAGCCTGGATGTCGCAATCACGGCGATAACGAGCTCCCAACGGGTCTGCAGAACGACAACTGCAGATCCCCTAACCTGCTTTTATGGCTGATGCGGGACGATCATCTCTGGAGTTCGCCCCGCCTTGTCGTCCGCAGCACGGCAGCCCAGAGAGCCGGGACCCAGTTCACGCGTTGAGCCCGCCAAGGGTCCCGATATTCGCTGACGCGAGTTCCGGGATGACAGGGCGGCGCGAATTTCCAGGGCGTCATCCATGGACACGACGCGCGGCTGCAGTTACAAGCACGCGCGCAACTCACTTTTTTGCGGAACCTCTAGGACCAGGGCAAATGAGCTATACGGTCGCTGTCGTCGGTGCCACGGGCAACGTGGGCCGGGAAATGCTGTCGATCCTGAGCGAGCGCCAGTTCCCCGTGCGGGAGGTGCACGCCATCGCCTCGCGCCGGTCGATCGGCGTGGACGTCTCGTTCGGCGACGCGACCCTCAAATGCAAGGACCTCGCCACGTTCGACTTCTCCAAGGTCGACTTCTGCCTCATGTCGGCGGGCGGGAGCGTGTCCAAGGAGTGGTCGCCCCGGATCGCCGCCAAGGGCTGCGTCGTCATCGATAACTCGTCCGCCTGGCGCTACGACCAGGACGTGCCCCTCGTCGTCCCCGAGGTGAATGCGGACGCGGTTGCCGGCTACGCCCGCAAGAACATCATCGCCAATCCCAACTGCTCCACTGCGCAGATGGTCGTCGCCCTCAAGCCCCTGCACGACCGCGCCACGATCAAGCGCGTGGTGGTGTCCACCTACCAGTCCGTGTCCGGCGCCGGCAAGGAGGCCATGGACGAGCTGTGGAGCCAGACCAAGGGCAAGTACGTTCCGGGTCAGGAGTACGAGCCCAAGAAGTTTCCCAAGGAGATCGCCTTCAACTGCATTCCCCACGTCGACGTCTTCATGGAGGACGGCTACACGCGCGAGGAATGGAAGATGGTGGCCGAGACCAAGAAGATCCTCGACCCTCGCATCAAGGTGACGGCGACGTGCGTGCGCGTGCCGGTGTTCGTCAGCCATGCCGAGGCCGTCAACGTCGAGTTCGAGAAGCCGATCACGGCGGAGGAGGCACGCGAGGTCCTGCGCGAGGCGCCGGGCTGTCTCGTGATCGATAAGCACGAGCCCGGCGGCTACATCACGCCGATGGAGGCCGCGGGCGAGGACGCCACCTACATCAGCCGCATCCGCGAGGACGCCACCGTGGAGAACGGGCTTGCCATGTGGGTCGTCTCCGACAATCTGCGCAAGGGCGCCGCGCTCAACGCGGTGCAGATCGCCGAGCTGCTGATCAACCGCAAGCTGCTCAAGAAGGCGGCGTAGCGACGTAGGTTGGGTCGAGCGAAGCGCTGGCCCAACACGAGGTTCAGCCGGACGCGCATTGATGTTGGGTCAGCGCGGACGCTTGACCCAACTCTACGCGTTTACGACACGCTACCTCTGCGCGCTGGCCGAGAGCTTCTGTAGCGCATCGACGATCGCGAGAAGATCGTCGATGAATTGCTCGCGCTGCTTGGCGGGCAACGCGTCGAGGATGCGATCATCCACCCGCTTGCCGAGCGGCTCGGCCACTCGCAAGAGGCGCCGACCCTCGTCGGTGAGCTTAACCGCATACGCGCGCGCATCCTCCTTCGTGCGGCGGCGCTGCAGCAGCCCTTTCCTCTGCATGCGTCGGACGATGTCGGCCAGCGTCGAGCGATCGATGCCGGTTCGATCCACGAGCCCGGTCTGGCTGAGCCCCTCGTTCTGGGCGACGGTGACGAGCACGGCGAGCTGGCGAGGCGTCAGGTCGCCTTCCCTCATCTCGGCATGGAAGATGTCTCCTGCACATTGCCCCGCACGGTGCAGAAGATGAATAGGTGACCGGCTAAGCCGGTCCGAGTGTGAATCCCGTTTCATTGCGCTTTCGGAGTTTTTAAGTGGGTCGTCAGGACGACGCCCACGGCTGGACGCTTTCGGACTTTCAAGCGGGTCGCCGGCGCGGCGACCACGACTGGCCCCAACACGACGACCCCCGAAGCTCACAGCCGGGAGGCGATCCGAGTGCAGACAGCGGTACGCAAGATTGCATACCGGCCGATTCCTGTCACGGCCAATTACGCGACACGTTGTCTCATTTTCTGAATAGCAGCCGGGTCGCCCGGTCAGGCGCCGGAGTTCACTTCGTGGCGCCGGATCAGCCCGATCTGCGCCACCCCGAACACGAGCGACATTCCCAGAATGCCGAACACCTTGAAGTTGACCCAGGCGGCTTCCGAGAAGTTGCGCCACACGAACTCGTTGGCGGCGGCCAGGACGACGAAGAACACTGCCCAGCGGATGCTCAGCTTGCGCCAGCCTTCCTCCGTCAGGTTGAAGGCCTCGCCGAACAGGAGCTTCAAGAGCGGGCGATCCGTCATCAGTCCGAAGAACAGGACGCCCGCGAAGAGCAGGTTGATGATGGTCGGCTTCACCTTGATGAAGCGCGGGTCATTCAGGAGGAAGGTCAGACCGCCGAACACGACGACGAGGGCTGCCGTCACCACCGGGACGGGAAGCAAGCGGCCAAGATACAACCGCGATGCCACCAGCGCGGCGACGCTCGCAAGCATGATGACGCCCGTCGCCCAGTAGATGCCGGCGGTATAGAAGGCGATGCCGAAGGCCACAAGCGGCCCGAACTCGATCAGCAGCTTGACGAGGGGGATGGTTTCCTTTCGGCCATCGCTCGCTCTGTCCTCGCTGCTCATGCCTGCTCCGCCGCGCCTTCCCACCCTCGATCGGGCTAGGACACCATATCGCTACGCGGGGCGACCTTGGCAATGGGCTCGGGCAGGCGATATTTCTGCAATACGCGCACCTGCCACCAGAAGTACAGCGCGGTCACCGGCATGACCACGAAGATCTTGAAGAGGATCCAGATGTCGACCCCGGTGAACACGCGATTGAGCGCCATGATGTGCGTGTGCGCACAGCCGAGCCGGACCACTTCGTTCGCCACGGCGGTCGCCAGGAAGAAGAGAGCCGCATTGCGGGTGAGCTTGGTCCACCCTTCCTCGGTGTAGTGGAACGTCTTGCCGAAGACGAAGCGGAAGAAGTTGTGCCCGGTGCGCAGGCCCACCCAGAGCATGAGGGCGACGAGCGCATTGAAGAGCGTCACCTTGATCTGCACCCACATCGCATTGCCGGTGATCAACGTGAGCGTGCCGAACGTCACGCTCACGGCGCCGGCGATGAAGGGCATCACCGGCGGGCGGCCGAGCATCACGAGGCTTGCAATCAGCGACAGCAGCGTGCAGCCGATCAGTGCCCAGGTGCCCGCGGCGATCCCGTAGATGCCGTTCACCAGGAACATCGCCACCAGGGGACCGATCTCCCCCAGGATGTTGACGGTCTGCTCGGCATTGAATGGGTAATGCCGCTTCCGCCAGCTTATAGCTTCCACTGCCACGCTTCGTCGTTCGGGCGGTTCATGCCTGAGACCGACCCCTCCCCTTTCCTTGCCTGTCTTAGCTCAGCGCGATGGCACGCGCAAACTCGCCCGCATCGAACGGGGCGAGGTCCTCCACGCTCTCTCCCACTCCTATAGCATGCACTGGCAGGCCGAATTTTGCTGAAATTGCGACCAGGATGCCGCCCTTGGCCGTGCCGTCGAGCTTGGTCATGACGAGGCCGGTGACGCCGGCCTTTTCCTTGAATATTTGCACTTGGTTAAGTGCGTTTTGCCCGGTGGTCGCATCCAGCACGAGCAAGACGTTGTGCGGCGCTTGCGGATCGATCTTGCGCAGCACGCGAATGACCTTTTCGAGCTCATCCATCAGGGCTTGCTTGTTTTGCAGCCGTCCGGCGGTGTCAATAAGCAACACATCGCTGCCATTCGTACGGGCTTCCTGCAGGGCGTCGAACGCGAGGCCCGCCGCATCGGCGCCTGTCGCGCGCGCGGCCACGGAGGCGCCGGTGCGCTCTCCCCAGATCTTGAGCTGCTCGATGGCGGCGGCCCGGAAGGTGTCGCCGGCCGCCAAGGTGACCTTCCTGCCGTCCTGGATGAAGCGCTGGGCGAGCTTGCCGATCGTGGTGGTCTTGCCGGTGCCGTTCACCCCCACCACGAGGATCACCTGCGGCCGCAAGCTGCTGTCGAGCTGCAACGGCTTGGCTACCGGCGCCAGCACCTGCTCGACCTCGGCGGCCAGCACGGTGCGCACCTCCTCGGGCGCGATTTCCTTGTTGTAACGGCCCTTCGACAGGGCCTCCGTGATGCGCATGGCGGTCTCGACGCCCAAATCCGCCTGGATCAGCAGGTCTTCCAGCTCCTGCAGCGTATCAGCGTCGAGCTTCCGCTTCGTGAAGATCGCGGCGATCTCTCCGGTCAGCCGCGAGGAGGTCTTGGTCAGGCCGGCCTTGAGGCGCTGGAACCAGCCCTGCTTCTTTGGCGGCTCTGCCTGCGCAGCCGATGCCTCAGGCGCTGCCGGAGCGGGCTCCTCGCGTGAGGCGGCCGATGGCTCGGCCTCGGCCGGCGGCGCCGTCGAAGCCGGATCCGGGCGGCGGAACAGCCCGAACAGGCCGCGCGAGGATTTGGCGGGTGTATCGCTCACGGTCCACACATGGGAGCTATGGCCTCGCCCAGCAATCGCCGGCCCGTCGAGCCGGTGACGCGTACGTTCAGCATGTCTCCGGGGCGGGCGGCATCGGCAAGCTCGACCTCGGCGCATCCGCGCGTGCGCCCGATACGATCGCGCTCGGCCAGCAGCTCCACCTCCGTGCCGATGTACGCGTCGAGATGGCGGGCGAGCGCGGCCTCGCCGCGCTGCCTGAGACGTCGAGCCCTCTCTTTGACGGTCGCCGGGGCGACCTGCGGCATGCGCGCTGCCGGCGTGCCGGGCCGTGGTGAGAACGGGAAGACGTGGAGGAAGCTCAACCCGCAGTCCTCGATCAGGCGCACAGAGCCGGCGAACATCTCCTCCGTCTCGGTCGGAAAGCCGGCGATCAGGTCCGCGCCGAAGGCGATGTCGGGCCGCAGGCGCCGCACCAGGTTGCAGAACGCGACGGCGTCGGCACGGGAGTGCCGCCGCTTCATCCGCTTGAGGATCATGTCGTCGCCCGACTGCAGCGACAGGTGCAGATGCGGCATGAGCCGCGCCTCCTCGGCGATCGCGTCGATAAGGACCTTGTCCGCTTCGACCTGGTCGATGGAGGACAAGCGCAGGCGCTTGAGCTCGGGAACATGGCGCAGGATGTGGCGCACCAGCTTGCCGAGCGTCATCTCACCGGGCAGGCCGCGTCCATAGTCGGTGATGTCGACGCCGGTCAGGACGACCTCCGCGTAGCCCGCCTCGACCAGTCGGCGCACGCCCGCCACCACCTCTCCCGCCGGCACCGAGCGGGAGGGGCCTCGGCCGAGCGGAATGATGCAGAAGGTGCAGCGATGATCGCAGCCGTTCTGGACCTGAACGTAGGCGCGGGCGCGCGAGCCGAAGCCATCGATCAGTGCATGCGCCGTCTCGCGCACCGACATGATGTCGTTGACGGCGAGGCGCGGGCCGTCCTCCACGCTCAGGGCGCGGAAGGTGTCGGCCTGCATCTTCTCGGCGTTGCCGACGACGCGGTCGACCTCGGCCATGTCGGCGAACCGCTGCGGATCGACCTGCGCGGCGCAGCCGGTCACGATCAGCCGCGCCTGCGGGTTCTCGCGCCGCAGCCTGCGGATGGCCTGCGCGGCCTGTCGCACGGCCTCGCCCGTCACGGCGCAGGTGTTGACGATGATGGCATCGCCGAGCCCGGCCGCGGCGGCGTGACCCCGCATCACCTCCGATTCAAATGCATTGAGCCGACAGCCCAGCGTGAGGATACGGACGCCTCCCGGCTGCCCCGCACATTCCCCTCCCCCGCGTGAGGAACTCCCTCCCCCCTCGTGGGGGAGGGCAGGGGAGAGGGGGATTGCAGAACGCTTCTTGTGGGGGTTCCCCCCACCCCTAACCCCTCCCCACAAGGGGGAGGGGAACTCGCACGGCGCTTGCGGATCGCTCATGGTGGCAGATCAGGCCGTCGCCAGCTCGAGCACACCCTCATGCTCGAGCTCGACCGGCCCGGTCATGAGGATGTGGTCGTCGGCGCGCCATTCGATCTCGAGGGGTCCGCCCGGCAACGTCACCGTCGCCTTGCGCTCAGTCAGCCGCCTGCGCGCTGCGCACACCGTGGCGGCGCACGCCGCGCTGCCGCACGCCTTGGTCAGGCCGGCGCCCCGCTCCCAGGTGCGCACGGTGATGGTGATGCGGGACGTGACATGGGCGAGCGAGATATTGGCGCGCTCCGGAAAGATCGGATGGCTCTCCAAGAGTGGCCCGATGCGCGCGAGGTCGTAGGCGTTGACGTCGTCGACCCAGAACACGGCGTGCGGATTCCCGACGTTGACGACGGAGGGCGAATGCAGGATCGGCTTGTCGATCGGCCCGATCTGCAGCTCGATCGCGCGCGTATCGTGAAACGGCTCGGCTAGCGGAATGTCGCTCCAGCCGAACCTCGGCTTCCCCATGTCGACGGTGATGTGGCCGATACCCGCAACCGCCACATCGAGGACGCCGGCATCGGTCTCGAACTTGAGCGTGCTGCGCCCGGTCTCGCCCGCCACCACCCAGGCCACGCAGCGCATGCCGTTGCCGCAGGCTCCGGCCTCCGAGCCGTCGGCATTATAGATGCGCACGTAAGCTTCCGTCCCGGCCACCCTGGGGTCGTGCAGCACCATCATCTGGTCGAAGTGCGACGCCGGCCGAGCGGCGACAGCGCGCGCCTGCGCCGCATCGAAGACGAATTTGCTGCCGCGCAGATCGACCACGACGATCTCGTTGCCGAGGCCGTTCATCTTGCGGAAGCGGAAGCCGTTGGACATGCCCCCTTATATGGGCGTGCGGCCGGCAACACAATCAAAGCCGGTGCTGGCGGAAAATTGAGCGCAGCGGGGCCTTGCGGCGCTACAGCCTGCGCCCCATCAGGTTGCAGGGAGTTCGCGCACGATCCGGGAGTCTTTGCGACCATGCGTCCAATCCTGCTGCCAGCAGTTCTGGCCGGCTTGCTCTCCGCCTCTGTGCCTGCTGCGGCCGAGATCACCCAGGCGCCGGCCGTCAAGACGGCGCGGCCCCTCAAAGCCGAAACATTCGCCCAAGGCCTCGTGCACCCGTGGGGCATGGCATTCCTGCCCGACGGCCGCCTGCTAGTGACGGAACGGCCGGGGCGCGTCCGCATCGTCAGCAAGGCCGGCAAGTTGTCTGCGCCGCTGCAAGGCGTGCCGAAGGTCTACGCGAGCGGCCAGGGCGGTCTGCTGGATGTCGCGCTGAGCCCCGACTTCGCCACCTCCGGCATTGTCTTTCTCTCCTACGCGGAACCCCGTGGCGGCTCCAAGAACGGCACCAGCGTCGCCAGGGCCAAGCTCGTCGCCGATGGCGAGGGCGGCCGCCTCGAGGACGTGCAGGTGATCTTCCGGCAGGAGCCGTCCTACGCGTCCAGCCAGCACTTCGGCTCGCGCATTGTGTTCACGCGCGACGGCTCGCTGTTCGTGACGCTCGGTGAGCGCTATTCGGCGCGCGAGGAGGCGCAGAACCCGGCCAATGACCTCGGCAAGCTCGTGCGCATCATGCCCGACGGCAGCCCCTACGCGGGCAATCCCAAGATTGCCGGCTGGCGTCCCGAGATCTGGTCGATCGGACATCGCAACGTGCAGGGCGCCGCGCTCAACCCGGCCACCGGCAAGCTGTGGACGGCCGAGCACGGCGCGCGCGGCGGCGACGAGATCAACATCCCCGAGGCCGGCAGGAACTACGGCTGGCCCGTCATCACCTACGGCCGCGACTACTCCGGCGCCAAGATCGGCGTGGGCACGCACAAGGCCGGCATGGAGCAGCCGATCTACTATTGGGACCCCTCCATCGCCCCCTCCGGCGCGGCCTTCTATACAGGCGACGCCTTCCCGGAGTGGAAGGGCAACCTGTTCGTCGGTGCGCTGGCGGGACAGGCGCTGCACCGCCTCGTGCTCGACGGCGAGAAAGTGATCGGCGAGGAGACGCTGCTCTCCGACCTCGGCGAGCGCATCCGCGACGTGCGCAACGGGCCCGACGGCGTCCTGTGGCTGCTGACGGACAACCCCGAGGGCCGCGTGCTGCGTGTGGTGTCGCCCTCAAGCCAGACTCCATCTCGCTACTGAGTGCTGCTCCCCGAACCTGCGTTCTTCTCTACGGCTTGAACGATGCTTTCCAGCAGCTGGCCGATTTCGGTCGCGCAGATCTCGGGCACTTGGCTCGTGCCACCGTCCTGGGGCGCCACGCGCTCCCGGCAGCTGTCGTAAAGCCTCTTTGGCAACTGTTTATCGCCCTTGTTCTTCTTACCATTGACGGTTATCTTCAATGTGTGGGTGTGGTCGGCCTTCAGATCCAAAGTCGGCGGGACCAATACTGGTACGATCCTAAGAAAATATTTTGTTCCCGCGCTGGCATCCAAGACCAATTGAAACGCGCTGGACAATATGAGTGAGTTCAGCGTGATATCTGGAATCCCCCTGTAAACGTCTCTCTCTTGATATTCCACCACATTATGCAGCATCCGTTTCAGAGCAAGGAAGTCTATGCGAGTTGTGTCGTTTGCATCAAAGGACCACGTGCGAATATTGCAGCGTTCCATGAACTCGTTAGCTTGCGGGCGCGACGGTGTCGGCTTCTCCTCTGGAAGCTGGGCGGCAATGCGGCGCTGAGTAGCAACTAACCTGTCGCACACGTCCTGGACTTTCTTGGTGTATTCCCGTTGAAGTGCAGGATCAGGAAGGTATTTCGCTAAGTTGGCCGCTTTTTCGCAGTCCTCCTTTATTGACTTGTATCTCGCGATCGCCCGGACCTTCAATTGGGGAAAGGCCTGCGTGCTCTCCTCCATTGCTTTCTTGAGGAGCTCATCAATCTCCTCTGTGCCGCGGTTGGCCTTTCCCGCCTCTTCAGGTGCTTCGGCAATCCGTTTAGTGGTGAGGGAGACTGGCAGGCTCCGGTCTCTGGCAAAGTCGCTCGGGTGTGCAGTTTGCTGGTAGGTGTGCACCGACTGTGGCATGACGGCGGTCACGTCAAATGTTGTCGTAGCCTTGGGTGACACCTGCAGCATTGGAAAGGGTGCGCCGGTTGACCTATTGCCCGGCTGGATGAACGGATAGAGCGGGGTCCGGAGGGCGTCGATCTGCGTGTAGAATATAAACCCAGAGTTTGCGCCAACCAGAGTAAGCTGTATATTTGCAGACTGTGTCGGATCAAGAGCGAACCTGCTATAGTCAGGAACCGAAGTGCAGCCCTTCTCCTTGATGGTTTGATTCGTCTCCAGGATGTCATAATCCCAAACGCTAGCCCCTAAAGGGCGCGCGAGGGCAGCATCGCAATTGTTGGGGACACATGCCAACCGCCCACCAGGCTTGTAGCTATAGTGTTCGCCGTACCTGCACCTGCGGTAGCCGGGAAGGCTGAGAACGACAGCCTTGCCGACATTTACCTGATAGGGAGAGAAATATGCTCCCTCGATCTGATGCAACGGTCCTCCGGAGGGTTCTGCTTCTCGCTCCGCAAGTAGCCCCTGCTCTCGCTCATGCATGAAAGCAACCATCGCGCACTTGACGCATTCCATAATGTGGCCGGCGCGGAGAAAGCGTATGTCAGGATTCAGAAGCCCGCCATCGAGTTGGGGAAGCGTAAGCTCCGCACAAGATGATAGGAGAATGCCTAGACAAATGGCTAGAGCGCGTAAAAGTACTCGCATACGCAAAACTCAACTGCAAAGATCCTGTTCAGTGGAACAATGTAGCAAGGTCGTGCTTGCGAGACTGTGCATTCGGCGCAACAGTGGGTGCGAAATTGATTGGTGGCGAACATGTGAGCACGTGAGACCTTGGCTATGGGTCCGGCCCAGGAGGAGAAACGCCCATGCGGATCGAGCGCGTTCGAGCACATATCGTGCGCCTGCCGGCCGACGAGCCGTTGGCGGACGGCAAGGGGGCGCCCGGCGCCACCCGCGATATGGTCGCCGTCAAGGTGGCCACCAGCGACGGCATCGAGGGGGTCGGCGCCACGTTCTTCGGCGCCGGGATCACCGGCGCGCTGAAGGTTGCGGTCGAGGAGCTGGGCGCCTTGGCCATCGGCGAGGATCCCCATTGCGTCGAGCGCATCGCCGAGAAGTTGCGTGAGCGCGCCGGCACGTCGGGACCGGGCGGCGTCTTCACGCTGGCTCTCTCCGCGATCGACACCGCGCTCTGGGACATCCGCGGCAAGGCGCTCGGCGTGCCGGTCGCCAGGCTGCTCGGCGGCTTCCGCGAGCGGGTGCCGGCCTACGCCAGCGGCGCGCTCATGCGCGCGCTCTCGCTCGACGAGGTCGTGGCGGCGGCGGGCCGGCTGGTCGAGCGCGGCTGGACGGCCATGAAGACGCAGCTCGCCTTGCCCGGCGGCACGTTTCCGGAGGTGGAGGTCGACCGCATCCGCCGCATCCGCGAGGCGATCGGCCCACAGGTTCGCCTGATGTGCGACATCAACCAGCGCTGGACCGTGCTCGAGGCCTTCAGCATTGGCCAGCGGCTCGAGCCCTATCACCTGCACTGGCTGGAGGACGTGACGACCTGTGACGACTACGCCGGGCTCGCCCGCATCGCAGCCAAGCTCGCCACGCCGATCGCCGGCGGCGAATACGTCTACGGCATTGCGCCCTTCCGGCACATGCTGGAAGCGCGCTCGGTCGACATCGTCATGATCGATCTCATGCGGGTCGGCGGCATCACGCAGTGGATGAAGGTCGCCGGCATGGCCGAGGCCTTCAACCTGCCGGTCGTGTCGCACCTGATCCCCGAAGTCCACGTGCACCTCATCGCCGCCATCCCGAACGGGCACATCGTCGAGTACATGCCGTGGACGCGGCTGCTGTTCGACAACCCGCCGGTGCCGGTCAGGGGCGAGATGTCCGTGCCGACGGCGCCCGGCCTCGGCCTCGCTTTCACCCGCGACATCAACGACGCCCTCGATCGCGGTCGTTAGCGATCGAATTGAGTTCCCTCGCGTCATATTTCCCCTCCCCGCAAGGGGGAGGGGAGCCTCGCGGCACCGATGGCGGGCTACCGGCCGCCGGGCGCCATGGTATCGGCGGTCAGCCTGCCGCGCGGATCGCGCGCACGCGCTTGAGCTGCTGCTCGCGGTAGAAGGTATAGAGCCCGGCCGTGACCAGCACCGAGATGCCGGCGAGCGATAGCGAGTCGGGCAGCTGATTCCAGATCAGCACGCCGATGAGGATCGCCCAGAGGATGCCCGCATAGCGGAAGGGCGCCACGGCCGATATCTCCCCGGACCGCAGCGAGTAGATCACGCACAGGTGCCCCATCAGCGAGAACACCGAGGCGAACACGAGCGCGAGCAGCTGGCCCGCCGTCGGCACCTTCCAGGACTCGTACACCGCGCAGGCGAGGCCCGACGATGCGACGGCGATCTGCGACAGCATCATGATGAGCAGCGGCGAGAGGCCCATATCGAGCCGTCGCGTGGAGACGTCGCGCAACGATCCGCACAGCACCGAGAGCACGCCCAGCAGTGCCCATGCATTGAAGGCGCTCGTTCCCGGCTTGATAACCAGCAGCGCGCCCGCGAAGCCGACGCCCACTGCCGTCCAGCGCCGCCAGCCCACGTGCTCTCCCAGAAACATCGCCGATGCGGCCGTCAGGCTGAGCGGCGTCATCTGCAGGATGCCCATCAGGTCGGCAAAGGGCATGCGCGCCAGCGCGGCCTGGAAGAACAGGGCGCTGCCTACGTCGCCGGCGCACCGCCAGCCCATGACGGCCACCAGCGCCTGCCTCAGGCGATAGATGGCGCCGGTCCAGAACGCGGCGACCGTGACGATCAGGACGGTGCATGATCCCCGCACGAACACGGTCTCGCCGGTCGGCAAGTAGGCGGAGACGAGTTTCATGGCCGCATCGCCGCAGGTGAAGAGCGCGGTGGCCGCCACCATTGCCAGGATGCCTTTGAGATTGCCGACGGCGGCGCCGGCTCCCTGGCGCGCGAGCGAGCCGCTGCCCTGCCCTCTGTCCTGCACGCGTTTCCCCGTTCGGCCCGCCTTGGGAGTGTCCCCGGCCTTCGCGCCAGCCTCACACTACCCCAGCCGCGGCGCAAGCGCCGTCACTGGCGCCGGCGGCCGCTCGGCGGGCTTGCGGCCTGCGACTTGCTTTCTTCGCGCGTGGGGAGCGCACGCTGCTGCACGCGCTCGTCCGAGTCGATGACGCAGTCGCCGTTCTTGTCGAGCAGCGCGAAGGCGGGGTTCGGCTTGTCGGCCATCTCGGCGAGCGTCAGGCGGCCGTCGGCATTGGCGTCGAAGTACTCGAAGCCCACCACCTCGAAGAGCCGGTCGCTGCGCGCGAGTGAGGCAAACTCCTGGCGCGTGAGGACGCCGTCGCGGTTGGCGTCGGCATCGCGGAAGAGGCCGGTGACGTACGCCTTCCACTCGTCGCAGGTGACGTCGCCATCCTTGTTCAGGTCCCAGGTGGGCGCGGCCGCCGCAAACTCCCGCTCGACGGGTGTTGCGGAGGTGAGAGGCGAGTTGCCACCGGTGGCGCAGCCCGCGAGCGCCAGCCCGCTGAGGAGTAGGGCGAGGCCGGCCACTCCCGGTCGCGGACGGAGCCAGCCTGCCATGCCATTGCCTCTCGTCGCGTCCCCCGATCGGGATCGAGGCTACCACGAATCTTCGTGCGCGGCTGGCCATGGGCCCGGTTTCCACCGCTGCCGGGTCGGGCCGCTGGGGGCATTGGCGCGCTTCCTGCAACCCGCGGCTCGAAGCCCGGCCCGAGGCGCCCAGGTGACCGCAAATGAAACAGTCCGTCTTCATCGATTTCCAGCCGCGCCACGCCGAGCTCTTCGGCAAGCACATGGTCAACCTCGGTCACCGTCTGCACGAATCGCCGCTGTTCGGTGACGCCAGCTTGGCCCGCCTGATCGAGCGGACACCGCGTCATGCCTGTCACGTCAACACCATGGATGTGACCACGCACGATCCCCGCACCCGGCGCGAGGGTGTGATCGAAGGCCTGTCGGGCACAGCGGCGCTCGAGGCTGTCCGAAAAGGGCACATCTGGATCCTTCTGCAACAGCCCCAAGAGATCGAGGCGAGCTACGGCGACATGCTGCGCGGCATCTACGCCGACCTCGAGGGGCGCGTGCCGGCGTTCGCCTCCTACAAGCACAGGATGTCGATCCTGATCTCCTCGCCCAACGTGCAGGTCTACTATCACGCCGACGTGCCGGGGCAGACGCTATGGCAGGTCCGCGGCACCAAGCGGGTCTACGTCTATCCCAACACCGAGCCGTTCCTGCCGCAGCCCAACATCGAGAAGATCGTGCTCGGCGAGGCGCACGAGATCTCTCTGCCCTATGCCCCCTGGTTCGACGAGCACGCGCAGGTCGTCGATCTCGAGCCCGGCCGCATGCTGCACTGGCCGCTCAACTGCCCGCACCGCATCGTCAACGCCGACTGCCTGAATGTGTCGTTCACCACCGAGCACATGACGCACGAGCTGCGCAACGCCTACGCCGTGAACTACGCCAATGGCGTGCTGCGGCGCACTTTCGGGTTGCGGTCGCTGTCGCGGCCGGCCTCCGGCGCCGGGCTCTATGCGCGTCTCGGGCTTGCCGCCGCCCACAAATACCTGGGGCTGCAAACGGCCCGCAAATCCGGCTTCAAGGTCGATTTCAAGGTAGACCCGGCGGCACCCTTCAGCGTGCGTACCGTGCCGGCGTTCGAGCTCAGGAAATAGGTTGCGGAGGGAAGGGAAGAGCGGGGCCCCGGCCTTCGGGCCGGGGCCTTTTTCGCATAGCCTCAATTGCTGAACAGGTCAGCGTGCGTGCCCGTGCGCGCCAGTAGCACTTCCGTCTCGGTCACTTTGTAGATGAGAAGCCAATCGGGCTCGATGTGGCACTCCCGCCAGCCCTTCCATTCGCCTTTGAGGAGATGATCCCGCCGGGCGACGGCAAGGCTGCGGCCTCACGCAACGCATTGAGCACATTGGCCAGTTGGCTGAGATCGTAGTTGCGACGTCCGATGCGCCTCAGGTCTCTCTTGTACGCGCGTGTGAGGCGAAAGGTCTTCATAAGCCCGGCTACCTGCGTGGGCCGGCGACCTTCTCGACAAGCTCCTCTGCCGTGCCGTCGAACTTCTCGCCGCCGCCCCGCTCGAGTTCCGCCATGGAGCGGCGCGTCTCTTCATTGGGAACGCGGACCTCGAACGGCACGCCCTTACGCAGTACGATCTGGTGCAAGAGCATGGTGACGACATCGGTCGTGGAGACACCGATTCGGCGTAAGACCTTTTCGGCCCTGACCTTCAGGTTCCTGTCGACCCGCGCGTTGATGTAGGCAGTCTTTGCCATAGTGCTGGGCTCCGCTATCCGAAATATGTAACACGTTTGTGTTGCAGTGCAAGGGATTGATGGTCGCCTGGAGCCGGAAGTCGGCTTGGCCTTTCCGGTTGACATTGTCGTCTTCCTCGAACACTTTGCCGGCAATCCGACGGCCCGTTGAGACGAGCCGCCGCCCTGCACATGGGTCTCCCCTGGGGGAGCCGGGAGGCAGGGGGGTCAACGCCCGCCAGCGCGTAGCGCCCGCGGGCGCCATTGGTCGTTGTCGGCGCGCAGGAGCGCAAATGTTCGAGTCCCTCTCAGACCGCCTGTCGGGCATCCTCGACAAGCTCACCCGCCGCGGGTCGCTGACCGACAGCGACGTGGCGGAGGCTATGCGCGAAGTGCGCCGCGCGCTGCTCGAGGCCGATGTGGCGCTCGAGGTGGTGCGCGAGTTCACCGACAAGGTGAAGGCCAAGGCCGTCGGCCAGAACGTGATCAAGTCGGTCACGCCGGGCCAGATGGTGGTCAAGATCGTGCATGACGAGATCGTCGCCATGCTGGGCTCGGACGCCGAGCCCATCGATCTCGCGGCCCAGCCCCCGGTCGCCCTCCTGCTGGTCGGCCTGCAGGGCTCCGGCAAGACCACGACCTGCGCCAAGATCGGCTACCGGCTGACCAACCGCGACAAGAAGAAGGTGCTGATGGCCTCGCTCGACGTGCGCCGGCCGGCGGCACAGGAGCAGCTGCGCGTGCTGGGCGAGCAGACCAAGGTCGACACGCTCCCCATCGTCGCGGGCCAGACGCCACAGCAGATCACGCGGCGCGCGCTCGATGCCGCACGGCTCGGCGGCTACGACGTGGTGCTGCTCGACACGGCGGGCCGCATCCACATCGACGAGGCCCTGATGCAGGAGACGGTGGAGGTGCGCGACATCGCCCATCCCCACGAGACGCTCCTCGTCGCCGACAGCCTGACCGGTCAGGACGCCGTGAAGCTCGCCAAGAGCTTCAACGAGCGCGTCGGCATCACCGGCATCGTGCTCACGCGCGTCGACGGCGACGGCCGCGGCGGCGCCGCGCTCTCCATGCGCGCAGTCACGGGCAAGCCCATCAAGCTCATGGGCACCGGCGAGAAGTGGGATGCGCTGGAGGACTTCCATCCCGAGCGCGTCGCCGGCCGCATCCTCGGCATGGGCGACGTGGTGAGCCTGGTCGAGAAGGCCGCGCAGACCATCGACATGGAGAAGGCGCAGGTCATCGCCCAGAAGATGCGCAAGGGCGAGTTCGACCTCGAGGACCTGTCGGACCAGCTCAAGCAGATGGAGAAGCTCGGCGGCATGTCCAGCATGCTGGGCCTGCTGCCCGGCATCGGCAAGGTCAAGAAGCAGATCGACGCCGCCAACCTCGACGACCGCGTCTTGAAGCGCCAGCGCGCCATCATCCTGTCCATGACGCCCAAGGAGCGGCGCAACCCGAAGATTCTCGACGGCAAGCGCAAGCGGCGCATCGCCGCCGGCTCGGGCACCAAGCCCGAGGACGTCAACCGCCTGCTCAAGATGCATCGCCAGATGGCGGACATGATGAAGATGATGGGCAAGAAGGGCGGCCTCATGCAGCGCATGATGGGGATGGGCGGCGGAGGCGGTGGGCCCAGCGCCGCCGAGCTGGAGAAGATGCAGGCCGAGCTGGCGCGCCTCGATCCGAAGGCGCTGGAGAGCCTGCCCAAGGAGCTGAAGGAGCAGCTGCCCAAAAGCTTGCCTGCCGGATTGCCGGGGCTGGGCGGCGGCAAGCCGTTGCCGCGCCTTCCCGGCTTGCCGGGTCTGCCCGGCGGCGCACCACGATTTCCCGGGCTGCCGGGGAAGAAAAAATGAGGGAGTAGGGAATAGGGAGTGGCGAGTAGGGGGAATTCCCCCACTCCCTACTCCCTATTCCCTACTCCCTACTGCCTAACGACAAGGAGACCAGAATGTCGGTGAAGATCCGCCTCTCGCGTGGAGGCACCAAGAAGCGGCCCTACTACTACATCGTCGTGGCGGACGCGGCCTCACCGCGCGACGGCCGCTACATCGAGCAGGTGGGCACGCACAATCCGCTGCTGCCCAAGGACAACGCCGAGCGGGTGAAGCTCAACACCGAGCGCATCAAGCATTGGCTGAGCGTGGGTGCGCAGCCGACCGACCGCGTGGCGCGCTTCCTCGATGCGGCCGGGCTCGCCAAGCGCACGCCGGGCAACAACCCCGAGAAGGCCAAGCCCAAGAAGAAGCGCCAGGAGCGCGAGGCCGCCGCCGCAGAGAAAGCCGCGGGCGGCGAGGCCAAGCCGGCTGCCTGACTTCGCTCTCCCCATATACGGGGAGAGGGAGGCTCCTGCTCTCCTCACAGCGGCCTCGGCTCGCGGGACCGGTCGTCGTGGTCGGACCGACAGATCAGAGACGAATCCTTCTCGGCCGCATCGCCGGCGCGCACGGCATCCGCGGCGAGGTGGTGATCCACACCTACACGGGCGCGGCGAAGGACATTTCCGCCTACGGGCCGCTGTCGGACGAGACGGGGACGCGCACGTTCAGGATCGCGAGCGCCCGCGTCACCGCCAAGGGGGTAGTGGCGCGGCTCGCCGGCGTCGCCGACCGCACCGCGGCCGAGGCGCTCAAGGGCGTCGCGCTCTATGTCGACCGCGGTCGCCTGCCGCCTGCGACGGAGGGCGAGTTCTACCACGCCGATCTCATCGGTCTCGTCGCGGTCGATCCGGTGGGCAAACCCATCGGCGAGATCGTCGCCGTGCAGAACTACGGCGCCGGCGATCTTCTGGAGGTGCGTGTTGCCGGGAGGGCGAAGACCGAGCTCGTCCCCTTCACGGACGCCTTCGTGCCCGAGGTCGACATCGCGGCCGGCCGCGCGGTGATCGTGCTGCCGCAAGCGAGCGACGAGGAAGAGTAGCCGCCGCCTTGTCATCCGGAATTTCGCGGCAGCGAAATATCTCCGGCCGGGATGACGGCGGCCGTGCTACGCCGGCTCTCCGCGAAGCAGCCGCGGCACCTCGCCGGTGAGGCCGGCGGCCTCGGCGACGAAAGCCCGCTTCAGCGCCGGCAGGCGCTCCACCAGTCCCAGGCCGAAGTCGCGAACTGCACGCAACAGCGGGAAATCGTTGGAGAACAGTCGGTTGAGCGCATCGAAGGTTGCGGCAGACAGGGCCGAATCGAGCCGTCGCCAGCGCTCGTAGCGCTCGAGCACGTCGGCCGAGCCGATATCGAGCCCGAGCCGCGCGGCGTCAGCGACGACCTCGGCAAGCGCCGCCACGTCGCGGAACCCAAGGTTGAGGCCCTGGCCGGCGATAGGATGCACGCCGTGCGCCGCATCGCTGACGAGCGCGAAGCGAGGCCTCACCAGCGCACGGGCCAAATGCATGTCGAGTGGCCAGGAGGCACGCGGGCCTGCAAGCTCGACGGAGCCCAAGCGGTAGTCGAAGCGCTTCTCGACCTCGGCGCGGAACCCTGCATCATCGAGCGCCAGGATCCTGCGCGCGGTCTCTGCCTCCTCCGTCCAGGTGATGCAGGAGCGATTGCCCGTGAGCGGCAGGATGGCGAAGGGACCGGAGGGCAGGAAGTGCTGCACCGCCCGTCCGCGATGCGGCTCGCTGTGCCGGACGGTCGTGACGATGCCGGCTTGAGGATAGCGCCAGCGCACGACCTGGATGCCGGCCGCCTCCCTCAGCTGCGAGCCGCGGCCATCGGCGGCAACGAGCAGCGTGGCGCGCACGGTCCGGGTCGCGGCCCCTGCGGCGAGGCCGACGTCGACGCCGTGCGCATCGACTGCAAATTGCGCGGCGCGCTCGCCACCGAGGAGCGTAATCGGCGAACGGCGGGCTGCAGCCTCGAGCAGGGCCTCGCGCAGGCGCGCGTGCTCGATGATCCACGTCGCGGGCTCTCCACCGTCGACCGTGTTGTCGTAGGACACGAGCACCGGACGGATGGCATCATCGAGGCCAGAGTCGGTGATGTCCACGGCGGTGACCGGTTGCGCATGCTCCGCGATGTCGGGCCAAGCGCCGAGTGCCGCCAGCATGCGCTTGGAGCCGGCGGCCAGTGCAAAGGCGCGCGCATCGGTGGCGCCTTGGCCCGGCCCGAGCGGGCCAGGGTCGGCGACGGCGATGCGCGCCCCGGGCCCCAACGCGTCGGCGAGCGCGCACGCGAGCGCAAGGCCGGCGGTGCCGCCGCCGCCGATCATAACGTCAAAGCGCTCCGTCTTCTCATTCATGCAGCAGCTCCCTGGGCTCCTGCGGGGCCACCGCGCATGGCATCGGGCTGCGGCTGCCGCGTCAGGGCCTGCTTGACAGGCCGTCGGCCCGAAGCCTCCCTTGTCAGGCTCGCTCCCTTCGAGGTGCCGCCATGACCGCAGAGTCCACCAAGAGCCGCAACGGCGCCGTTGCCAACCTGCTCTCCATTCTGGACCTGGAGACGCTCGAGGATAACCTGTTCCGTGGCCGCAGCCCGCAGCAGGCCTGGCAACGCGTGTACGGCGGCCAGATCCTGGGCCAGGCGCTGGTCGCGGCCGTGCGGACCGTGGAGCCCGAGCGCATCGCCCACTCGCTTCACGCCTATTTCCTCCAGCCGGGCGACCTGTCCCGGCCGATCATCTATGGCGTGGACCGCGTGCGCGACGGCCGCAGCTTCAACACCCGGCGCGTCACGGCCACCCAGCACGGACGGGCGATGTTCGTCATGAGCGTCTCCTTCCACAAGGTCGAGCCGGGCCTCGACCACCAGATCGCCATGCCCAACGTGCCGCCGCCCGAGGATCTGCCGAGCGAGCAGGACCTCAAGACAAAGATGATCGCCGAGTTGCCGGAGACCATGCGCAAGTATTGGGAGAGCGAGCGCCCCATCGAGCTGCGGCCGGTGGATGTCTCGCGCTATTTCGCCCGCGAGCGGCGCGACCCCGAGCAGCACATCTGGATGCGGGCGACCGGCCGGCTGCCGGACGATCTGCCGCTGCACCAGTGCATCCTCGCCTATGCCTCCGACTTCTCGCTGCTGGATACGGCCCTGATCGCCCACGGCAAACTGATGTTCGACAAGGACATCCAGCTTGCCAGCCTCGACCATGCGCTCTGGCTGCATCGCCCGTTCCGGGCCGATGAATGGCTTCTCTATGCCCAGGATAGCCCTTCTGCCTACGGGGCGCGTGGATTCTGCCGGGGCAGCATCTTCACGCGTGACGGGGTTCTTGTGGCCTCGGTAGCACAGGAAGGCTTGACCCGCTCCCGGACCTCAGCCTACGTGCCCAGATAGACGGCAAGCGTTAATATTTGCCCAAACATTAGGCGGTCGCTCTCCCCGCCTCCCACATGCCCAATCCGCTTTTCTTGTTCGCATTCAGGAGATTACTGGCCGAAGCGGCAAGTGGCATGTCTTTTGACTCTGACCCTCTGCGTCGCTGAATGCGGGCGGCGAGTTATTGCCGCACCTGCTCCCATTCTGAGCAGGCCGGCCGAGCCAGAAGGGGAACCGATATGAAGCTGGTGACGGCCATCATCAAGCCGTTCAAGCTGGAGGAAGTCCGCTCGGCGCTGTCCGATCTCGGGCTGCAGGGCATGACCGTGACGGAGGTCAAGGGCTACGGTCGCCAGAAGGGGCACACGGAGATCTACCGCGGCGCCGAGTACGCCGTGAACTTCCTGCCGAAAATCAAGATCGACGTCGTGGTGCCGTCCGGCAGCGTGGACAAGGCCGTCGAGGCGATCGTTCGCACCGCCAGGACTGGCCAGATCGGCGATGGAAAGATCTTCGTCTCGCCGATCGATCACGCCGTTCGTGTCCGCACGGGAGAGACCGACGACAGCGCCATCTAAGCGTCTCCCCAACAACCATCTCCGCAAACCTGACCCGCCGCACTACTTGGAGGCACTGCACATGAAGCTTGGTACCTTGCGCCGGATCGCCGCTGTAATGGCCGCGGCATCCCTGGTGGCGCTGATTGCCGCTCCGGCGCTGGCGCAAGCGCCTACGCCCCCCGCGCCCACGCCGAACAAGGGCGATACCGCCTGGATGCTGACGGCTTCCGCGCTCGTCCTGCTCATGACCGTCCCCGGCCTTGCCCTGTTCTATGGCGGCTTGGTGCGCACCAAGAACATGCTGTCGATGCTGATGCAGGTCTTCTTCACCGTCTGCATCATCTGCATCATCTGGGTCATCTATGGCTACAGCCTCGCCTTCTCCGAGGGCGGCTCCTTCAACGCATTCGTCGGCGGCTTCTCCAAGGCCTTCCTTGCCGGCATCACGCCGGACACGAACGCCGAGACCTTTACGGACGGCGTGGTCATCCCCGAGTACGTGTACGTCTGCTTCCAGATGACGTTCGCCGCCATCACCCCTGCGCTGATCGTGGGCTCGATGGCCGAGCGCATGAAGTTCTCGGCCATCGTGCTGTTCATCCCCCTGTGGGCGACCTTCGTCTATTTCCCGATCGCGCATATGGTCTGGTATTGGGCCGGCCCCAGCGCCACGGTGGCTGCTGCGAAGGCCCTGGCTGCCGCCGCGCCCGACGCCAAAGCCGCGGCGCAGGCTGCAGTGGATACGGTCACGGCCAACGCCGGCCTCGCCTTCCAGTGGGGTGCGCTCGACTTCGCCGGCGGCACGGTGGTGCATATCAACTCCGGCATCGCCGGGTTCATGGGCGCGCTGCTGGTGGGCAAGCGCGTGGGCTTCGGCCGCGAGGCGATGCCGCCCCACTCGCTCACCATGACCCTCATCGGCGCCTCGCTGCTGTGGGTGGGCTGGTTCGGCTTCAACGCCGGCTCGGCGCTGGAGGCCAACGGCACGGCTGCCCTGGCGATGATCAATACCTTCGTCGCCACCGCTGCAGCGGCCCTGGCGTGGATGCTGGCTGAGAAGGTCTCCAAGGGTAAGCCGAGCCTGCTCGGCGGCGCATCCGGTGCGGTCGCCGGTCTCGTGGCGGTTACGCCGGCCTCGGGCTTCGCCGGACCCATGGGTGCGATCGTGCTCGGCATCGTCGCCGGCTTCGTGTGCATGTTCATGTGCTCGGCGGTGAAGAACGCCTTGGGCTATGACGATGCGCTCGACGTGTTCGGCGTGCATTGCATCGGCGGGATTCTCGGTGCGCTCGGCACCGGCATCCTCGCGGCGCCCTCGCTCGGCGGCACCGGCGTGTTCGACTACGCCGCCGGCAAGGTCGGCGACTACGATATGGCCGCGCAGCTGATCACGCAGGCCAAGACGGTCGCACTCACGCTCGTGTGGTCAGGGGTCGGCGCAGCGGTCATCTTCCTGATCGTCAAGATGCTGGTTGGCCTGCGTCCTGGCACCGACCAGGAGCGCGAGGGTCTCGACCTCGTCGATCACGGCGAGCGCGCCTACAACTACTGAGTTCGATTTGCGGCGGGGCTCGCGCTCCATCGGGCTCCGCCGTTTCCTCGAGCACGCCACTTCCCCGGTACGTGCTCTTGTCGCCCGAAGCGAAAGCTTCGGGCGCTTTTTTATTCAGGCACCGCCCACCCGTATGCTCGCCGGCGCGCGGACGTGCGCGAGCACCCGCAGCAGGTGCGTGCGGGCGAGCGCAATGCAGCCTTCGGTCGGCGCGTAGCCGGGCCGCGCCACGTGCATGAAGATGGCGCTGCCGCGGTCCCGCATGCGCGGGCGATCGTTGTAAGCAAGCACGACGATGACGTCGTAGAGGCCATCCTCCCGGTACAGCCGCTCGGCGCTCGCGGGGTAGGGAAGATGCACGCGCCGGTTATAGTTGCGGTCCCCAGGGCAATCGCACCAGCCGTCCCGTTCGCCGATGGCGCGGGCCGGCAAAGCCGTGCGCGGCCGCATCCCGCGGTCCGGCCGATAGAGGGCCTCGCGCAAAGCCCATCGCCCTATCGGCGTGGCGCCGTCGCCCTCACGCTTGAGGACACGGGAGCCGGTGCGACCGAGGGCACATGGGAACCTCAAGCTCCCGACCGCCAGGGTGCCTCGCCGAGCGCGGCTCGAGAGGGTTGCAACGGTGAGAATTTGCCGGCGCTTCGGCCGGAACTGGCGTCGCATGAGGACCCCTGCAAGAACGACAATCTCTATTTCCACCAGCAATCTGATGCTAGACTGTGGGCGTCACGCAACAATCGAGAAGATCGGAGCCGAGCCGCATGAGCACCGCACGCAAGATTCTCATCGTCGATGACGACGAGGACCTTCGCGACTCGCTGAAAGACCAGCTTGCACTGCACGATGAATTCGAGGTTCTGACGGCCGGGACGGCATCCAAGGGAATCGAGCTGGCCAAGAGCGAGCATCTCGATCTCGTCATGCTCGACGTCGGCCTTCCGGACATGGATGGCAGGGAGGCCTGCAAGCTCCTGCGCAAGACCGGCTTCAAGAGTCCCATCGTCATGCTGACGGGCAATGTCTCGGACGCAGACATGATTTTGGGGCTCGACTCGGGCGCCAACGACTACGTCACCAAGCCCTTCAAGTTTGCCGTGCTCCTCGCCCGCATCCGCGCGCAGCTGCGCCAGCACGAGCAGAGCGAGGATGCGGTGTTCGCGATCGGTCCCTACTCCTTCAAGCCGGCCTCGAAGATGCTCATCGACGAGAAGGGATCGAAGATACGGCTCACCGAGAAGGAGACCTCCATCCTCAAGTACCTCTATCGCGCCGGCGAGAAGGTCGTAACGCGCGATGTGCTGCTCCAGGAGGTGTGGGGGTATAACTCCGGTGTCACCACGCACACGCTGGAGACGCACATCTATCGGCTGCGCCAGAAGATCGAGAAGGATCCCTCGCACGCCGAGCTGCTGGTCACTGAGACGGGCGGCTACAAGCTGGTGCCCTGACGCTCAGGGGTGCTGCGGCCGGCGCCTCGCGGTCCTCAATCATCCCTGCTCATCTTCGCCCGGACTCCGCAGGTGATCGGCTGACCACAGCTTCGAGCGCACCATCACTGGACCGGTCAAGCGAATCGCCCGACGCTTGCTCGCATGGCTACCGATGATCTCGTCACGCCCCTGTCGCGGGTTGCTCTCTTTTCCGGACTGACGCCGCTGCAGCTCAATGCGCTGGCCGAGCGGGCGGAGAAGCTGCGGTTCCGGCCCGGGGACACCTTGGTCAAGGCAGGACAGGCGGGCGACGGCGCCTACCTGGTCCTTTCCGGATCCGTGGAGTGCCTCACCGGATCGGATCCGTCATCAGCGTCCGAGCGTGTGGAGCCGGGCTCGCTGATCGGCGAGATGGCGATGCTGATCGAGCACAACTATGGCTCGACCTTCATCGCGCGCGACCGCGCCTACTGCCTCAAGCTCACCAGGGCCGCCGTTCACGCGCAGATGCTGGAGGATGCGAGTCTGATCGAGCACTTCCAGCGCCGCATCACGGAGCGCCTTCAGCACACGCGGGCTGAGCTGCGCCGCATCGACGATGCGCTGGAGCAACGGCAGAGCGCGCCGCCTGCGGTCATGCAATCCGCATCTGCGGCGTCCCCACCCCGCTTCGTCCCTGCCGCCAGAGCGTGGCGTTGAGGAGGCACAACCGATGCGGGAAAAGAAAAGCGCCCAACCCCGGGGGAGGAGTTGGGCGCAAGAAGCGCGTCATGCGCATGGTACCGGGAGGGAAGCCGGTACCGCGGGCGATGTCTTTCGGCTAGACGGGGGGCACTACCGATGAAGAGCGACATCGCTCGCTGTCCCCAACAAATAATACTTGTAGGGGCCTTTTCAATGGGGAGTCGTACTACGATCACGAAATTGTTACGGATTGTTTCAGTTTTCCCCAATTTTTCCGTTGCTTGATTCCGAACAGTCACGTGAGGCTGCTGCTGCAACCTATTGATTCAGCTTCTGGAAAACGAGGCTGGTGGCCTTGAAGAGCTCTGGGTCGAGCGTGTCGGCCTTGTTCACCTCGGTCAGCTCCACGCGGGTATCAAGTCCTTGTGAGTCCGTCGTTATCCACTCTCTCAGCTCCAAGTCCGGCTTTTTGGCCAGGAACAGCTTGATGCGGCCGGGCGTGTCCGGGTTCTTGTCCTGCAAGGCGAGGACGATCACGTCGTCCACCTCCTTGACCTCCAGAATGTTCGCGTCGCGCAGCAGGTCCACATCCTTGCGCAACAGCACCCGGAAGGGCGTTCGGTCCAACTCGACGCGCTCATCGGTCTTCAGTTCGAAGTCCTGGATGGCCATCCAGGTGCCGTCGGACAGGATCAGAAGGCGGCTGGGGGGGTTGTAGTCAAAGCGGAACCGCCCGGGACGCTGAACAAAGAACTTGCCGCGCACGCGCTTGCTGTCGGGGTTGGTCTGCACGAACAAGCCCTTGATTACGTTCAGCTGGTTGAAATAGGCGCTGACCTTCTGGATGAGCTCCACCTGCTTCTTGTCGAGCTCCTCGCCGGCAATCGCGGCCTCTTTGTTGACGGTCTGGCTCCAGTTGCCGGCGCCGACGGGATTGGAGGGTACCGGCTTCTTGGCATCCTGGGCGTGCGCCGCAGCCGGGGCCAAAGCAATCAGCGCGACCAAAGCAAGCTGCGCCGTGACGCGTGCGTGCATGAAATCCCCCAAGACGTGCCCTTCGATCAGGCCTGATTCGACCCAATGACGATCGTTTGTCCCAACATTGGGACAACATTGTGGGGGATTTGGGCTCTACCTGCCCGCCCCGCCCCCTCGCACCGCCCGCCGGACCGGTCTCCTACCACTCCTCGTCCCGGGATGCAGCAGGGTTTCCGTTTCCCCTGATCTCCCGGCGCCCGCGATGGCCTGGCGGGCTGACGACGCCCTCGCGCTCCATCCGCTCCATCAGGTCGGCCGCGCGGTTGTAGCCGATGGCGAGGCGCCGCTGGAGGTAGCTGGCCGAGGCCTTCTGCTCGTCGATGACGATGCCCACTGCGCGATCGTAAAGGCTGTCGTCCCTGGCCCGTCTGTCCCCGGCGGCTTCGACATCCTCGGCTACCTCGCCGATGCCCGTGACGTACTGCGGCTGTCCCTGCTCGCGCAAGTAGGCGGCAATCCTCTCCACCTCATCGTCGGAGACGAATGGCCCATGCACGCGGAGCGTGCGGCCGGCGCCGTTGGAGAACAGCATGTCGCCTTCGCCCAGAAGGTGCTCCGCACCCTGCTCGTTGAGGATGGTGCGACTGTCGAACTTGGAGGCCACCTTGTAGCTGATGCGGGTGGGGAAATTGGCCTTGATGGTGCCCGTGATGATGTCCACCGAGGGGCGCTGGGTGGCCATGATCAAATGGATTCCCGCCGCCCGCGCCATCTGTGCCAGGCGCTGCACGCCGGCCTCGATCTCCTTGCCGGCAACCAGCATCAGGTCGGCGAACTCGTCGACGACCACGACGATGTAGGGCATCGGCGCCAAGTCGGCCTCCGGCACTCCCATGGCGGAAGCCGAGGGGCGCCTGTTCGCCTGTCGGACCCGATTGTTGAATACGTCGATGTTGCGCACGGCGAGGATCGACATGCGCCGGTAGCGCTCCTCCATCTCGGCGACGACCCAATCCAGCGCCGCCACCGCCCTGGCCGGCTCCGTCACGACGGGGCACAGCAGATGCGGGATGCCGTTGTAGACTGAAAGCTCCAGCATCTTGGGGTCGATCATCAGGAAGCGGCACTGCTCCGGCGACAGCCGGTAGATGAGCGACAGGATCATCGCATTGACGCCCACCGATTTGCCCGATCCGGTGGTGCCCGCCACCAGGAGATGCGGCATGCGTGCGAGATCTGCGACCACGGGCCCGCCGGCGATGTTGCGGCCCAGCGCCAGGGGCAGCGTCGCATCGGTCGTCAGGAACGCCTCCGCCTCGAGGAGCTCGCGCAGATGCACCTTCTGCCGCCGCGGGTTCGGCAGCTCGACGCCGATGGCGTTGCGGCCAGGTATGACGGCCGCGCGCACGCTGGCGGCACCCATGGAGCGGGCGATGTCCTCCGCCAAGCCGATGATGCGCGCCGATTTCACGCCGCGGGCGGGCTCGAACTCGTGCAGCGTGACGACCGGGCCGGGATGCACGTCCTTGACCTCGCCGCGGACGCCGAAATCGGCGAGCACGCCCGTGAGCACTTGCGCCTGGGTGCGCAGCTCGGCCTGCGTCAGGCTGGAGCCCGGCTTGGCGGCCGGCGCCCGCTTCAACAGGCTGAGCGGCGGGCGGCGGAACGCCACGCTCGGCCGCGGCTCGCGCACCGCGGGTTGCTCGGGCGGGGGTTGCAGGTCGGGCGGATCCAGCCGCTCGGCGGGCGCGCGCTGCGCCTTGCCGGTGGCCGGCGCAAAGCGCTTGGCGATCTCGTGACTGGTCTGCTCGGTATGATGATCGAACGAGGCACCCCGGCCCGAGTCCTGGGGCTCTGGCGGCTCGGGAGCATCCTCAATGGGGTCGGGCGCGACGTGCTGCTCGACGAGGGCCGGGCGCTCGTCGCGCAGCGTCGGCGGCTCGCGCATCGGATCGTGCTGGAGAGGCTGTGGCGGCGAAATCGGCGGACGCCACGAACGCAACGCATCGTGTGCGTCCCTGCACCAGCCGCCCAGCGTCCTGAGGTTGGATCGCGCATTGGTCTGGCAGATGCGTCTGAGCTCCTCGCGCGTCAGACCGAGGCTGCTCATCAACACCATGAGGCCGGCGGCAAAGTAGAAGAGCCCTGCCGCGGCGGAGGAGCGGTCGGCATTGACGCGGGCGAGAAGGCTGGCGAGAAAGCCGAGGCCGAGGTCCCCCAGCACGCCGCCGTAGCCGTGGTGCATCGGCCACCCAGACGCGGCCGGCAGGGCCGACAGCGCGCCAGCGAGGAACAGCACGGCCAAGGGGGCGAGCACCAGCTTGCCGCGCAAGCTCGGCGGCTGCTCACCCGTCAGCAGCTGCAGCGCCCAGAACAGCGGCGGCAGCAGCACGAAGACGCCGGCGAGGCCCAGCACCTGCATGACCACGTCCGAGAGGATGGCGCCCACGGGGCCAAGCACGTTGCGGGCGGCACCGCTCGTCGCATGCGTAAGGCTGGGGTCGGCCGCGGACCAGGTAAGCAGGCTCGCGCTCAGCGCCGCGCACGCGGCGAGCATCAGGAAGCCCAACAGCTTCCACAGCCACCCCTGCAACCGATCCCTGAGCGAGGGTGGCAGCAGAGGGGCCGGATCATCGGCCCGATACGCCATACACGAGAACGAGCGGCTTTACGTTGTCAATCCGACGATGCGTTCGAGCGCTTCCCTGACGGTCGCCGCATCGTGCACAAGCGCGATGCGAACAAAGTCGCGGCCCGGATTGACCCCGTGCCGATCCTCATGGGCCAGGTAGACGCCCGGGATGATCTTGACGCCGCAGTGTTTCCATATCGCTAACGTTGCCTGCTCGCCGCCGCCCAGCGATTTCATGTCGAGCCATAGGAAGAAGCCGCCGGCCGGCCGGCGGTACGCGAAGCGGCCCTCGAGGATCTCGTCGCACACGTCGTATTTGGCGCGATAGGCCTGTCGGATGACCGCGACGTGCTGCTCCTCCGACCAGACGGCTGCCGAGGCGTGCTGGATCGGGCCCGGCATCTGCGGCGCCGTGAGGTTGCGGATCTCGGCCAGCGTGTCGAGGAAATCGGCGTCGCCCGCGGTGAAGCCGGAGCGCATGCCGGGCAGGTTCGACCGCTTCGACAGGGAATTGAAGACGACCAAGTTCTTGAAGCGCTCGGGCGTTGCCGCGGCGACCTCCAGGGCGCCGGTCGGCGGCTCGCCGACGTAGATCTCCGAGTAGCACTCGTCCATGAACAGCATGAAGTCGTGCTCGCGCGCCAGCGCCAGCGCCTTGGCGATGTAGTCTCCACTGGCCACGGAGCCTTGCGGGTTGGCGGGGGAGCAGATGAAGAGGGCTGCCGTGCGGCGCAGGATGTCGGGCTCGCGCGCCAGTGCATCGAGGTCCGGCAGGTGCCCCGTCTCGGCGGTCGCGTTGAGGTATACCGGCTCGCAGTCTGCCGCATACGTGCCGCCGAGGTAGGCTTGATAGAAGGGGTTGGGCAGCAGGATCACGGGCCTGCCGGCGAAGCTCTTGCGTCCCACCGCCGGCAGGGTCGCGAAGAAGAGGCCCTCGCGCGAGCCGTTCACGGGAAGCACCTCGCGCTCGAAGTCAATCGCATTGGCCAGGCCGTAGCGGCGGCCGATCCAGGTGGCGATTGCCTTGCGCAGCTCATCCGTACCGCGAATTCTGGGATAGGTGCCGAGCAGGTCCTTGGCTTCGACCAGCTTGTCGACCACGAAGCCCGGCATCTTTTCCTTGGGGTCGCCGGACGTCATTTCGATCGTTTTCTTGTGCCCCGGCGCGATGCCTTCGAGCAGCCGCGCCGTCCGCGTGAACGACGACAGGACTGCGCCGTGGGCCAGGGCCTGCAGGCCGTGCAGCTGCGCCATAGCTTTGCGTTCCCTCCGCCCTCCAGAATTCCGAGCATGTCATAGGCGAAGGCGTGGCAGGGCGTGTCAAGACGTCATTGCGATTTGCCGCGATTGTCATCCCGGCCGGAGCGTGCAAGCGCGCAAGCCGGGACCCAGAGGCTGGAGGCTCCGCGCGCGTCCGGATCCCGGATATTCGCTACCGCGAATTCCGGGATGACCCCCTATTTCAGCGCACCCGGCGTGGGTTCATGTAGAGGTCGGCTTCCTGCTTCTCGAGCCGCGGCGTGTATTTCCCGGACTCCACGTCGTGGTAGAGGGTGCGCATGTGCCGGCGCGCATCCCGGTTGAAGATCAGCATGGCGCAGAACAGCTTGAGCACCATCAGCAGCCGGGGATCCGCATACTCGATCTTAACGCGGCCCTTCCACTTGCCGCCGATCGAGAACACCTTGCCGTCGAGATATCCGACGGGCTGGTCGTGCTGATTGTAAAGCGTGTAGTCGCCGCCGAGATCGATGAAATCGCGCCGCAGCCGGAAGAACGCGGGCTTGCCGTCCTCGAGCAGAAAGAAGGAGAAGTTCTCGGGCAGCAGCGGCCACTTGTGGGCGGAGCGCTCGAGATAGACCATGTTGTCGTGGTCGCCGGTGTTGATGGAGTAGCACGTGACCGGCAGGCCGTGCGCGCCGAGCGTGAGCTGCAGGCTGCGCCCGAGCATCAGGTCCATGGTGGCGGTCCAGTTGAGCGAGGCGGTGAAGAGCTTGAACACCAGGCGCTTGTCCATGCCAGTGTTCTTCTTCCAGAGGTCCTCGCGGTAGCCGAGCAGGCCGGTACGCTCGCCCTTCTCGATGACCTCGGCGATGATGTCCATGTCGGAGGAGAACTGGCGCGACTTGGCGCGATTGCGACTCCTCTTGTAGATGCCGAACTCGATCGAGTTGAAGTTGGTGATCCAGACGTCGACGACAAATTCCGCCCATTGCGTCTTGACGCTGGTCCTGGCCGCCTTCGGCTTCCCCGCTTTGACCGGTGCGGGCGCAGGCTTGGCGCGCTCGATCGTCTCGGCGCGCTGCAGCACCTCTGCCTTGGCTTCACGGGCCGCTTCGGCGGCTGCCGCGTCGGCCTCGATCTCTGCCGTCCTGCTTCCGTCTGCCACGGGTGCCTCCTGAGCCAAGAGCGCCGGGCACGCGAGGACGAAAGCTGGCGCGAATCAATGAGGCGAAGCTAGCATCCCTCAATGCGACGAGGGCAGGGCGCGGTCGCGAGCAGCGAAAAAAGCTGTGCGCGTCGCGGGTTCGCTTCCCCTACACCCGGCTGGGGCGGATTGGTTCGTTCCCCCAGTTCTGAGCCTGTCTGCACTCGGGCTCGTCCCGAGGGTCGAAGACGGGCCGAGCATTCCAAGCTCGCTTCGACAGGCTCAGCGCGCAGGCGGAGACGGGCGATGCCCGAAGATCTGCGAGCCGACGCGCACGAACGTTGCGCCGAACGCCACGGCCGTCTCGAAATCGGCGCTCATGCCCATGCTGAGATCGGCAAGGCCGAGCTCCTGGGCGAGTTTCGCCAGGAACGCGAAATGCACTGCCGGCTCTTCATCGAGCGGGGGGATGCACATGAGGCCGCGGATGTCGAGCTTCAGTTCCTCCCGGCACAGGCGCAGAAGGCCCTCGACCTCCTTCGGCATCACACCGGCCTTTTGCGGCTCCTCACCGGTGTTGACCTCGATGAAGAGCTTGAGCCGCTTGCCCTGCTTGGCCATCTCGCTGGCGAGGACCTCGGCGATCCTCGGCCGGTCGACGGTGTGGATGGCATCGAACAGCGCCACCGCCTCCTTGGCCTTGTTGGATTGCAGAGGGCCGATGAGATGCAGCTCGATGCCCGGATAGCGCTGCCTGAGCCCCGGCCACTTCGCCTTCGCCTCCTGCACGCGGTTCTCGCCATAGAGCCGATGCCCGGCATCCAGCACGGGCAGAATATGCTCCGCGTCGAAGGTCTTGGTGACAGCGACAAGATGGACCGAGGCCGGGTCGCGCCTGACCGCGCGCGACGCGGCGGCGATGCGGGCGCGGACTGAGGCGAGGTTGGCACAGGCGTCCGGCATCACGCGCTCCCGCGGCGGGTCATGTCGCCCGGCGCCTCGCGAGGCGAGCGGCGTTCATAGGCCGTGAACGTGTGGTCGTCGCTGAACAGCACGTCGAGATACTTGCGGTGCAGGAAGATCTTGTCACGTCCCACCTTCTGCTCCTCGAGGACGCCGAATGCCACCAGATCTTTGAGATAGCCCGACGCGGTTTCGCGCTTGGCGATGCCGTGCTCGACGACGGTGGCAATGCGGCAGCAGGGCTGCATGAAAATGAGCTCTACGACGTCGCGCGGCATCTTGGGAGCGACGGCGCGTACATATGCGGCCGTCGCGTCCATGAGCGCGCGGATGGCCTTGATCTTCTCGGTCGTCCACAGCGACGTGGCTTCGATGCCCGTGAGCATGTAGACAATCCAGGGCTCCCATTCCTGGTGCGACGTGACGCGTCCGAGCAGGCGGTAGTAGTCGCCGCGTGCGCCGAGGATGTATCGGCTCAAGTAAAGCGTCGGCAAATCGAGCAGCCGGGCCTGGATGAGGCATAGGATGTTGAGGATGCGCCCCGTGCGTCCGTTGCCGTCCGGAAAGGGATGGATGGCCTCGAACTGGTAGTGCAGCACCGCCATGCGGATGAGCGGGTCCACCTCGCGGCTTTCGTGCAGGTACTGCTCCCAGTTAGCGAGCAGCGTGCGCAGCAGGTCCTCACCCTCCGGCGGTGTGTAGATGACCTCGCCGGTGTGCGAGTTGCTCAGCGTAGTGCCCGGCGTGGTGCGGATGTCCAGCTCCACGCCCTTGATGGTCTGGCAGACATCGACGGCGACGCGCGCGGACAATGGCCGCGTCTTGAGCTGTTCGACCCCGAGATGGAGGGCGGCCCGGCATCGGGCAGCTTCCTTGGTTTCAGGCGTGGCTTCCGATGCGCCAAGGCTCTGCTCGCGGAACAGGGCATCGTTGGTGGTGACGATGTTCTCGATCGCCGAACTGGCGCGTGCCTCGAGGTTCGGGATGGTCTGGATCAGCACCCCTTGGTCTGGAGTGAGCTGGCCGGCAAAGCGCAGCCCCGCGAGCGCACGGGACGCGCTGATGCATTTATTCAGAATGGCAGGCGTCTGCACGCTTGTCTGCGGCGGAAGAGGCGGCAGATCGTTGTAGGGGCGCTTCGGATCGAACATTCTGGCGGCCTGATATGTCGACAAAAGCGATTTCTGTCGACATGTGGGAGGAGATATGTCGGTCCTGCCGACAGGTCAAGGCTTATATGTCGATGAATCTCATTTCTTTCGACATATCGACCTGCGCATGTCGACACTTTCGACATGACCTGCCGCTCATGTCGAAAAAAGCGGAAAAATTCGTCATGAGACACCAGCCGAAGGCCCAGCGGCCATTGACCTCTAAGGTCCCCATCAGCCATTTACCACCCGCCCGGAGCCCCAAGAGAACGACCACAATGGCAAGCGAACGCTACAATGCGCCCGTGCGGGAGAAGCACTGGCAGAAGGTGTGGGAGGAGCGCGGGACCTTCCGCACGCAGGAAAAGAGCAAGAAGCCCAAGCGCTACCAGCTCGAGATGTTCCCCTACCCCTCCGGCCGGGTCCACATGGGGCACGTCCGCAACTACACGCTGGGCGACGTCATGGCCCGCTATATGCGCGCCAAGGGGTTCAACGTCCTGCACCCCATGGGGTGGGACGCCTTCGGGCTGCCGGCCGAGAACGCCGCCATGGAGCGCAAGATCCACCCGGCCAAGTGGACCTATGAGAACATCGACACCATGCGCGGCCAGCTCAAGTCCATGGGCGTGTCGATCGACTGGAGCCGCGAGTTTGCCACCTGCGACCCATCCTACTACGTGCACCAGCAGCGCCTGTTCCTCGATTTCCTCAAGAAGGGCTTGGCCTATCGCAAGACGGCCAAGGTGAACTGGGATCCGGTCGAGAACACGGTGCTGGCCAACGAGCAGGTCATCGACGGCCGCGGCTGGCGCTCCAACGCCCCCGTCGAGCAGCGTGATCTCACCCAGTGGTTCTTCAAGATCACCGCCTTCGCCGACGAGCTGCTGAAGGCGCTCGACGGCTTCGCCAGCAGCTGGCCGGACTTCGTCTGCACGCAGCAGCGCAACTGGATCGGGCGCTCCGAGGGGTTGACGCTCAAGTTCGCGCTCGAGGGCGGGAAGCTGCCGAAAAAGCTGCAGACACTGGAGATCTTCACCACCCGCCACGACACCATCTTCGGCGCCTCCTTCCTGGCCATCTCGCCGGAGCATCCGCTGGCCGAGCACGTCGCCAAGAAGAACGAGGCGCTCCAGGCGTTCATCGAGGAATGCCGGCGCATCGGTACCAGCGAGGAGGCGCTCGCCAAGGCCGAGAAGATGGGCTTCGACATCGGCATCACCGCCGTCCACCCCTTCAGACCGGACCTGAAGCTGCCGGTCTACGTGGCCAACTTCGTCCTCATGGACTACGGCACCGGCGCCATCTTCGGCTGCCCCGCGCACGACCAGCGCGACCTCGATTTCGCCCGCAAATATGGGCGTCCCGTGATCCCTGTCGTCCTGCCGGCGGGCAGAGACGCGGCAACGTTCGTAATCGGCGACACGGCCGAGGTCGGTGACGGCACGCTCATCAATTCCGACTTCCTCGACGGCCTGAGCGTAGAGGCAGCCAAGCAGAGGATCGCCGCGCTGGCCGAGGAACGGGGCATTGGCAAGCGCAAGGTCAACTACCGGCTGCGCGATTGGCTCATCTCGCGCCAGCGCTATTGGGGCTGTCCGATCCCCGTCATTCACTGTCAGGCCTGCGGCATCGTCCCGGTGCCCCATGACCAGCTGCCTGTGAAGCTGCCCGACGATGCCACGTTCGACAGGTCGGGCAATCCGCTCGATCATCACCCGACGTGGAAGCACGTGGCGTGCCCAAAGTGCGGGCAGCCGGCGGTGCGCGAGACGGACACCATGGACACGTTCGTCGACAGCGCCTGGTACCAGTTCCGCTATTGCGCGCCGCACGCTGAAACGCCGACCGACAAGAAGGCCATCAAGTACTGGATGCCGGTCGACCAGTACATCGGCGGCAAGGAGCACTCGGTGCTGCACCTGCTCTACGCGCGTTTCTTCACCCGCGGCATGAAGAAGACCGGGCATGCGCACATCGAGGAGCCGTTCGCCTCGGTCTTCACGCAGGGCATCGTCATCCACGAGACCTACCGCAGCGAGAACGGCGACTGGCTGATGCCGGCCGAGGTCCGCATCGAAGGCGAAGGTGCGGCGCGCAAGGCGACCTCGATCGCCACCGGCCGTCCCGTCACCATCGGCCCCGTCGAGAAGATGTCGAAGTCGCGCAAGAACGTGGTCGATCCCGACGACATTATCGGCCACTACGGCGCCGACACGGCGCGGCTCTTCATCGTCTCGGACAGCCCGCCCGACCGCGACATCATCTGGACCGAGGCGGGAGTGGCCGGAGCGGGCCGGCAGGTCCAGCGCATCTCGCGGCTGATCGATGAGGTTGCCGAGCTGGCGCCGTCGCCCAACGCGGGCGAGCCTGAGCTGGGCCCGGAGGCCCTGGCGTTGCGACGGATCGCGCACAAGACGCTGAACAGCGTTAGCCAGAATATCGAGGGCCTGCGCTACAACGTGGCCGTGGCCCAGCTCTACGAGCTGACCCACGCCATTTCCGCAGCGTTGGGCAAGCCCGGCGAGGGCCTGAAATGGGCCATTCGAGAGGCTGCGGAGCTGCTCGTGCAGATGATCGGCCCAATGCTGCCGCATTTGGGGGAAGACTGCTGGGAGCGGCTTGGATACAACACCCTGCTTGCCGATCAGCCCTGGCCGCAGCCTGAAGCCAGCTTGCTCGTTGACGATGTAATTACCATTGCCGTACAGGTGAATGGGAAGAGGCGCGATGAGCTTACGATCGCCCGCACCGCCACCAAGGACGAGGTCGAAGCCGCAGCGCTCAAGCTGGAGTCCGTTGCACGTGCCTTGGATGGAAGGGCGGTGGCGAGAGTGATTGTGGTGCCGCAGAGGATCGTAAATGTCGTCGGCTGAGGTCGGTCCGGCTCGCGTGATCCTGAGCCGCCGCAGGATGGTGCGGGGGCTGACGCTGCTGCTCGCTGCCAGCCCTCTGCCGATGTTGACGGCGTGCAGCGGCGGTTTCCAGCCCCTCTATGCGACGACCCCCAACGGCGTAGGCCTGCAGGATCGCTTGGCGCAACTCGATGTCGCAGCGATACCTGGCCGCGTCGGCCAGCGGATTCGCAACGAGCTGATCTTCCAGAGCAGCGGCGGCGGCGAGCTGGCGCCGCCCACGCACCGGCTCGAGGTGTCGATCAACGAGTCCGTGCTGACCACGCTGGTCAAGCCGAACGGCGACTCGGCCGGGCAGATCTACGCCCTTCAGGCGAACTTCAAGCTCATCAATATCAAGACCAAGCAGGTCGTGCTGCAGGGCACGAGCCACGGGCGCGCGGCGTTCGAGCGCTTCACCAACACGTCGACCACAACGCCGAACGAGGCCTACCAGTGGACCTATTCCAACGTTCGCGCGCGTGACGATGCGGAGAACCGCGCCGCCCGGGTCGTCGCCGACGATCTGAAGACGCGCGTGGCGATCTACCTCTCGAACGCGGCCTGAGCCGCCGCCGAGAGCTGACGACGCTGCCCTCGCGCGAGCTTCGCACATCCGGACCATGGTTGCCGTCAAGACGCACCAGGCCAACGCCTTCCTCGCCGCGGCCGAGCGCATCCCTGCAGCCGTGCTCCTCTACGGCACCGATGCAGGCTTGGTCGCCGAGCGCGCGGCCCAGCTGGCCAGGCGCCTCTCCGAGCGCGACACGCCGCCGGGCGAGATCATCCGGCTCGATGACGCCAGTCTCGAGGACGACCCCGACCGCATCTTCGTCGAGCTCCAGACCATGCCCATGTTCGGTGGACGCAAGGTTGTGCGCGCGATCGCCGGCCGGCGGGTGACGGCGGCCCAGCTCGGGCCGCTCGTGCAGGGCGGCGACCTTCAGGGCTACCTGGTGGTCGAGGCCGGCAACCTGCGTCCCGACGATGCGCTCCGCGCGCTGTTCGAGAAGGCGCCTGGGGCCGCCGCGGTCGCCTGCTTCCCGGACGAAGCCCGCGATCTCGAAGGCGTCCTGCGCGAGGTGCTCGCAGCCGAGAAGATCGAGATCACACCCGAGGCCAAGCGCCTTCTCCTGGCCCGGCTCGGGGCCGACCGAGCGCTCTCGCGAGCCGAGATCGACAAGCTGGCGCTCTATGCCCACGGCAAGAGCGTCATCGACGAGAGCGACGTGGAAGCCGCCGTCGGCGACGCGGCCGAACTAGCGCTGGACAGGATCGTGCTGGCCGCTGCCTCCGGCCAGGCAGCCGCCGCGCTGGCGGAATACGACCGCAGCATCGCTGCCGGCGAGAGCGCGCAGGCAGTTATCGTCGCGCTGCAGCGCCATTTCCTGCGGCTGCATCGTATGCGCGGCGGGCTCGACGCGGGCCGATCCATGGAGGATGTGGTGCGCTCGCTCCGGCCGCCGCTGCACTTCAAGCAGCGCGATGCGCTGGAGCAGCAGTGCCGCAGCTGGACCTTGCCCAGGCTCGCCGCGGCACTCGCGCGCATAGCCGAGGCGGCCAAGGCGGCGCGCCTCAACTCCGCGCTGGAGGGCACGCTGGCGGAAAGCCTGCTGCTGGATCTGCAGGCTCTTGCGAAGAGCAAGTGACGCCACACCGTGCCTGCCGCAATCGTCACCCCAGTGCTGAGCCTGTCGAAGCACGGCTGGCATGCATGGGTCCGTCCTTCGACAAGCTCAGCACGAGGTCGGTGAGCTTGGCGAGGGTGAGACGTCCGCGCCGGGGTCGGTCACGGGGATCGGCGTCGCGTAGCGCCGCGGCGCATCGTCGAAGGCGAGGCCGCGGTCCTGAGCCAGGTGCAGCATGGCGCGCTCGGCGAGCGCCGTGATGGTGAGCAGCGGGTTGACCCCGAGCGACCGGGGCATGATCGCCCCGTCGATCACGTAGAGACCATCGTGCACGTCGGCGGCGCCCGCGGCGGAGCTGCCATCGAACACCTGGCACTTGTGGCTCACCACGCCGTCGGCCCGCTCGCGGCCCATGCCGCAGCCGCCAAGGGGATGCGCGGTCGCGGGCTGCTGGCCCATCATCGTGCCCGCCAGCGGGTTTTTCACGTAGCTGCCGCCAGCGCGGCTCACCAGGGCGGCAAGCGCGGCGTCGAGCCGGCGATACACGGGCTCGCCGCCGGCGCCGGGCCAGGAGAGCGCGAGCCGATCCTCGTCGAGCAGGAGGCGCCCGGACGCGCTGTCGTGCGACACGGCAAAGAACGTCTGCAGGCTGGCGAACGGCCCCTTGTAGACGCCGGCGATGAGGCTCTTGAGCGCGCCCAGCAGTCGACCGTTGGGGATGAAGAGCGCCGGCAGGATCGGCGCAAGCGCCGAGGGCAGCACGCCTTCCTGGATGGTCAGGCTGTTCGCCAGCTCATGCTCGTCCACGATCTCGATCTGCCCCGAGACGCACGCCCCCACGTCGAGGCCGTCGACCTTGGCCGGATGCCCGACCCCGATGGCATTGACGGGAAGCTTGGCGCCATAACCGAACGCGATGATGTCGCCGTTGGCGGAGAAGCCCTTCCCCAGCCGGTCCGACACGGCGAGGCCGCGCTCGCGCGATCGCAGCAGGATTTCCGTCGATCCCAGCGTTCCGGCCGACAGCACCACGATGTCGGCCGTCACCGTCCCGGCGGCACCGGGGCCGCGGCCACCATCGCCGTCCAGCCGTGCGAAATGCACCTGCCAGCCGCCGTCGGGCAGCCTGGAGACGTGGCTCACCTTCGCATGGGTGAAGATCCTCGCCCCGTGCCGCGCCGCGTCGGGGAGATAGGTCAGCGCCACCGTGTTCTTGGCGCCGACATTGCACCCCCCGCAGCAGTCGCCGCAGTGCGTGCAGGCGGGTTGCTCGACACCGGCAGGATTGACGTTGGCCGCGAAGCTCACCACCACCGGCGCCTGCACGGGCGCCTTGCCGAGCGCAGCAGACGCGTCCTGCAGGGCCTTGAACTTGGCGCGTTGCGCCGCCGCCTCGTCCCGCGCCGGCCGCACCCAGCGCGCAGCGCGCGCATATGCTTCGTCGAGCAGTCCGTCACCCGCGACCTCAGGCGGCCAGGCGGCATCGCGAAACACGCGCGCATCCGGCCGCAAGGCCACGCCGGCGTTGACGAGCGAACCGCCGCCGAGCCCGCACCCGACCAGGACATGCATGTCCTCGCCCAGTCGCACGTCGTAGAGACCGGTCGGAGAGCCGAGGCGCAGGCGCCTGCCCGTCACCTGCATGTCGCCGCGTAGGTCGGGGAAGCGGGACGGAAACTCGCCTGTGACGATCTCGCGCCCCCGCTCCAGCACGGCGACGCGCTTTCCCGCCCGCGCCAGCCGGGAGGCCGCCACGCCTCCACCGTAACCCGAGCCCACGACCACCGCGTCGTAGCGGGGTTCGAGGTGATCGAGTGAACGTGCGAGGCGCCGCATGCGCAATCCCGGTTGAGGCGCCGCAGAGTAGGGCATGCGGCGCTGCCGGCCAACCCGACCGATTTCCGCCCTGCCTGGGCGCGGCCTCAGCGGAAGTGGTAGGGCACCTCGTAGGTGAGCTGGGAGACCGTCATGCCGGCGGGCGGCAGGGGGAACTTGGTCCGCCGCACCGACTCGATCGCAGAATCGTCGAGCGCGTTGTTGCCGCTGGACTTGGCGACCTCCACCGACGCCACGTCGCCGGTGGTAGCGATGACGAATCTGACGCGCACGGTGCCGTGTCCGCCGAGGCCCTTGGGTTTGTTCTTGCTCAGCGCAAGCGCCACGTAGCGCGCATATTCGCGCACGGCACCAGCGCTTGCGGCCGCCGGTGCGGTTGTCCGGACGGTCTTCTCGATGGAGGCGTCGCTTCGCGCGGCGGCGCCGCCGACAGGTGCCGCACTCTCTTGCATCTTGCGGTGCTGCTCTTGGCGCGGCGCCTCGAGGATGGCGTCCGCCGTGCTGATGGGCTCATCGCTGCGTTTCCGCGTCTCTTGCTCGACCTGCTGCTCTTTCGCACTCTCCCGCTGCTTCTCGGCAGAAGGCGCCGAGGCGCTGTCGGGGGTCCCGTCGTTTGCGTCGGGCTGCGCCGCCGCGGCTGGCGGGCTTGGCTGGGGCTTGTCGGGCTCGCGCGACTCCAGCACGCTCGAGTTGACCATGGTCACGCTGATGGCGTCGACCAACTGCCCGCCGCCACCGGCCATGGCATCGGCGGGCTCGCGCGTGAGCGCGTAGAGCAGCGCTCCATGCGCTCCGGCCGCCAGCCCCCATGCCGCCACCCAGACGATCCGGCTCGCCGCCACTTGCGCGAGGTTGGGGACGAGGGTCGGAGGCAGTTGCGGCGTGGTGAGCGAGATCGCTGCCGGTGCATCCGCAATAGCAGCCGGAGAGGCAGGCGCAGCACCCAGACATGGCTCTGCCGGTTCGTCCGGCTCCCTGCGGGTCGGCGGCCGTGTCATCCGTTATACTGTAACATTGTCGCCACTCCCCGTAGTGAAAGGACGGCGGACCCCTCGTCGCTGTCTTGTGACCCCCGGATCACCGGCTGTATGGGTAACGTTATATTGTTACGTAAGCGAGGGGTCCGCAATGCCAAAGGCGTGCCGGTGCACAGGAGAGTTGAACCGTGCTGCGGCATTCCTGCTCGGCGCCGTTGCGCTCCTCTCCTGCGGTGGACCGGCCCTTGGGCAAACGCAGCTACCGGGCATCGTCGTGACCACCCCGAGCCCGGTCGCCTCCTCGCCGGCGCCGGCCCAGGCGCCTGCTTCGGCGCCGCAGGCGACCGCTCCCGCCTCGAATGCTTTCGACACCGGCCTGCAGATCTCGCCAGATCAGAATTTCGTGGCAACCACGGTCATGACGCCCCAGCAGCTGCTGAGCCAGCCGTCCTCGACGCTCGGCGACGCGCTGGCCGAGAGACCGGGAATTGCCGCGACCAGCTTTGCGCCAGGTGCCAGCCGGCCGGTGATCCGCGGCCTCAGCGGCTTTCGCGTTCGCATTCAGGAGAACGGGCTCGCCACGGGCGATGTGTCGGCTCTGAGCGACGATCACGCGGTGCCCATCGATCCGCTGGCCGCTGGCCAGGTGGAGGTGGTACGGGGTCCTGCGACGCTGCGCTATGGCTCGCAGGCGATCGGCGGTGTCGTCAACGCCGTCAACAACCGCATTCCAACGACGATCCCCACCAACGGCATCCTGGTGGAGACCCGCGGCGGCTTCAGCACGGTCGACGACGGGCGCAATGGCGCCGCCATCGTCGAGGCGGGCGCCGGCAACTTCGTCATTCACGCTGATACGTTCGCCCGCTCCGCCGGCGACTACGGCATACCCGGGGGCACGCAGGTCAATACCAGCCTCGACAGCAGCGGCTACTCGCTCGGCGGGTCGTACGTGTTCAAGGACGGTTTCGTCGGCCTCGCCTACTCGTCGTTCGATAGCACCTACTACATTCCCGGCATCGAGGCGGCGGCCAGCAAGAACCATATCGTTCTCAACCAGACGAAATGGACCAGCAGGGGCGAGTGGCGCGTCAACGACTTCGGGCTCGAGACGATCCGCTTCTGGTTCGGTGCCACCGACTATAAGCACGACGAGGTGGATTCCGTGCCGGTCACGGTCATCGGCTCCACCTTCCTGCAGACGACGTACGAGGCGCGCCTGGAGGCGCAGCATCTGCCGGTCAGGACGGCTCTGGGCGTGCTGCGCGGCGCGGTTGGTGCGCAGTGGTCGAACCGCGACCTTCAGGCCGCCGGCGCGGACGGCATCCTCCTCAATCCAACCAATACGGATAGTCTTGCCGGATTCGTCTTCGAGGAGCTGCAGCTGACCAGGAAGCTGCGCTTCCAGGCGGCAACCCGCATCGAGAGCGATGACGTCAAGGGTACCGCCTCGACCTTCCCGCCAGACTTTCTCCCACCACCCGATGATCCGCTTCAGGCATCGGCCAAACGCAACTTCATCCCCAAGAGCGTGAGCGCCGGCTTCCTCTACGACCTGCCGTACGGGGTGGTGGCACGCGTCACCGGCCAGCACGTCGAGCGCGCGCCGGATGCCACCGAGCTCTTCTACAAGGGCCCGCACGACGCCACCGCGACCTTCGAGATCGGCAATCCCAACCTGACGATCGAGGGAGCGAATACGTTCGAGGTCGGCTTCAAGCGGGCAAAGGGTGATTTCCGCTTCGACGTCTCGGCCTACCGCACCTACTTCTCGAACTTCATCTACAAGCGCTTCACCGGGGCCAAGTGCGACAGCGACTTCGCCTCATGCGGCACCGGTACCGAGCTCGACCAGATCGTCTACTCGCAGCAGGACGCGACCTTCACCGGCGCCGAAGTGCTCACCGAGTATGACGTGGCGCCGATCTGGCGCGGCGTGTGGGGCGTGGATGGGCAATACGACTTCGTCCACGCCGTCTTCAGGGACGGCACCTACGTGCCGAAGATGCCGCCGCATCGGCTGGGCGGCGGCGTCTACTACAGGGACAAGCACTGGCTCGCGCGATTGAACCTGCTGCACGCGTTCCGGCAAGACGAGTTCGCCGCTTTCGACACCCCGACGCCCGGCTACAACCTGCTGAATGCAGAGCTGAGCTACACCACCAAGCTCGACCATCAGGCCGGGTTCACACCGGAGATCACCGTCGGCATCCGGGGCGAGAATCTGCTCAACGACGACATCCGCAACAGCGTGTCGTACAAGAAGGACGAGGTGTTGCAGCCCGGCCTGAACGTCCGCGCGTTCGGCTCGATAAAGCTCAATTGACGATGGGTCTTGCCTTCACCGCGCCGATGTATTAACGCGGGCGGCCCGCCGCACTTGGGGAGTGGTCCTCCTGATGCCGGGTTTTGCGGCGGTGCACAATGCGCCGCCCCGGCGGGCAAGGGCGGGCACGTGTTGCGGCTGCGTCTGCCACACCGCTGCCCTTAGTTCGCCGGTTGGAAAAACAACTCTGGAACCACGCTGGAAGTTGGGATAACGCATCCCGATCTAGTACAAGAGTTAGGCCTGCGGGGGCGACAAGGACAGGGCGGAATGCAAGCGGGCGAAATCGCACAGCGAAGCCGGGGGCGCACGGCCCCTACCGACGTTTCCGATCCGCAGTATTTCCACAAGGTCGTCGACTGCCAGTGGGCCTGTCCGACGCACACCCCCGTACCCGAATATATCCGGCTGATTGCGCAAGGCCGCTATGCGGCCGCATACATGCTCAATTGGGAGAGCAACGTCTTTCCGGGCATCCTCGGCCGGGTCTGCGATCGCCCCTGCGAGCCCGCATGCCGGCGCGGCCGCGTGGAGGAGAAGCCGGTTGCCATCTGCCGCCTGAAGCGTGTCGCCGCGGATTACAAGGGCGAGATCGACGCCTTCATGCCCGATATTCCGGCGGAGAAGAACGGCAAGCGCATAGCGCTCATCGGCGCGGGGCCGGCCTCGCTCACTGTCGCGCGTGATCTTCTGCCGCTCGGCTACACGTGCGTGCTGTTCGAGAAGGACGCCAGGGGCGGCGGCCTGATGCGCACCAACATTCCCTCGTTCCGCCTGCCCGCGAGCGTGCTGGACGAGGAGATCGACCGCATCCTCGGCTTCGGGGTGGAGGCTCGCTTCGGCCACGAGATCAAGAGCCTCGATGCCCTGCTGGCGGAAGGCTTCGACGCGGTCTTCGTGGGCACTGGAGCGCCCAAGGGCAAGGACCTGAGCATTCCCGGCCGCCAGGAAGGCAAGGCCAACATCCATATCGGCATCGATTGGCTCACCTCGGTGGCCTTCGAGCACGTGCACACGATCGGCAAGCGCGTGGTCGTCATCGGCGGCGGCAATACGGCGATGGACTGCTGCCGGACCGGGCTTCGCCTCGGCGGCATGGACGTGAAGGTCACGGTCCGCTCGCCGCGGCGGGTGATGAAGGCTTCGCCCTGGGAGATCGAGGACGCCGAGCATGAGGGCATCCCGATCTTCGACAACCACGCGCCCAAGGAGTTCCTCATCGACAAGGGCCGCCTTGCCGGCGTGCGCTTCCAGAAGATGAAGGAGGTCGGCGTCGACAAGAGCGGACGGCCAAAGCTCGAGCCCTCGGGCGAAGAGGTCGTCTTCGAGTGCGACGATGTGCTGACGGCGATCGGCCAGGAGAACAGCTTCCCGTGGATCGAACGCAGCATCGGCATCGAGTTCGACCAGTGGGACATGCCGAAGGTCGACAAGACGACGATGATGTCGACCCGGCCCGGCGTGTTCTTCGGCGGCGACGCGGCATGGGGTCCGGAGAACATCATCTGGGCGGTCGCGCACGGGCACAAGGCCGCCATTTCGATCGACCGCCACTGCCACGGCCGGCCCACGGATGAGCGCCCTGAGCCGCACGTGAATCTCTTCAGCCAGAAGATGGGCATTCACGAGTGGTCCTATAAGAACGCCTATACGCCGCTGCATCGCGTGGCCATGCCGCATGCCGAGAAGGCGCAGGCGCTGCGCAATCTCAAGGTCGAGGTCGAGCTGGGCTACGACGACAAGCTCGCCTTCAAGGAGGCCGAGCGCTGCCTCAACTGCGACGTTGAGACCGTGTTCACCGCGCCGCTGTGCATCGAGTGCGATGCCTGCATGGACATCTGCCCGGTGGACTGCATCAACTTCACCCAGAACGACGCCGAGCCGGCATTGCGCGAGGGTCTGCGCGTGCCGGCCCGCAACAAGTCCCAGGCGCTTTACGTCTCAAGCGAGCTCAAGACCGGCCGCATCATGGCCAAGGACGAGGACGTCTGCCTGCATTGCGGACTGTGCGCCGAGCGCTGCCCTACCGGCGCCTGGGATATGCAGAAATTCATGTACGTGGAGGCGCAGGCGTCCCAGGCTTGCCTTGCGCATCACAATGCCTATCTGCGCTGAAGGAAAATCGAGGGGGGCAGACCCCGCGGCACAACGTCGAGTATCAGGATCGCACGAAGTGGCGCGGGGTCTGACCCCGCCTCAAGCGAGGCCAATTCCTAGATGAGCGGCATCAACGACTTCGTGGCGAAATTCGCCACCGTCAACGGCTCCGGCTCGGCTAGCGCCAACGGCATTTTCGCCAAGACGCTGTTTCGCATGGGCATCCCGGTGAGCCCGAAGAACATATTCCCCTCCAACATCCAGGGTCTGCCGACCTGGTACGAGGTGCGGGTGTCGGAGGCGGGCTACCTCGCCCGGCGCGAAGGCATCGACCTGATGGTCGCCATGAACCCGCAGACCTACAGGGAAGACCTCGCCGAGGTCGCACCGGGCGGCTGGCTGCTCTACGATTCGACGCTCCCGCGCCTGTGGCCGCGCGACGACATCACCATTCTGGGCGTGCCCATCGCCCAGATGTGCGCCGCCAAGTGGCAGGACACGCGCCAGCGCCAGCTCTTCAAGAATATGGTCTACGTGGGCGCGCTGACGGCGCTGCTCGACATCGATCTGGAGGTGCTCAAGGGCACGGTCGCCGATCAGTTGCGCGGCAAGGAGAAGCTGGTCGCGGCCAACATGGATGCGGTCGCGCTGGGGCGCGAGTACGCGCTCAAGCATTTCGACTGCCCCCTGCCGATCCGCGTGCGCCATGCCGACGGGGCCAAGGGCAAGATCCTCGTCTCCGGCAACGATGCGGCGGGGCTCAGCGCGGTCTACGCCGGCGCCACCGTCTGCGCCTGGTACCCGATCACTCCCTCCACGTCGCTTGCCGAGTCCTTCGAGCGGCACGCCAAGCGCCTGCGCGTGACCAAGGAGGGGCGGCGGCTCTATGGCATCGTGCAGGCCGAGGACGAGCTTGCCGCCATCGGCGTCGCCATCGGCGGCGGCTGGAACGGTGCGCGCTCGTTCACGGCTACGTCCGGACCCGGCATCTCGCTGATGAGCGAGTTCCTGGGGCTGGCCTATTTTGCCGAGGTGCCGGTGGTGCTGTTCAACATCCAGCGCGGCGGACCCTCGACGGGCATGCCGACGCGCACGCAGCAGTCGGACATCATCTCGTGCGCCTATGCCTCCCACGGCGACACCAAGCACGTGCTGCTGTTCCCCTCCAATCCCACCGAATGCTTCTCGATGGGCGCGCAAGCCTTCGATCTCGCCGAGCGGCTGCAGACGCCGGTCATCGTGATGTCCGACCTCGACATCGGCATGAACGACTGGGTGACGGATGCGTTCTCCTGGGACGATGCGCACGTCCACGATCGCGGCAAGGTGCTGAGCGCGGAGGAGCTCGAGGGGTTCAAGGACCTCAAGGGCAAGGACTGGGGACGCTACCAGGACGTCGATGGCGATGCCATTCCCTACCGGACTCTCCCGGGCACGCATCCGACCAAGGGGGCCTTCTTCACGCGCGGCACCTCCCACGACGAGAACGCGCGTTACACGGAGGATGGGCGCATCCACGCCCGCGTGCTCGACCGCATCCGGCGCAAGTTCGATACGGCGCAGTCGCTGGTGCCGAAGCCCGAGGTGACTATTCGCGACAAGTCCGGCAAGACGGGACTCATCTATTTCGGTGCCACCACGCCGGCCGTGCGAGAGGCCCTTGATCTGCTGGAGGCCGAAGGCACGAAGATCAATTCGCTGCGCATCAAGGCCTTCCCGTTCACGCGCGATGTCGCCTCCTTCTGCGCCATGCACGAGCGCGTGTTCGTGGTCGAGCAGAACCGCGATGCGCAGATGCGCTCGCTGCTGATGACCGAGGCGGATGTGCCGGGCGCCAAGCTCATCCCGGCGCTCAACTACGACGGCATGCCGCTGACGGCCGCCTTCATCCAAGGTGCCGTGCTGACGCGCCTGCAGCCGGCCAAGGCCGCCGCGGAGTAGGAACACCCATGAGCTACATCGCGAAACCGTCTGCGCATCATCCGGCCCTGCCGAAGAACGCGCTCGGCCTCACGCGTCGCGACTACGAAGGCACCATGTCGACGCTGTGCGCCGGGTGCGGGCACGACTCGATCACGGCCGCCCTCATCGAGGCCTGCTTCGAGATGGACCTGCCCGCGCACCGCATCGCCAAGGTGTCCGGCATCGGCTGCTCGTCGAAGGCGCCCACATATTTCCTGTCCCGCAGCCACGGCTTCAACTCCGTGCACGGGCGCATGCCGTCCATCACCACCGGCGCCAACCTCGCCAATCGCGATCTCGTCTACATCGGCGTCTCCGGCGACGGCGATACGGCCTCCATCGGACTAGGCCAGTTCTGCCATGCCGTGCGGCGCCGCGTGAACATGACCTACATCGTCATGAACAACGGCTGCTACGGCCTCACCAAGGGGCAGTTCTCGGCCACCAACGACAAGTCCTCACCGTCGAAGAAGGGTGAGGCCAATCCGTTCGAGGCCATCGACCTGTGCCAGATGGCGATCCAGCTCGGCGCCGGCTTCGTGGCGCGCTCGTTCTCGGGCGACAAGGCGCAGCTCATCCCGCTCATCAAGGCCGCGATCAGCTACTGGGGCTTCGCCTTTCTGGACGTCATCAGCCCGTGCGTGACGTTCAACAACCATCCGGCGTCGACCAAGAGCTACGACTATGTGCGCGCTCACAACCTGGCGGTCGACAAGCTCGACTTCGTCGAGGAGAAGGAAGAGATCACCGCCGACTACGCCGAAGGCACCTCGGTGGCGGTGCCGATGCACGACGGCTCGCGCCTGGTGCTGCACAAGCTCGACCAGCAGCACGACCCGCGCGATGCGGACGCCGCCATCATGGCTATCCGCAGCCATGCCGCCAAAGGTCAGGTGGCGACCGGCCTGCTCTACATCAACGAGAGCCAGCAGGACATGCACGACATCCTCGCCACCGACAAACGCCCGCTCAACGCGCTGCCGATGGCCGAGCTCTGCCCCGGCTCCAAGGCGCTCGAGGCGATCAACGCGCGGCTGCGGTAGCGCTCACGCGCGCCTTGGCGGAAGCAGGCCGCCGGGAAATCCGCCTCGGAGCTCGGGGCGCGACTCGCCCAGGCCATTCCCGCCAAGCAAGCCGCGGCGAAGAAGCCGGGACAGTGAGAGATGCGGGATCGGGCCCACGGCCGGACCGCCTCTCTGCCGGAGCGGGTTGCGGGCTCAGGCCGCCCGCTCGACCCGCTCGCGGGCCAGCAGCGCCATGACGGCGTCCTGAGGCTGTGCCCGGCCGAGCAGATAGCCCTGCCCCTCGTTGCAGCCTTCCGCTGACAGGCGCGACAGCTCCGATTCCCTCTCGATACCCTCGGCGGTGATGGTGATGCCGAGGCTGGATCCCAGGCTCAGAATCGCCCGCACGATGGCCTGCGAGTCCGGATTGGCGTCGAGATCTTTTATGAAGGACCGATCGATCTTGATCTTGTCGAAGGGGAAGCTGCGCAGATAGCTGAGCGAGGAATAGCCGGTGCCGAAGTCGTCCATGGATATGCGCACGCCGAGAGCCCGCAGCGCATGCAGCGTGGAGAGGACGTGATCGGCCTTCTCGAGCAGCACCGTCTCGGTGATCTCGAGTTCGAGGCGCGACGGCGCCAGTCCGGCCTCCCGGAGCGCGCTGTCGACGGCGAGGAACACGTTGCCGATGCGGAACTGCAGCGGCGAGAGATTGACCGCCAGCCGGATGTGGGCCGGCCACCGGGTCGCATCGGCGCAGGCGCGGCGGAGCACGTAGGACCCGAGCGACGCGATGAGGCCCGTTTCCTCTGCGACCGGGATGAATTCGGAGGGCGGGACATAGCCGCGCTCCGGATGCGGCCACCGCACCAGCGCTTCCATGCCTGAAATCCGCCCGGTCGCCAGCTCGACCAGGGGCTGATAGTGGACTTCGATCTCGCCTGCCGCCATGGCGTGCCGCAACTCCAGCTCCAGGCGGCGGCGCGCCTGCAGGCGTGCATCCATGTCCGCCTCGAAGAACCGGAACGTCCCCTTGCCTTCGGCCTTTGCCCGGTAGAGCGCCATGTCGGCGCTCATGAGCAGCTTGTCGGGGTCATCCCCATCGCCGGGCGCCAGGGCGATGCCGATGCTCGCGCCGACCATAACCTGCTGGTCACCGCACAGATAAGGCTCGCTGAGCGTGGCAATCACGCGCTCCGCCACGGCGCTCACGTGCTGCAGCTGGAGCACATCGGGCAGCAGGATGGTGAACTCGTCGCCGCCCAGCCTGGCCGCCACGTCGCCCTCGCGCAGCACCGACCTGAGCCGCCGGGCGGCCTGCTGCAGCAGCTCGTCGCCGCACCCATGTCCCAGCGTATCGTTGACGCCCTTGAAGTTGTCGAGATCGATGCACAGGACCGCGGCGCCGTCGCCGCTGCGGCGTGAGCGGGCCAGCATCTCGTCCATGCGCAGGCGCAGCAACAGGCGGTTCGGGAGCCCCGTCAGGACATCGTGATGAGCCATGTGCGCAACCCGCGCTTCGGCGCGCTTGCGCTCGGTGATGTCGATGACGGCAGCCAACACCGCCGCCACACCATCGCGCGTAATGGCGCGGGAGTATACCGCTACGTCGATCGCAGAGCCGTCGCTTCTGCGGTGCGTCCAGGTCCGGGCCGTATGGTCCGCCGCGGATCCCGCCTCGTGGGCTGGTGAATCATGCCACGCGTCGGCGCCGTGGAGGTCGCGCCAGGTCATGGCGAGCAGCTGCCCGCGCGCGTATCCGTAGTGCTTCAACGCCGCGTCATTGGCGGCGAGGATCGACAGCCCCTGTCGGGCGAACACGAACATCGGCACGGGGTTCTCGTCGAACAGCAGCCGGAACGACGCCTCCCGTGCCTTCAGCTCCGTAATGTCGATGCGCACGCCGATGCTGCCCCCGTCGCTGGTGTGGCGCTCCTCGATCAGGATGCAGCGGCCGTCGGCGAGCCATTGCTCGTGCCGTTCGCCGGCCTTCTCGAGCAGGGCCAGGCGCTCCTGGATCCACTCCTCCTCGCAGCCGATGGCGGCCGGGTAGTTGCCGCGGGCCACGCCGATGCGCAGCGTCTCCTCCAGGCGGCGCCCGACCTGGAAGAGGTCGGCGCTGCCCCGATAGATGTCGGCATACTGCTGGTTCCACAGGATGTAGCGTCCCTCGGCGTCGAGAAAGACGATGCCCTCGGGGAGCATGTCGATGGCGTCGCGCAGGCGGGCGTGCGCTGCGCGCGCCTCGGCCATGGCGGCCCTGGCCTCTTCGCGCGCGAGAACCAGCGCCTTGGCATCGCTGCTGCGCTTTGCCGCCGACCGCATCTTTTCCACGCGCGGCTTGCTCAGTACGCGCGACGTCTTTCTGACGACGCGGCGTGTGGGTTTGGCCGGCCGATTGCGCCGAAGCGACAGCATGATCTTCCCCCGCATTTCCCGTGGCCGGGATGTTGTGCGCGCGCACTTAAGAAGCCGTTTAGCAATAGGACGACTACGTCCGATGCTGGCGGCAACTTCAAGCAGCAGTGCTCATGAAGCCGGCAGTGCGCCGACGCTGCCGGTCATCGCGCGCGACAATTCCACGACCGAGAGGCTCAGCTTCGCCTCAAAACGACGCGACGTCCGATTGCTGCGAGGGCAGCAGCTCGTGAAGTGCACAGGCCTGCTTGAAGAATAGACAGTTCAAATGATGCTTAATGGAACGCTGCTGCCTCGGCGGTGCGCGGGGCGTCGGCTCTGCGATCCCGCATCCGTAAGGGCACGCGTGCGAGCGTTCGCTCACCGCTGTACGCTCGGGAACTCCTGCATGGTGCGCTCGCAGGCCCCGCGCCACTCGATTTTCGTCATGTGCGTTGCCGGCTCCCAGAAGGCCATGCAGTCGGCCAGGGACTTGCCGCCACCCCCGGGGGTGCTCGGTGCCGACTCGCTCGGGCTCGGCGAGCCGGGCGACAAGGCAAGGTTGCTCGACGGCGGGCTGCCGCCCGTCGAGAACTGCGTCTCCAGCTGCGGCGAGAGCGGCGCGATGGGCGGGGCCTGTGGGGCCGGCGCCGCCAGCGTCGTCGGAGCATCTGTTGCGGGTGGAGGCGTCGCGGGAGCCGCCGGCGGGCTGCTCGAGAGGACGGCCGTCGTTCCCGAGGTGGAGGACGGGGAGGAAGGTCGGGTGGTTGTCGCCGAAGGCGTTGTCGATGCCGCAGGGGCATTCAACTGCACGTGGGTCGTGCCCGCTGGATTGGGTATGCGGGCCCCCGCAACCGGGGCGGCACGCAAAAGACCTGTGCCTGTCGGGGAGCGCATCATCCCCGGATGGACGGCTCCGCCCGGAACGTGGCTCGCCCCACCTGCTGACCGGGCCAGCGCGCCATCGCTGGACGAGACAAGAAGCGCCACCGCGACGACCGCCAACGGCGCAGCTGAACGGATTTTGGGCATCGGACACCTGCGTTTTCCGAAGCGCCCCCTTTTGGCAACGCCTGGCGCCAGCCTTGGTTCGCAGCGCCCTACCGAAATGATGCAGAATTGCCCTGACGATGCGCCTGCGATTCTGATATGCAAAGGCCGGTCGCATCAGCCGAGGCCCGCCCCCAATGACGTATGTGTTCGATCCTGCGCCGCAGCCCACTCTGCCCGTCCGGGGCACGGACAAGCGGTTCCCCATTCATCGTATCTACTGCGTGGGCCGCAACTATGCCGAGCACACGAGGGAGATGGGCGGAGACACGAAGGATCCGCCGTTCTTCTTCCAGAAGAACCCGGACAACGTCATCACCGACGGCACGTTCCCCTATCCCTCCGCGACCAAAGACGTGCATTTCGAGATCGAGCTGGTGGTGGCGCTGAAGTCGGGCGGCACCAACATCAAGGCTTCCGACGCGATGAAGCACGTCTTTGGCTATGCCGTCGGCATCGACATGACCCGTCGCGACCTCCAGGCGGAGGCCAAGAAGCTGCAGCGCCCCTGGGAAGTGGGCAAGGCATTCGAGCATTCGGCGCCGTGCACGGCGCTGGTTCCGGCGCAGCACGTCGAGAGCCCCTCCAAGGGGGCGATCTGGCTCGACGTCAACGGCGCTCGCAAGCAGACGGGCGACCTGTCGCAGATGATCTGGGACCTGCCGCACCAGATCGAGTTCCTGTCGGGCCTGTTCGAGCTTCGCGCCGGCGACCTGATCTTCACCGGCACCCCCTCGGGCGTCGGCGCCATCAAGAAGGGCGACAAGCTCAAAGGCCATATCGATGGCGTCGGCGACCTCGACGTGACTGTCACCTAGTGTCCTGATCGTGAAATTCGTCTACATCTGCGGCAAGCCCGCAACGAATTTCGCGATCCCTTCTCCGCTCACGCACCGTGACGATTGATCCCCTTGCCGGATGCTTGCCGTGGTGCTCGATTGCGCCTGCGCATCCGATGGCGGATGAGCAGAGCACGGATAGCTGAACCTTCACGGGGGAGCGGATGTCACACGGTCATGGCGCCGGCCATGTCGCGGAGGGCGACAACAAGAAGATCGCCATTCTCATTCTCGTGCTGGCGCTATTCCTCGCCATCGCCGAGATCCTGGGCAAGAGCGCGCAGACCGACGCGCTCAAGTACAATGTCGATGCCTCCAATCTGTGGGCCTTCTTCCAGGCCAAGACCATCCGCAAGACCACCATGGAGACTGCGGCGGAGCAGATGGAGATCGACGTCCAGCTCGCACGAGACCCGAACGTGAAGGACGTGCTGCAGAAGCGCGTCGATGCTTGGAAGACGCGTGCGGCTCGCTATGAGAGCGAGCCGGAAACCCAGGAGGGCCGCAAGGAGCTGAGCGCCCGCGCCAAGTCTCTCGAGGCCAGGAGCGTTCTCGCACTGGAGAAGTACCATATCTTCGAATACGGCTCGGGCGCGTTTCAAATCGCCATCGTGCTGGCCTCGTCCTATCTCATCACCCAGGTCGTCTATCTGCTGTGGGGGGCGGGCCTGCTCGGTGTGCTCGGCCTTCTCCTGACCGGCATCGGCGCCTTCGCGCCCGGGGCTCTGCACATCCTGGGCGGTCATTGATCCCCTGTTCGGCGCCTCGCTCCCTGGGAGCGGTTGCTCTGCACCACGCACAGTCATGGGCTGCATGCGGCGGCGATGACGATCGCCTCGGTGCTGTGCTTGGATGCGGACGCCGCGCGACGCGGCGATGAGACCTCGACTTGACCGGGAGCTGCCCATGACCCGCCGCGCCGCGGACCTTCTTGTCGATTGCCTCGCCGCGCATGGCGTCGACCGCGCCTTCTGCGTGCCGGGCGAGAGCTACCTCGCTGTCCTCGATGCGCTGCACGACAGCAATGCCATCGAGACCATCATCTGCCGGCATGAGAGCGGAGCAGGGTTCATGGCCGTGGGCGATGCCAAGCTCACGGGACGCACGGGCGTTGCCTTCGTGAGCCGCGGGCCCGGCGCCACGAACGCCTCGATCGCCGTGCACGTGGCCGAGCAGGATGCAGTCCCCCTGGTCCTCTTCGTCGGCCAGGTGCCCCGCGGGGAGATCGGCCGACGCTCGTTCCAGGAGGTCGACTACGCCAAGACCTTCGCGGACATGGCCAAGGGCGTCCACCTTGTTCAGGACCCGGCCCGCATCCCCGAGATCGTCGCCCGCGCGTTCGTCGAGGCACAGACGCCGACGCCGGGTCCCGTCGTGGTCGTGCTGCCCGAGGATATGCTCGAGGAACGCACCAAGTCCGCGGTGATCGAGCCGCTTCCCGTGCCTCAGGCAGGCTCGCCTTCCGCGGCGGCGGTCGCCGAGATCTCCCGCCTCGTTGCAAAGGCGGAGCGCCCGCTGCTGATCGCCGGCGGCCCCGGCCTGGGCACGTCCCGCGGGCGCAAGGCGCTCCTCGAGGCGTCGGACGCGCTGCGCGTGCCGGTGGCGCTCTCCTTCAAGCGGCAGGACTATTTCCCGAACGGGCATCCGCACTATGCCGGGCATCTGGGTTTCAAGATCCCCAAGGCAGCTGCCGACCGCTACCACGAGGCGGACCTCATCCTTGCCGTGGGCACGCGCCTCACCGAGGTGACGACCCAGGGCTATACGCTCCCGGCGTGCCCGGTGCCGCGCCAGCCTCTCATCCACATCCATGATGACCCCCGTCAGCTCGGCCGCAACTACGCCGCCGTAAAGGCGCTTGCCGCCGATCCCGTCGCCGTGCTCGAGGCGCTGGCGGAGCAGCCGGTCGAGGCTTCGCCCAGGCGGACCGCGTGGATCAAGAAGCTGCATGAGCCCATCGCCAAGGCGATGGCGTGGGCGCCACCGGCCGACGGCCTGCTCGACATGGGCCCCGTGGTTGCCGCGCTGGTCGGCACGCTGCGCAGCGATGCCGTCCTCGTCACCGACGCCGGGAACTTCTCAGGCTGGCTGCACCGGTACTTTCCGTTTTCCGGCGACCATGTGCTGATCGGCTGCATTGGCGGCGGCATGGGTATCGGCATGCCGGCCTCCGTCGCCGCGTCGCTGCGGTATCCGGATCGCCAAGTCATCAACTTGGTCGGCGACGGCGGGGCCCTCATGACGGGCTCGGAGCTTGCGACGGCCGTACAGTACGGCGCCAAGGTCAAGACCTTCATCTCCAACAACGGCAGCTACGGCACCATCCGCATGCACCAGGAGCTCGCCTACCGGGGCCGCGTGCATGGCACCGAGCTGAGGAATCCGGATTTTGCCAAGTGGGCGGAAAGCTTCGGCGCGCTCGGGCTGACGATTAGCACGATCGCGGAGGCGTCCGGCGCCGTGCAGCGAGCGCTCGCTCACGATGGCCCGGTCGTGGTGGACGTGAAGACCGCCCTCGACCACATCACGCCCTTTGCGTCGATCGGCTCGCTCCGCGGGTGAGCGCTCCTCCTCACTCGCCGGCAGACGAGGCGGCGGCAACCCTGGCGGAAACCGGGTTGCGGCGCATCAGCTCGTCGATGCGCACCCGCTCCTTCTGGAAGTCGGCGAGCTGCTTGCCCGCCAGCTGGCGCTCGCGCGGCACCTGGATGGACATCGGATCGACGTAGCTCGAGTTGACGAGAACCTCGAAGTGCACGTGGGGCCCGGAGGCGAGACCCGTGGCGCCGACGTAGCCGATGATCTGGCCCTGGCGCACCTTGACGCCCTCGCTCACGCCCGCAGCGAAGCGGGACATGTGACCGTAAGCAGTCTTGTAGCCGTTGGCGTGACGTATGCGGATGTAGTTGCCGTACTCGCCCTTGCGGCCAGCCTCCTCGATCACGCCGCTGCCGGCCGCCATGATCGGAGTGCCGGTGGCGCAGGCCCAGTCCACGCCCGTGTGCATCTTCGGCACCTGCAGGATCGGATGGCGGCGCACACCGAAGCCCGAGGTGATGCGCACATCCTCCCCGCGCACCGGGCGCCGCATCAGGAACTTGCGCGAGGTGTTGCCCTGCTCGTCGTAGTAGTCCACGGCCCCATCGGGGGTGCGGAAACGATAGAACTTGCGTGTCTCTCCCGCCGAGGTGATGGCGGTTGCGAGCAGATCGCCCAGGCTGCCGTCGGCGCCTTTGTCCTCGTCCTTGATGTCGAAGAAAAAGTCGAAGCCATCGCCCGCGCGAACCCGCTGGCGGAAGTCCGTCTCGTAGGCGTGGATCCGCAGGATCTGCAGGATTGCGTCGGAGGGGATGCCTTGCCGCTCAGCCGTGCTCTCGACACTGGCATAGAGGCTCGACGCCAGGGGGTGGTCGTCGTCGGCAACCTCAGCGCGCAGAACCCGCTCGTCGATCGGGGAGGCGCTGGCGACGAACTCGCCGGCGGCATTGCGCGTCACGGTGACCTCGTGGTCGTGGCCCTCGCCGAACACGCTGAAGCGGATCGGCTCCATGCGGTTGGCGCGTACGACCGATGGGACGAGCGTGACGTGCACCTCCTGGCTCGGCTGCAGCGCTCCGTCTGGCAGCGCGCTGCGGGCGGCGTCGGCCATGGCCCTGGCCTGCCAGGGCTCGGCACCGAGACGCGAGAGGGTGCGCACGAGCGTGTCGCCGCGCTGGGCCTTGATTACGCGCACCTCGCGTCCCTCGAGGTCGTCGCTGGCGTCCTCCGCCTCGAACACCGACTTGGGGATGATGGCTGTGCTGGGCGGAAGTGGCTCGGAAGGATTCCATGCTGCCTTCTCGACGGGCCTGTCGCCGGTCGCGGCTGCCGAGGCATCGGGTGCGAAGCCGGGTCGCAGCTGTGCCGGCTCCTCGGCCGCGGCCAGCGCCCGAGCCACCACCTCGGAGACCTCCTCGGCGGTGAGTTCCTGGCCGTCCTCGTTGGGAAGCACGCCGCCCAGAAGCTCCACGATCCTGACCCCGGCGTCCTGTTGGCCCTCGCCGGATGTCTCGGCGGCGTCGAGCGGCGTCGTATTGGCGTACAGCTTGAAGGGGTTGAGCGGAGGGATACGGTGCAACTCGGACTTGGGCACGGGCGCCAGCCTGGCCACCAGGCGCGCGTAGGGCTTGTTGTAGATGTATTCCCGGTTGCCGCGGCGCTGCCGCACGGCGTCGAGGATCACGAATTTCGTCGCCATGGCACCGCTCGGGATCTGCAGCCGATCGGATTTGGGAATGGCCCATCGCAAGCCGTCGACCCGCGCCGACGGCAGCTGGAACGAGGCCAAGGGAGCATTGCGGACGCGCTGCAGGCTGGACAGCACGCCGCCGGCAGTCTCCTGCGTATCGGTCGAGCCGGCGATGACGACGAGAATGGCGAGCACGCCCACTGCCGCAGCCAGGCAGGTGCTCAACACCCAGCGGAAGCGGCCGCTCTGGCGCGCGTCGGCGTGGTCGCTGACGTAGATGTCGCCCTGCGGGCGGCGGGAGCGGCCGGTATAGGCATGGTGGCGGCTACGGTGCTGGTGCAACCCCACCAGCACGCGCCTGCGTCCGACCGGTGCATGGCGCTTGGTGTCCATCCCCGTGTCTTCCCCCGACGCCTGCGGCCCGGCAGGCGCAATGTGCCCCTGGGGTGGGGCCTCTTCCCCTGTCCTCCAGCGGCTCCCAACTGCAGCTCCTCCCCGGAGCCGCCAGCCGCCGCACGGACTTTGCCGTGCTTGCTGCGTGCGTTGCAATACTGGCCGTTTTGCGGCAAGAAGAGGCCACTCGGTGTCCGGCGGCCCTCGGGACCAAAAAATCTTCACCAAGCCGTTGACACAGGCCGGAGTTGCGATTAAGTAAGGGGCTTCGCGCGCCCTGTACGGGTGCGCGGCAGTGGGCAGGCAATCTCCGGATTGGTTACGAGGCTTCCCCGGGTGACTGGGCGGCAGGCCTCGTGTTCCCCGCGACGGGGCGGCTAACGCCGGACCGTGCGTGGAGCAACGCCTCGCCCCTAGCGCTCTTTGACAAGTGGTTTGAAGAAAGGGAAACGCAGGCGGCGGAGTCCTGGCGGATCCGACAGGCGCGCAAGCGTCTCGAGGATCGAACAGACTCTGGCGATCTCTGCGTTTCAGCCATCACCATGGCGTATACGATTCGGGGCAACCCGAGTTGCATGCGCCTCGTGTGAAGGTGCCCGTTACGCAGAGATTCCTTGGATAACCTCCAAGCCAAACCAGAATCGAAACTTTCAACTTGAGAGTTTGATCCTGGCTCAGAACGAACGCTGGCGGCAGGCCTAATACATGCAAGTCGAACGCTCGTAGCAATACGAGAGTGGCAGACGGGTGAGTAACACGTGGGAACCTTCCCTTCGGTCGGGAATAGCCCAGGGAAACTTGGGGTAATACCGGATACGCCCTTCGGGGGAAAGATTTATCGCCGATGGATGGGCCCGCGTCGGATTAGCTAGTTGGTGGGGTAATGGCTCACCAAGGCGACGATCCGTAGCTGGTCTGAGAGGATGATCAGCCACACTGGGACTGAGACACGGCCCAGACTCCTACGGGAGGCAGCAGTAGGGAATATTGGACAATGGGCGCAAGCCTGATCCAGCCATGCCGCGTGAGTGACGAAGGCCTTCGGGTTGTAAAGCTCTTTTGGCGGGGACGATAATGACGGTACCCGCAGAATAAGCTCCGGCTAACTTCGTGCCAGCAGCCGCGGTAATACGAAGGGAGCTAGCGTTGTTCGGAATCACTGGGCGTAAAGCGCACGTAGGCGGATGTGT